>OKUR01000450.1_pt1 | contig 19221 bp, 19 predicted proteins | sample 1606671 | NCBI WGS metagenome assembly OKUR01 (sample SAMEA3882519, study PRJEB24775) | human gut metagenome | biome: human-associated habitat; feature: intestine environment; material: feces | place: Netherlands | collected 2009/2010 | reverse complement strand
CAAAGCATCGGCATCACGCAAGCCGTTGGCGCTCTCGGCACGGCATGGGGAGAGAAGCACTTCAAGCAGCTACACTCGGTGTGCAACTCGGTGTGCTTTATCCCGGACAGCGAAAAGCCTAAGGGCAACTCGCAGTTCGGCGCCGGCTTTAACGCCGTGTTCCGCGCCGGGGAGATTGCTCTGTCGCTCGGTCTTTCCGTCACTGTCAGAGAGATACCTCTCGACGACGGAAAGGACAAGGAAGACGCAGACTCTTTCATCACGTCAAGGGATGTGTTCGCTTCGTTGGAAGAACAGTCTTTCATTCTATGGTATGCACGCAAACTTTTCTCTCGTCCGGACAGGTCGCTTTCTTCGGACAAGGAGGCGGTGCATACCATTGCAAAACTTGTTGCCCTTGTCGATGACAAGTTCGACCGCGACAACATACTATCTGCATTGCCGGACATCTACGGCAAGGCTAAATTGTGGAAAGAGGCGGTGAAGCAAGCCGACATCAGCCGCAAGAAGGAGGCTGAGGAGGCTGCATCTTCCAACCTCGGCTACGAGGAGAGTGCGATGCGTCGCTTCGGCATTATCGTGCAACACGGCAAATACTACATCGCCGGAAAGGACGACCAGCTCGTGAGAATATCGAACTTCGTCCTGAAGCCGGTGTTCCACATCAAGTCGAACGATAATGCTATCCGCATTTATCGCATCATCAACGAACTTGGCGACGAGGACGCTATCGAACTCTCACAGGAGGAGATGGTGTCGCTCCCTCGCTTCAAGAAGCGCATAGAGAACCTCGGCAACTTTATGTTCATCGGCAAGGCTGATAGCCTTGACCAGATGAAAGAATATCTTTATTCTATCACGAAGACTTGCGAGCAGGTGTCGCTAATGGGCTGGAATGCCGACAACCGTTTCTTCGCTTTCGGCAATGGCTTGTTTTATGAAAACAACTGGTTTGAGGTGAATGAACTCGGCCTTGTCAGCTGCGGCGGCAAGACGTTCTACTTGCCGGCGTGCTCGGATATGCACCGCAATGACAAGGGTATGTTCGGCTTTGAACTCGATTTCATTCACAAACCGGACAGCACCATTACGCTCCGTGAATATGTCGCCAAACTTATCCAAGTTTTCGGCGACAATGCAATGGTGGGCTTCGCTTTCCTTGTCGCTTCGCTTTTTCGTGATGTAATCTATCCTGTAAAAGACAGTTTTCCAATACTTAATCTTTTCGGTCCGCCAAACTCGGGCAAAACGGCTCTCGGCACCTCGTTAATGGCTTTTTTCCACCCTGTTTCCGAACCATCGAAAGTTTACAACACTACCGTGCCGTCGCTTAACCAGATGCTTTCGAGGGTGGCTAATGCCATTGAAATACTCGACGAGTATAAGAACGATGTGCCTATGCGCATGATTGAACTTATCAAGGGTGTTTGGGGCGGAAAGGGTCAGACTAAGACCGACCCTGCGACCAAAAAGATTATCGATACGTTCTTTACCTGTTCGCTTATAATCTGCGGCCAGGAAATGCCTACCATTGACCCGGCTCTGTTCACTCGCGTTGTGCATCTCTCGTATTCGAGAACTGACTTCTCCGCAGAGGAGAAGAAACGCTACGTTGAACTGAAGGAACTCGCCCACCACCGCCTTACTCACCTGACCGTTGAGCTGCTACGCCTCCGACCTACTTTCGAGAACAGATACAGGGACATGTATCAGACGTGTTCAGAGGAGATTATGGTGAGGCTCAATGGCGAGGCTATCAAAGACCGTATCTTTGACAACTGGGTCATTCTGCTTGCCGCTTTCCGTACCGTCGAAACGCTTATCGACGTTCCGTTCACCTACCGCGATCTCTTTGAGTTCTGCTTCCGGCAGATGCGCTCGCAGAATGACATGGTGAAGAAGAAGTCGGAACTTGCCGACTTCTGGAAGATGTTCGCTTCGCTTTATATGAATGGCCGCCTTATCGAGGGCGCTCATTTCCGTATCATCACTGATGATAAGTTTATTCCGTCGGGGAAAGGTCAGAAATTCTCTTTCGACGGCAGAAAAGCCATTCTCTGCGTGAATTTCAATTCGGTGGAACACGTTATCGCTTCTCGCTCCGGCATGGCGGCTAACGCCTCGAAAATCGACTTGCCGACGCTTGAACCGTTCCTCGAAATATCTCCGCAATTCCTCGGAAGAAAACAAGTGAGGATGGTGAAGCTGAATAATACAGGCTCGCCCGATACAACGGTCGAGAATATGCAGCGAGTGACTATGAGCACTCGTGTTACTTGCATCTGTTTTGACTACGCTTCGCTAAAGGGCGAGTTTGACATCAACCTCGAAACGATGAAGCTCACCGAGGCGGAGGAACGTGCCGAGGACTATGCGGATAGTGAGCAGGAGGCTGCAAATGACGTTAAGGCGGATAAGCCCCCTACACTGTTCGACGACAACAAGGAAGAAGAACTTCCGTTCTAATACACAATTATATATACAATACAAATCGGCTCACTATGTGGGTCGATTTTCCTTTTAGCAGTCTCATATTTACTTGCCGGACCCCTGCCATTTTCCGCTTGACAACGCTGACAGCACTGACATCGTTGTAAATCAATTACTTATGCGATTTTTGCCGTAAGACAAACGCTGACAAAGTAAGACAAAACGGCTTTTGCCGAAAATCCGTTAGACAAACGCTGACACGATTTATCTATTATATTATTCTTTTTCTTTAATAGAAAAGAGATATAATATTATGGCTCAACGCCTTATAAATCGTGGCTTCGCGCTCTGTCTTATTGTCTAATTTGTCAAAGGCTTTTTCCTATCCTCCGCGAAATTTTTATTTTTTCGTGAAATAAAAACTTCTTTCAACGCCTTAAATCTGCACCCATCGTCACGCATTGGCAAACATCGGCAACAATCGTTTTACTTAGGCAAGCAACGGCAGCGGTTGTAATGTATATATGTTTTATTATCCGTAACTTCGCAATACAAACTTAAAGTATTGGTTTATGGCACGAACTTATTTCCTATATATACATCTCGACGACTACCTCGCCCAGTGGTTTATTCACGACCACGGGGGCAAACACCCGGTACACCTCACTCGCGGCAGCATAGAGAGTGGCATTCTCGAATCTTTTCTCGAAATGCAGCCTGATGATGTGCCGCAGCAAATTGAGGCGAACAATCCCGGTGCAGTGATAATCGCTATTCCCGATTTCAAGTCGAAGGACATCACTTCTTATAACTACTTGCCGAAGTACGCCGAGGACTTGCTCGTCGCTACTATCCGCAATCGCTTCGATGTGGAGCTGTGGACTTCGCTCCACAAGTTCTCGTCGCTGTTCAAGCGACAGGACGAACTTATCTACGCATTTATGTGCAAGCACGGCATCGAGGTGAACGAGAAGAACTGGAACGCCATCGCTAAACGATATCAACGCAAGCGTAGGTCGTACCGCTCTGCGTGCCGTATGAAAAAAATGCGTAAAAAGAAAAAAAATCTTCCCGATTTCAAGGGGTAAAAATGTCATGCGTTACGCTTGTTACGCTCGTTACACTTGTTACGCATTTCTTAATACATTCACATATACACATATATAATATGAGGACTACGAAACAAATATTGCCGGGAGTTAAGGAGATTGGCTGGGTAAGGTGTGAGCACCTTGTGAATGACATCGCTCTGCGTGGCATTGCGATGATGCCGGTTCCTATTCTCACCGAAATTCACAATGTGCCGTTCTTCGATGAACCGACCTGCGAGTGTGTCACGGAGAACGACGGCGGCAACCGCACGGACACGGCGAAACTGAAGTTCGCCTCGGAGGACCTGCTTCCGCTGAAAGAACACCTTGCTTTCGTCGTTACCGCCATTGACGGTAACTCCTACATCATCGGTGCTCGTGAAACGCCGTTCCCGGTGGTCAAACTCACCATCTCGTTCGGCAATGCCGACGGCGACGGTGCCGGCTTCATCTACGAAATTACGCACAAGGCGATTAAATCGCTCGTGCCGTGTCATAAATGAAATTCTGAGCATTCCATATTGAACACTCAATCCCAGTGTCATAAGTAAGAAAGATTGATATGGTTAGCCGTCGGTTCGTGATGAATAGACGGCTTTTTTCGTATTCAGAGCTGCCTTTCTGCGACACCTTTCCGGGTCTTGCGATTGGTAAATCGGAAAGTGTGGCCGTTGACGTGCAGTCACACATTGTCGCAGCCGTGGCTTTGTAGTCGAGGCGATTTGCCTATCGCTTTTCGTAGAACGGTCATATTCTCGGCTACGTTTCCCTCGCTGACCGCTTCGCCGCTCTCCTTTGTGGCAGTCCTCACTCGTTCTTCTTGCCCATTTGTGCCGATGATGCAGTCCACGCTGCCGAATAACTCCGCACAAGTATCTCTTTCTGCTTCTCTACGCTACCTCGCCGAAGTGTCGCACCATAGGGAACGACCGCTCAGTCCTGCAAGCGGCTTCCACATCGGCTTTGCGTTGCAGTGAAGTTTGGTGTCTGCGTCTGCGAGTGTGGTAAGGTCACAGCCCTAAAGGCATCTGCCGACCACCGCTTTGCCTCCTGTGCCGCGATGCAGGGATTTCAACCGCTTTGTTTTGCGCCAATGGTGTTTCGGACGGCTACAAGTGGAACGTGCACCTCGCTCTGCCTATGTCGGCATCACCTCTTGTTGCTCTTTTGCCTCTCGTTTTGACCCTGCGGGTTTTCATTCGCTAAATTTTATTTTACGCCGCAAAGTTATGGCATACCGCGGAACAGCAAGGGCAGGTTTGCACTCCGTGTTCCTCGCCGTTTCGCTACCCTGCAACGACGCAATCACCCTTGCTTTTGCGGCAATCCGCTCACAATGCCATTTTGTGGCAGTGTAAAATTTAAAATTTTAAGCAAATGAGAAATTCAATTCAAAACATCAAGGCTATCAGATTACAATTCGGCGACTTGACAATCACGGCAGAGGTGGAAGCACGCCTCGAAGAACTCGGCTTTACGCCTGAAACACTCATCGACGCAATCGGTGAACACAAAAGCGGTTGCGAAGGCAATCCCAGCATCTACTGCGGCACATACGGCAAATACAGCGGTGAGGAAGGCATTCGCGGTCTGTGGATTGACCTCACCACGTTCTACGACTACGACGACTTTATCAACTTCTGCTACGCAATCCACGCCGACGAGGAAGATCCGGAACTGATGTTCCAGGACTACGAGGCGTTCCCCAAGAAATGGTACGACGAATCGAGCTTCGACGAGGACAGCTTCGAGGCTGTAAGAGAATACTGCGACTTGTGCGACAAGTATTCGACGGACGCTGTGGACGCATTCATCGAATGGGACTGCGAAAAACTCGAACACTTCGAGGACTGCTACGTCGGAGAGTACGACAGCGAGGAAGACTTCGCACGAGAAATCGTAAACGAATGCTATGACCTCGAAAAGCAGATGGGGCATCTCGCCAACTACTTCGACTACGACGCTTACGCCCGCGACTTGTTCATGTATGACTACTATTACGACAACGGCTACGTTTTCCGCCACTATTAAAACAGTGCCAATCACAACGAAAGGGTCGCCGAAAGGCGGCTCTTTTGCTATAATGCTATAAAAAGGCGAGGTCGTACAGTAAATGCACGACCTCTTTTTCCCTTTTTATAGTGTTGGTATTGAGCCTTAAGTCAATACCGGCACTTTTGCTACTGCAAAGTTAACTCTTTTTTTTTGATATGACAAAAAATCAAAGAAAGTTTTTTGAATTATTTTCGATGGAATTGGCTTAAGCCACTTATTTCATCAAGGATTCGACTAACTTGTACAAATTGTTTGTGTTTCTGTATTAACGCGTCAATTTCATTCATCAATTCTTTAGACCTATTTTCCGAAACTTGACTTAGCATATATATTACAACCCTTAATGCACCATTAAGGTTTTGATTTTCACCTATACCTTTCATCATAGCAGGACCTTTTCTAATTGATTTTTCAGGAGTAAAATCATAAAGTACATTCCCATGCGCACAAGCATTTCTTACATCCTTGATTAAATTTAAATAGTTTTCAAAAGTTGGCAGTGTTTTAATGCCAAATGCATTTGCTATCTGCAACTTTAATTTTTCATCCTTTATCGCTTTGTAAAGACGAACGACTTCGCCTAATGTCATAAATTCCAAGGTCTTCCATGCCGGGGCGAATTTGTCGTTTATATGATGTCGGTGATGTAAGGCTATTACAGGTGTTTTGTCTAATATTTGCTTATAAACCTTTTCCCAAAATGAACGAACTTGCGAGTTGCTTACCACATTGGTGTCTACAAACCATGTTGGGCTGTTCTTATACTTGTTAGACACGAAATAAATTACTTTAGTCCTAAATGCAATCTCTATTCGACTTAACGCCTTTAGAAGTATGTTTCGCAGATTGAAATCAAAATAATACAATTTAACTGCGTTATCAAAATCAGCCCCTTTGGTAAACTCGTGTGTACGGTGATGCTTTTGTGGATAATCTACCTCATAGGGAAACCAATAGAATCCAAGCCTATAATAACCTACATCAAGAAGCACTTCTTTTGCTTTCTCGATGTCATTTATAATCATACCTCTGCTTTGCAGCAAGTCGATTTGTTCATCTACATTTTTTGCTATATTACCCATAGTTCGTGCAAAGTTACGAAATTTTTGCGAGAAATCGTGTCTTTTCGTGCGGCTTTATATAGAGGTAATTTTGTGGCAAAACTAAACGTGTTATGCCGCAAACTCAATACAACCTACACCTGAAAGGCTTCGTCGGCGGTGCCGACTTTGACCGAAATTATGTCGATTATGTCCTCGCCAAGAATGCCGGCAAGGATGTGAACGTGCTGATTGACTCGCTCGGCGGCAACCTTGCCACCGCTCTCTCCATTGCCGCTGCTTTCAAGAACCACGGCAAAGTCAGCGTTCACTTCGTCGGCATGAATGCTTCCGCCGCAACCATCGCTTCGCTCGGCGCGGCTCATATCTCCATTGACAAGAACGCCATGTACCTCGTCCACAAGTGTTCGACAGCTTTCTTTGAATGGGGAAGCCTCAATGCCGACCAATTCCGCACCCTTATCGCCGACTGCGAAAAGGCTGCTGCCGACCTTGACAAGCTCGACGTAAACATCGCATCGATGTATGCCGGGAAGTGCAAGAAGAAAACGCAATGCCTGCTCGACTTGATGAAAGTCGGCGGCTGGCTCTCTGCCAAGGACGCTCTCGACTGGGGCTTCGTTGATGAAATCACCGACCTTGACGACGAGCCGGCTCCCGTGCTCACCGACGCTGTCGCTTCGGCAATGGCTGCCGCCGGTATGCCGCTGCCCGACGTTCCTGTCGAAGAAAAGGAGAATCCTATCCTCTCTTTCTTCGAGAAGATGGCTGCCATTTTCCAAAGTAAATCCAAACCCCAACTCACTATGAACAAGAACTACAAATCCATCTGTGCGCTGCTCGCCATTGAAAGCATCGCACTCACCGACGGCAAAGCCTCGCTGACCGATGAACAGCTTACAGCTCTCGACAAGGCTCTCGAAATGAAACTCCAGGTCATAACCGACCTTGAAGCGCAGATTGCAGCACTAAAGGCCGCTCCTGCTGTTACTTCTACCGCCGTTGTCGATGACAGCAAACAAACACAAGCCGCTGAGAAAAGCGACTATGAAGTTTTCTGCGACACTGTCAATGCCGCTAACAAACTCTACAACGAAGTATAACCATTAAACCTAACGTATATGGCTGGAAAATTTTCTTTCTCTCCCTCCGATTATCAAGAGGCGGCTATCAAATACCGCAAGGAACTGCTTTACTTGCCGATTATCGGCTGTAATGACACGTTGCAGTATATGACCGCTCGCCCGGGCATCCGCTACAAGGAGCGTGTCGGCAACATCACCGGCGACGCTCAATTCGCCCCCTACAATCCTGCTCGCTCCAAGGATTTTGACCTCCACCTTTCTTTCCGCGAAATAGAGACCTATTTCGGCTCTGTGGTCGCAAAGTTTGAGCCTAACTCGGCTATCTCAACTTTGCTCGGCACAGGTGCTACGAAAGGTGACGGTCAGATGTCAACGCCTACGGCTAAGCACGTGCTCTCGCTCATCGCGAAAAGTCTTTCCGAGCATCTCAACGATGCTATCTGGAATGGTGTGCGTAACGCCTCCGGCGACACAACCAAAGACCTTTTCAACGGTTTCGACACTATCACGCAGAACGAAATCACCGCAGGTGCCATCTCTGCCGAAAACGGCAACTACATGAAACTGCCGGAAGCCATCACCACGTCTAACGCCGTGGACGTTGCAAAGGAAATCCTTTTCTCACTCGACCCGCGCCTCCGTTCGCAGGACCTCTACCTCTACTGCTCGCAGGACTTCGTCGATAAGTACAACGAGGCTTATCAACTCACTCACGGCGGCTTGCAGTACAACACACAGTACGGACAGCAAGCCGTGGAAGGCTCGAACGGCAAACTGAAGTTTGTACCGCTCTACAACAAGGCGAACTCCAAGTTTATGCACGTCACCACCAAGAGCAATATGCTCGTTGGCTTCGACCAAATGGGCGATATTGAGAATGTCATGGTCAAGGAATATGAACCATTCATTCTTACATATATCGCCACTATGTTCTTCGGCGTTCAGTTTGAATGCATCGACAAACGACGCTTCAAAACTATTGAACTCACTGTGTAATCCATAAAAATCAAAGATTATGGCTACAAATACTTGCAATGCTTTACAGAAATCGCTCGCCTGGTGCCAAGGCACTCCCGAACTGCCGGGCGTGAAACGCAGAATATACTATCTCGCCAAAAGTGCGATAGCTGCGTTCCCGACCTTGCCGCGTGACGCTAACGGTCGTGTCACTTCGGCTGTTCTTGAAGGCTCGTTCACGCTCGTTGCCGACCAGAAGTGGAAGTATATCGACATCCTTCCCGACAAGTCGCAACTCACTTCGGAGGCGCAGGGTGAACTCCCGAGCCAAACCCAGTTGAACAAGTTAACTGCCGTTCACCCCGGCGTCGGTGCTGACGCTTCAGCCGCTGCCGCCTATATCAACAACTCCGATAACGTGTTTATCGTCGAGGATATGAAAGGCAACTATCGTGTGCTCGGCAATGACAAGTGGAGCACTAAATCGACTGTCGCCCAGGACCTCGGTCAAGGCGCCACCGGCACCACTTCAACGACTATCAGCGTTGAAGCGACCGACGAAGTGCCCGCTCCTTTCTACAAGGGTACTATAGAAACGGAGGACGGCGACATCGACTGCTCAGGTGAAGCATAAGATGATTGAACAGAACGCCAAGCCGGGAGCTATTGCTTTGGACGAGATGTTGAACGACATCGAAGTGCCATCGCTCGATGTTCCCGAACTTGGCGCTCTTTTAGTTTCCGACAAGTCGAAGGACTTGTTCGAGGAGAAGAAACGCAAGGCATGGAAAGAACTCGACGCTGCCGAGGCTCGCTGCGACTTCGCTCCGAACCGTATGCGTATCACCAATCGCGGAGGCGTGTTTTTCATCACGCTTTGGAAAAAGTCGGTCTATGGTCGTACTCTTACCGACATCAAAAGCGATGATGATATGGTCGGCTTTTTCGCCGACAACATCTCTCCGCTTATCCGCTCCGTCCTCGGCTCGTTTCTCTCGCCTGATGACTTCGCTGTGGTGACTACGCCGAAACGTCGCCACAAGGAACGCAACTTCGCTACGCTCATTGCTATTCGCATCGCCGAGCAACTCGGTTTGCCGTTTTTTGAGGATTGTGCTTTCGCTCCCTCAAAGCACCGCGTCGGGACGGTTTTCACCGCCAACAACATACCGCCGCATCGCAACATCATTGTCTTTGACGACTTCGTTACGACAGGGCAAACGCTCGTCTCGATGCAGAATTTACTCGTTTCACTCGGCAAGAACTGTGTGTTCTTCGCCGGCATTAATAACAAACTATAATGGACCACAAATTTACTGAACTCATAAAGCAGTGGCTTGAAACACCGAGCGACCAACGAGATTATTCTGTTGGTGCTCTCTATCTGTTGAAACTCAGCGGCAATCAAATCATGTATCGTAACATCGTTGCTCAACTTGACCGCCGCCACGATTTTGTGGATTATCAAATCCAAAAATACTACAACTTCCGTGTTCAAGCCCTCACTCATGCACAGGTCGAGGAGATGCAGCAGCAAGTCGATGTGATCGTAGCCGAACACATCTCGCTTGCGGTAAATGCTGATGAGCATAAGACCGGCAAGCGTGATGACCACGACTCTTTGCCTGATAATATCAAGGCAAAGTACGTTGAGAATCTTTCCATTCTCCAACGTATGCGTGAACTGCATCTAAAACTCCGTTCTTTGTCGTTAGACACTGCACCGTGTCCCGACTCGGAACGCTACCCGTTCCTCAAAGAACTCATAGACCTCGACAAGAAGATGCACGCAAATTGGGAGGAATATGACCATTTCGTTGCCACTGCTCCCTCGGCTAAAGCCGCTGCCTTATCGACGAAGTCGCTTGGCTCGGACAAGAAACCCAAAGCCGGGACAAAGAAATGAAGCGAACTGCCGACATAAACGAAATTCTTAAACCGCTGAAAGATACTCCGTTTCAGGCGTATCTTTCTAACGCTGTTCAGGTTGCCGACATTCTCGACTGGATTCTCTCGCAAGTCGGCGTGGCGGAAATCTGGCAAACTTCGTTTTCCATTTCCGAAGAATTTCTCCGCCGTCTGTTCTTTATCTGCAAGGATAAGAAAGTTTCGCGCATCAACCTTGTTCTTGACCATAAGGCGACGAACAAGACGCTCAAACTTTGGGCGTTCATCACACAGGTTATCGAACGCACATACCTTGCAGACAATCACAGCAAGATTTTGTTGGTGAAATCGGAGTCCGGAAAGACGGTCTCCGTCATCACTTCACAAAACCTTACGCGAGGCAATCGTGCCGAAAGTGCTTTCATCAGCACCGACCCGAATATCTTTGCCTCGCTCTATGCTCAAATTGAAGATTTAATCACTAATCACTCCGTTCCACTCAATGAACTATTCAGACAACGAGTTGAAGCAGATTGAGAAGTTTGCCTCAATCTACCTCAAAATTTCAGACATCGCAGTTATTCTCGATATTCCTGCCGATGTGTTGCGTGAGGACATCGCCGACCGCACGAGTGAAGTTTCAAAGGCATATCGCCGTGGCAAAGCCGGCTCCAAAGTGAAACTGCACTCGCAGGAAATGATGCTTGCACAGGTCGGCTCGCCGCTCGCTATCGAGAACGCTCACCGCAATCTTTTGGATATGGAAGACGATGAGTAGTTATGAGTACGCCTTCTGCCATAGATGTTTGCCGCACCGAACTTTTTACTAAAGTCGAGGACTTGCAGCAAAAATATCCACAAGCACTTGTGGATAAGGTTGTTCGTGTGCGTGAGATGTACAACTGGTTTCTCTCAAATCCCGGCGGCACTGACCGCGAGTTTGTGTCGGAAGTGATGCAGCGGCACTCTGTTTCCAAAGTGACCGCCTATTCCGACCTCGCTGTCGTGAAAACGCTGATGCCTCTGCTTGCTTCGGCAAGCCGTGACTTCCACCGCTGGCGTTTTAACGAGATGATTATGAAGACTTATGCCAAGGCTCAGGCAAAGGGCGACACGAAAACCATGGAACGTGCCGCCGCGTCATACGCCAAATACAACCGTGTTGATTTGGAGGACGAGCAGACTTTGCCTTACGAGCTTATCGTGGTGCAGCCGTTCACAGCAACGGACGACCCCACTGTCCTTGGCATTAAGCCTATCCCGAACATTCAGCAGAAAATCTCGGATATGATTGCGAAATATCGTGCCGAAACGCTCGACATCGAGGATGTGGAGTTCGAGGAAGCAGACCTCGAATTTGACACGCTATTTCCGCTGACCAAAAACGACAACGACGATGGCGAAGAAGGTATACTTTAATAATCCGCAGCGGCTGACGCAGCTCATCGGTGCTAATACCACCGTCATAGTTGCCGGAAGACGTACAGGCAAAACGGACAGCATCGCCGCTCCGTTTGCTTTGCGCAATATGCAACGTATGCCTGGCTCGACCGGCGGCATCGTGGTGCCGACGTTCAAACACGGTTTGACCAACACGCTGCCGGGGCTGCTCGCCGCGTGGAAACGCTGGGGCTATATCCACGGTGTGCATTACGTTGTCGGTCGCCGTCCGCCCAAGTCGTTTGCTCGCCCTATCATCGAGCCGAACGATTATGAACACGTCATATCGTTCTACAACGGCTCGTGTGCGGTCATCATCTCGCAGGACCGTCCAGGTTCTTCCAACTCGCTCACGCTCTCGTGGCTGCTCGTTGACGAGGCGAAATTCATTGACTATCAGAAACTCAAAGACGAAACGCTCCCTGCCAACGGTGGCATTAAGTCGCATTTCGGGCGGCACTCTTTCAATCATTCCATTATGATTTTGAGCGATATGCCGCAGACGCAAAAAGGTTCGTGGTTCTTGCACTACCGTGACAAAATGGACCCCGAACTTATTGCGACTATCGAGGGAACAGTATATGAGATTTGGAAGACAAAGGAGCGTGTTCGCACACTTTCCGCCAAGGGGCAGCCGGTACCCGACTACCTGAAGGGATATTTGAGAAGGCTCGACCGCAATCTTAATCAGATGCGGTCTGTCGCTGTGTATTACAAGGAGTACAGCAGCATCGAGAACTTGCAGCTTCTCGGTGAGAACTACATCAAGCAGATGAAGCGTGACTTAACGCCATTGACTTTCCAAACCTCTATTCTTTGCCAGCGCATAGGCATCGCCAAAGACGGTTTTTATTCGTCTATGCGTGAAGGGCACAAATACGATGCCAACGATAATCAGTACCTCGATTCCGTGTGGAGCAGTGACGAGTTCAGGAGTGGAACAGTGGACGGCACTCATCAACTCATTTACTCATCACTCTGTGACTCGGACGTTGACCCTGACGCGCCCATCTGCATAGGCATGGACTATAATGCCAACATAAACTGGATTGTCGCCGGGCAACCGCGCGACCGCCGCCTTAATGTAATCAAGAGCTTCTACGTCAAGTTCGACCGCAAGATACCGGCACTCGTCGAAGACTTCTGCCGCTATTACGCCTCGCATCGCAACAAGACCGTGGTCTATTATTACGATGCTACGGCTCTCGGCTCTAACTATGCCGTCAACGACCAGGACTTCCATTATAACGTTGTCAAGGAGTTCGAGCGGCACGGCTGGCGCATCGAGTCCGTGTACCTCGGAAACCCGATGCACCATGACGAGAAGTATCTTCTCATCAACAACGCCTTTGCCGGAAAGCAAAGGCTCATGCCGTTCTTCAACCGCTCCAATAATGAAGACCTTATCCTCGCCATTCAGTCAGCCGGTGTCTCCAACGGTCGCAACGGCTTCCGCAAGGATAAGTCCGGCGAAAAGCTCGCGGAAAGTGAGGAGGATTTATTACAGCATCGTACCGACGGTACAGATGCGTTTGACACATTATATATCGGTTGTGAAAAGTTCCCTTATAGGGACAGCTTTTCACTATCAGCTTCAGGAATCCTATAAATCCTCCGAGTCCGAGGTCATCGGCTTGCCGCTTTCGTAGCATCGCGGAGAAAGAACACCTGCTCGAACACCGCACCGACGGCACCGATGCCTTCGATACCCTCTACATCGGTTGCGAGAAGTTCCCGTATCACGATACCTTCTCGCTGTCAATGAGCGGTGTTCTCTGAATATTGGGCTACTATGAATTAAATTCACTAAATTTGCACTTGATAAATAGTGCTCAACTTTGACTTGGAACGGTTTATGTTCCATTTTCAGGCGAAAATTCCTGCGACAAAATATTTTTTTGAAATTTTTTGCTTCAGGGGTTAGGTTTTTGAGAAGTTGCGGTTTTAATATATATATGTATGACGACAAAGAGCGACATAGAACAGCTTTTCCAAAGCAACTACCGAGCCATGCTGACACTGGCTATACGCCTGCTGCATGACCCGGAGACGGCGAGAGACATTGTGCACGATGTCTTCGAGTCGGTGTTGTCGGAAAATCTCGCTACCGTCACTCCCGCTTATCTGCTTACCGGCGTCCGCTTCGCCTGTCTGAAGCATCTCCGCAACCTTTCGGTGCGCGAGCGGTTCAACAATCTCTACGCGCTCGATCTTGACGAGATTGAAGATGACGAGTGGCCCGACCCGGAGGATGTGGCTCGGCTGAACAAGCTGATAGACCACTCTCTATCAGAGCAAGACCGCCGTGTGGTGAGGATGCGTTTCTCCGACCGTATGGCTTACAGCGAAATCGCCGTGCAGTTGGGCATCAGCGAAGTGGCTGTCTATAAGCATTTGCGTCATGCAATGGATGTCTTACGTCAAAATTTCAACCGCAAATGAAAGACAAAATCGACCGGCTCCTCGATGCTCTGGAGCACCCCGAAAATTATACCGATACCGAGGTTGAGCAGATTCTGTCCGACCCCCAAGCACGCGAAGTATATGATATGATGCGCAAAACGGCTGACGCTTCCGCTCCTGTTCCCCAGATTAACCTCGATGAGGAATGGCAGCGCTTTGAGGCGAAGCAGACCAGGCGCAAACCCGTTATCCTCCGTTGGCTTCCATTTATGGCATCGCGCAACGCCGCTGCTGTTGTACTCGCGCTTGTCGGCACACTTGCCGTGGTAGCCGCAACTATCGGCGTTACTCATTATATCGGAACTCAAAAAGATTTAGCGCAGACGCAGCAAACCGAACAGCAGGAACAGACTGCTGTAGCCAAAACCGACATTGCTCCGGCGGACACCATTCCGACGGAAGTTGCACCGCTGCCTGAAACAATTCTGTTCAAAGGAGAGACCCTTGAAACCATTCTTTCCGACATAGCCCGTTATTATGGCGCGACCGTCAAGTTCAATCAGAATGCCGCCAAGTCGTTGCAGCTATATTTTGAATGGAATCAGGCCCTTCCTCTCAATGAGGTTGTGGAACAGCTCAACAACTTTGAGCAAATCAACATCACACTCACCGACAACGTATTGACCGTAAAATGAAACGCCTTATTATTCTCATTGCGGTAATGCTTTGCGTCGCCACCGCCTTTGCGCAGAAGTTCAGCTACCGCTTCAACCATACCCCTCTTGCCGATGCGCTCGTGCAGATTGCCGAGCAGCATCCCGACATTCACATCAACTTCATCTACAACGAACTTGACAAGTACCCTATAACGGCAACCGTACATACAAACGATGCCTACGATATGCTCCGGCAACTGATTGGACTGAACCCCGTGTCGGTTATCAGTTCCGGCGGTCGATATTACATCGAGGCTCTTCAGCACGGCAAGTTCTGCTATCGAGGCCGTGTGCTTGATGAGGAGCACCAACCGGCTCCCGGAACCACAATAATGATTCTTGCCCCGAAAGACTCCACCGTCATTACATATGGCATAGCCGACAATGCCGGTCGCTTTATCATACCTTGCGACAGCCGGAGTGTCATCGCAAAGTTCAGTTGTGTAGGTTACAAAACCACCTACCGCCGCCTCAACGACTTTAATGTCGGCGACATCATAATGCCTATTGATGCTGTGGCTCTACAGCAAGTCAAAGTCGAGGGACAAATGGCAACCGCCTATTCCGATCGTACCGTTTATCTGCCTTCCCAGCGTCAGAAAAACGCCTCGCAAAACGCGATTGACCTTCTGCGCCAGATGGCTATTCCGCAAATTCAGATAAACCCCATCGATAATTCTATCAAGGACAATGGAGGCGGAGAAGTCTCAATTTTCTTCAATAATATGCCGGCTTCCCAAGAAGATATAGAAGGCTTGCGGACAGCTGATGTACGGCGTGTTGAATATCTTGAATTTCCGACAGACCCTCGTTTTCGTGGGGCGCAACACGTTATCAATATCATCATTCAGGAATATGAATATGGTGGCTACACGAAAATTACAGCCAATGAAAATTTTCTCGTCGGTCTATCATCGCGGACAAACATCTTTACAAAGTTTGCTTATAAGAAGATGACCTATGATCTGTATGTCGCAGCAAACAACTGGGATAATCATCACGCCGGATATGATGTTGAGGGGCAATACTCTCTGACAGATAACCAGGGAAAAGATTATACCCTTAACCGCCGCGAAACCGCCGATAATGTGCATTTCAGGCAAAACCAATATCCGGTTTCTTTCCGCGCTTCATACAATACAGATAAAGTACAAATCCAAAATACCATCGGTTACAGCCACTCGGCATATCCCGTGCAGGAACAAAGCGGGTCGCTTGTATATTTTCCGTCAAAAGGAGATGATTATACTTTCAACCGCAACAATCCCTCCCGCAGCAATTCTTTCAGTTATAACGGCTCGTTTGTTTTCGCGTTGCCTAAAGACTTTTCTGTCAACGTTACACCTCAGTTTTTATATTCACACAACATCAATTCGCTTACATATACTACATCATCAACCGAACCGATTATCCGCAATGCACGCGAAAATGCTTATTATTATCGTGTAAATGCTTATCTCAACAAACGTATTGCCAATAAGCATACCCTGATGTTGGGAATAAACCACGGTAATACAATCAACCGACTGCAATACACCGGCAATGTTTTATATTCCGACCGCTTCAACAATGCATTCGTTTCGGGACAACTCTGTTATCAGGCACAAATACAGAAAGTCAATCTTTACGCCGATGCCGGGGTGTTATGGGAACAAAGCAATATCAATGGTATCAAAAATTATGACACATACCCATATAGTCATATAAACATCCGTTATACGCCTAACAATAAAAATGCCTTCTCTGCATATTTTCAATATGCCAACAATACACCGGGCATCGATGCAAAGGCTTCGGATTTGTTGCGAGACAACGAGTACATGTATATTACCGGAAATCCTCTACTCGACAACTCTCGCCATATCACATTAAATTTAGCATATACATGGTTGCCGTCCAATATATTCGGAATGAGTGCTTTCGGCAATTACTTTACATTGATAAACAGGCAAATGACTGCTTACGAAGCTTACGACAACGGGCAGGCACTGTTAAGAACATATCTCAACAACGGCAACTACACGCAGAGCGAAATCGGGTTGTCAGCTATCTTGAAACTGTTTGATAACAGCCTTCAGCTCTATGTGAGTCCGAAGCAGTGTTTCAACCGTTCTACAGGTATATTCAACAAAAGTTATAATCCTTTTCAGATAACAGCACAGGTGACATATTATCTTAAGCAGTGGCTTTTTCAGGCTTATTACCAATCTCCTCAGAAGATGATGTTTTCCGATTCTCCAACTATCTATAAGTCGCGTGATTTTTATGCAATAGCGGCTGGATGGGGAAATTCCAAATGGAATATACAGTTTACTGCCTACAATATTTTCAATCGCCATTGGGATAGCGCAGACCGTTACATTCAGTCTCCGCTATACTTGGAACATAGAACAGTATTTGGCACGAATTCTCACGCTCGCTTAAATCTGTCTGTAACCTATACAATTGGATATGGTAAGAAAGTTCAGCGCGGCAATGAAGTAGGAGAACAATCAGGCGCAAGCTCTGCAATTTTGAAATAATACTTCTTGAAAATATGAAGACAATCAAATTATTAGGAATCATGTTGGCGTTCCTTTGCTCATTCGCCATTGTCAGTTGCGTTGATGATAATGATGTCGATTATCCCGACACCAAACTCATCAAAGGGCAATGGCAACTCGTAGAGGACGGCGATACAGACAATCCGCTCATTTACAGATTTACCACTGACAGCGATAATACTTGGTCGTGGGGCGGTCTCATGACTTATTATCTTTCTGCTGACGGTACAGTTACATACGACAAAAGATATACCTGGCATGTATCTTACCCGGCAAACGAGGAAGACGGCAAACCTCGTCTGGAACTGACGTGGTACGATGCTCCCGAAAGTGACGACCTTTGGGCTGCAACGGAATATTATGTCGTTGTCAAGCTGACCCAATCGGAAATGTGGTTGAAGCGGGCACAAAATGGTCTCCCTGCCGACATCAAGAAATTCATCCGACGCGATGACTTGCCGACACCACCTAAACATGATTGGGATTGACTTATAAAAAACAGCTAATCATACCTTAAAGGCAACCTCGGCACCGCCGTCGGGCTATCGTTTATCGGCTTGCCGCTTGGCTCGCCAAGAAATCAAGCCTTGAGTCTTGACCGTCCGGCTTCAATCGCATAACGCATTATGAAACAAATAAAATATCTCATTATGAAACAAATAAAATATCTCATCTTCTTGCTCCCGTTCTTCTTTGTTGCCTGTGGCGATGATGAACCCAAACAAAATTTATTCTCAATCGCCGTACAACTGGGCGGTGAGGGCGAAGTCGCTATTGGTCAGCACGATTGCGAAATTACCGTTAATGGCTTTGACCAATATATCACAGTTGACCTTTTGGGCGACTTTGACTCGTTCCGTGTAGGTAACTCTATTCCTTCGTGGCTCATGGTAACTACCAGCGAGCGTCGCATCAAAATTGCAGTTCCTGATATAGCGGGTACACCTTCTCGCTCGGGTAAGATAGATTTTACTGTTTTCAAGGGTAAAGCGCAAAATGCCGGGTCAATTACAATAACACAAAATCCGATTACCTCCGAAATCGTGAAAACCGCGCAATTAACAAATACATCAGCCAATTCAGAGTTATTGATGCTGTCCCCGACATCAAGGATATACAAACAGGCAGTGATGCACCGTATTATAAACTGGATGTAGACGGTAAGGTTTATATGCAGGTTTTACAAAAAGGAAATGGTTCGGTGCCGGAATACGGAGATAAAATCTATTTCCGTTTCGACCGCTATAATCTTATTTACTTTCTGGAGAACGGTTATCTCGGCGACCCCTTCGGGAATATTTCTGATATTTCTTCATCAGCTACTTCATTCATTCTCAATGATGAAGATTCGCAATGGGGTTCTGCAATTCAAATGCCTTTGCTGCTGGGGCTTCCGCTCGGCAGTGAAGTTAACCTCGTGGTTGCTTCCGACTTAGGTTTCACAAATGAAATAGCAAATATAACTCCTTTCCTGTATAAGGTTATGTACCTCCGGAATGAACAAATCGAGTCTTCTCCGGTTTTCCTTACTTTTAGTCAGGCAGAGTGGATGA
>OKUR01000406.1_pt1 | contig 20728 bp, 16 predicted proteins | sample 1606671 | NCBI WGS metagenome assembly OKUR01 (sample SAMEA3882519, study PRJEB24775) | human gut metagenome | biome: human-associated habitat; feature: intestine environment; material: feces | place: Netherlands | collected 2009/2010 | reverse complement strand
ACAGGTCTGATATTTAACATAACACAACGCGATAAAATAGTTTGAAGAAAAGTATCCGCATTTGTAGTTAACAAGATTATAATGGCATATTCAGGTGGTTCTTCAATTGTTTTTAACAATGCATTCTGTGCCTGCACTGTCATGACACTGGAAATCGGTTCTATGGTCATAATGGTCACCTCCGTGTGATAAACAGGCGCCTTCCGTGGGCGCACGACCTTGCTTCTCTAAGGACTGTATCGGTAAATTCTCCCGAAAAATTAATAGAAGATGCAAAAATTTGCACCTCCTATGCCTAATTTCCTATTTTTCTATTTTCTAATTCCAATACAGGTTCATATTCTCTGTAACGCTTTCTTCTGACAGTTGAAATCGAGTCTTTACTTTCTCAGCCGTAGTATTATAATCCGCCCCCAATTCAATGCATGTTATGATCAATGCCTTAATACCACTCTGCCGTTCCTCCTGTCTTCCTTCTTGTCTCCCTTCGCGCTTTCCCATCCTTACATATTGCTCAAATAATTCACACATAGTGATCTCATCCTCCTCTCTGATATTCATTTCCTTTAAAATAGCAGATTCTGTTGTGGAATCCTCTTCACCGGATAATACATTGATCATTCTGATCAATGCCGCTTTGTGTACCACCTTCTGGTCGGAACGAAGATTATTGCCCTCTGCCAGATAATCCAGCACAATTCTCATATCGCTGTGAAATCTCTCCCGCACCTCTTGGGGCAGGTAACGCATTTCCCAGATATGTACCCTAATATCATCCACATATTTTCGAAGTTCTTCCGGCACTTTTCCACAACATAATTCATGGATTCCCGGTTGCTTCTCCCAGTGCTCCCTTCCCCAGTAAAGTATCATTTCTATAATGGGATACATGTCCATCACTTTGCCTTCGTACTGCTCCCGATATCCTCCGCCGGTATAACCCGCTTTACGCAACACCATTTTGACATCCGGTGCCGACTGATTGGCGATCATATATTGTGCCCTGATCCGTTCCCCTGCCATCTCGTATTTCACCACATCCTGTAACTGGTTTCGCAGCCTGTTTTCTCCGCTCGTATAAATACTTTCCGTCGGTGCCGGCAACAGATTTTCTTTGGTCACAACAAGCTTTCCATTATGCAGCAACGCATTAATAATGTCTGCAGCAACATCTGGAAATATCTCGAAATTCTTTGTAACAAGGTCGTTTTTCTCTCTGTTTTCCCTCATTTTTTCTCCCTTAAGCACACTAAACTTACCTAAGCAGGAAAAACTGAAACCGTTCCATGCACTATTTCCCTTTCCGCCTGCTTATGTTTTGTCATTTTGTTTGAATTTTTGGCGAAAAGCCCGAAATACACACAAAAGATATTGTCAGAAATTGTCATAAAGAATTCTTTAGATGTTGTAACTATAGCATAACCCTATCGTCTTTTCAAGTTCTTTTTTCCGAAGGTGTATCAATGCGTATATTTACAGTTTTAGGAAAATGTGCCCTTATTTTTCAACAATGGATAAAAGCTCCGGATTTATGCATCCGGAGCCTCTTTCGTTTCCTATTTTTATTTATTTTTACCCCAACAGGTTCTTCAGTGCCGCCATGCCTTCGGCATCCACAGCGGCCTTGTTGGCCTCCTGGATCTGGAGGTAGACTTCCTTGCGGTAGATGGGCACTTCCTTGGGTGCGGTGATGCCGATCTTGACCTGATCACCTTTGACCTCCAGAACGGTGATCTCGATATCGTTGTTGATGACGATTGCTTCGTTCTTCTTACGGGACAATGCCAGCATCTTACTCACCCGCCTTTCCGGATTTCAGGATGTCGTATACCGGATATTTTACCGGGTATTTATCTCCCTCAAGGATGATCTGGCAGGCCTTGCGTTCTTCCACGTTGATCACAAAAGGTCCCTGCAGATTCACCGTCATCTTCGTCAGGTCGGCAGGCACCGTCACAGTGACCATGACCAGAATGTTCTCCGGAGTCAGATTGCCTACACTAGTGAGCAGTTCGTCATCCACTTCCGGATCATACTGAGGGTTGACTAGCAGCGGATCCATGACCGGCATGGCGAATCCGGGTTCTTCCAGAGACTGTAAATAGCGGATTCCTACGTTGCTGCCCTTCTCCTCATCGTGGAGCATGGTAAAATGCTTCAGTTCCGGGAATCCGATAATACCTTTGTCAAAAGTGATGATCTTGTCATCCGCAATCTCAACTTCTCCAAAAAATTTTGTATTGATCTTCATAAAATACCTACGCCTTTCCGTAACCTGTTGTTCTAGATGAAATTCAACAGTGTGGTCTGCATTACTTTACCGGTAGCCATCAGTGCCGCTTCATAGGTCATTTCCGCACTCTTCAGATCAATGACGGTCTCGGTAACATCGATATCCTCGTTTTCACTCTTTAAGGTCTCAAAGGTGGTCTTCTGGCTCTTCATGCGGTTATCGATCAGTTCCAGTTTGCTGCTTCTGGTACCGCAGTTGGTAACGCACAGGTTGGCATCATCCAGATATCCCTGGAACGTAGTAATGCCGCTTTCGAACATCTTCTGGCATTTGTCCTTTGCCAGGGTCAGTGCTTTTTCTACTGCTTCCATCTGCTTCGTCAGGGTCTTTGCATCCGTACCGGTAGCAGTCTCCTGCAGTCCCTCGATCTTGGTCTTCACATTCTCCAGATCCACCACATCCTGCATGGCCTGTACCAGATCGTCCACCGTACGTCCGATACCGTGCTGGAAGCACTCATCTGCAGTGGAATTCACCTGAATGGTCTGGTTGAAGCCTACATCATATTCGATGACCTGTTTTGCCGCATCACCCTTGAGGTATTCCTGATTATATTTCGTTACTTTCTGATCCGCATCCGTACTGGTACATGCAAAATAATGCTCAGGTCTCAGATCACCTTTGACCCAATGATCCTTCTGGTAGGTCACACGGATCTCGCCTTCGTTCTTGCCAGAAGTGGACGGATCGTCCTTGCAGGACATCAGCTTTTCATAACGGTTCTTACCAAGCAGGACCTCACCGGTATCCGGTACATAGATCAGTGCATCATCATCCTTTGCTGCCATAGAATAAGGATCCGCGGTAGAGGAGACCGTCTGGAACATCTTGGAATCCCATGTCGTCATATCCTTTTTATAGGCACCGTTTGCATCTTTCTCCCAGAAAGAAATCGAAGGTTTCGCATCCACATCTCTGCAGTCATCATAAGCCAGCCGGATACGATACACATCTATGGAGCTGACTGAATTTTCCGTAATATCCTTGTAGTCCTGATTCTGATCATTATAGTTATTCGCCGTAATATCCAGCAGTTTTCCGGTATTCACCTTTGTCAGCTGTGTGATGGAGCTGTTGTCCAGCTGCTCGGTGATCTCATATTTCGTATTGTATTCTTTATCAAAACTCAGAGAAGTATCGGTACGATATCCGGTAAACACATAACGGCCCGCATAGTCTGCATCGCCGGTGCTGTACACTTCATCTCCCAGTGCCTTCAGCTGCTCCAGAATGATCTGGCGGTCCGCGGATTTCAGATCTCCGTTAGATGCCTTGGTGCACTGTTTGATCATATTCGTGATGATCTCTGTCAGGTTCTTCAGTGCATCCTCGGTTACGTCCAGCCAGCTCTCCGCATCCGGAATGTTCTTGCTGTAATACTGCGTCACCTCGGTCACATTGCTGCGTAGACGCAAGGCACGGATGGATACCACAGGATCATCGGAAGGACGGCTGACCTTCTTCTGGGTAGACATCTGGGTGCTCAGCTTATCCTGATATACTTTGTTCGTATTGATATTGGACAGATTATTACGCTGCATGATCTTGTTCGTAATTCTCATTTTCTCCGTAACTATTCAGAATTCTAAAAATCAGAATAACTGGTACATTATGCTTGTATATAAGTAACAGTTTTCTGATTCGAATGGTGACTCGAATAGAGTCACCACACACGTGAGCAAAATTAGCTGCGTAGCAGCGAGAAAGCACGAATACGTGCGTTTTTGCGAACATATGTGGGAATCCGAATAGTTGCCTCCTTTCTAGTTTAGACTCCGGTCTCCAGAATCAGTCTGTCATAAATCTCCGTCAGTGTCTGGATCATCTTGGATGCCAGATTATATCCATTCTGGTATTTTACCAGATTCACAGCTTCTTCATCCTCATCCACACCGGAGATGGAGATTCTCTGGTTATCGATAGTAGCGGAGATATCCTTAAAGCTTGCATAGAAGGTATTGGCTCTGGAAGCATTCAATGCCACATCCGATAAGATACACTGCAAAAATTCGGAAGCATTACATCCGCGGAAGCTCATCTTGCTCTTATCCGTAGCCAGATTCTTCAGATCGTTCAACAGGTCATTCTGTTCCACGCCGTCAGATGCATTTTTTCGGTTTGCCATCAGGCTGGGATCCTGCTCCATGGCATCCAGAATATCGAAATTCTTCGCTGTCAGACGATAGTAGCTGTCATCGTTGACTTTTACCGTAACTTTACTGTTTTTCTTCTCCTGCTTGTCATATCTCTTGGCTGCATCATCCAACAGGAACTGCTCACTGCTGGTTGCCTTATTGCCGGTAAACATCTTCACACCGGGATCTCCGCTTCCGCTGTAGCCGGAAGTCAGAATATCGTTGAATTTCTGGGAAAATGTACGGATCCACTCATTCATCTGGTTCATGTAATAAGGGATGCCCTGATAGGACAGGTCGGTACCGATCTCTGCCTTTTTCCCTACACGGTCATTGGTAATTCCCCGGGGATTCTTCTCACTGTCCGATAAGGTAAAAGTATACGTATAAGTGGCGTTGCCGTTCGCATCATATTCGCAGGTATATTCCCAGGAATCATAATAGAATTCCTGATTGCCCAGATCGATGATACCGCCCTGATCCGACAGATTACATTTATTCAGGTCCTGCAGATAAGCCTTGGTTACTTTTACGGTTACGGTATCGTGGGTCTTGCCGTCTGCCGTGGTCGTCGTGCCGGTGGCGGTCACCTGTCCGGTGAAATTCTCGCCGTTGTTACCGTCACGCATCTGGATCAGTCCCGCCAGATCACCGCCCATGGATGCATTGTACAGGTTGAACTTCTGCCCGTCCGCCCAGTAGACTTCATAGAGACCGTCGATATCGGTCTGGTTTACTTTCTCATAGGAGGTTCTTGCCACACATTCGAGACCGTTGTAATCACTGCCGTCTACCAGCATCTGGCCTCCGGCGATCTTGACCATGTATCTGTTGGCTCCAGTCTCACGGTTCTCGTTGTTGGCATCGATGATCGGAGTCTCCTTGACTTCCACATCCACGATCTTGGATAATTCATCGATCAGCAGGGTTCTGCGGTCACGCAGCTCATTGGCCTTTGTTCCAGCCAGTTCAATGGTGTTGATCTGTTTATTCAGGGAGGCGATCTCACCGGCAAGGGAATTGATCTGATCCACCTTCAGTTTGATCTCTTGGTTGATATCCTTCTGTACTTTTTCCAGATTGCCCGCCATACCGTTGAAATACTCTGTCAAAGCTCCGGCATAGCCTACGAACTGGGATTTGGCTGTGGCACTGTTGGGATCTTTTAAAAGAGCCTGCATACCGGTGATCATCAGCTGATCGAAGATAGTCTTGAATCCGGTACTCTTGCCGTCATCATCAAAATACGTCTCCAGCTGCTGCATGTAATACTGCTTCATATCGTATTCGCCCAGCTGTGCATTGTTATCCCAGAATCTTCCGTCATAGAATTCATCCCGGATACGCTCAATGGCCAGTGTCTCTACACCGGCACCGGCACAGCCGTAGGTCTGGAATACACGCAGGGCATTGGATGCCTGCTGTGTTACCTGCTGTCTGCTGTAGCCTTCCGTCTGTACATTGGCGATATTATTGGAAGTGGTATTCATGGCAGCATTACTGGCCAGAAGTCCCGTATATGCAATATTTAATCCAAAAAACTGTGAGGGCATAACTTACCTCCTATTTCTTACACATTACACACCCAGCGTGGAAAGAATGTGTTCCAACATTTCACTGATCACGTTGATATAACGGCTGGATGCGTTGTATGCGTTCTGGAACTTGATCATATTGGACAGTTCCTCGTCCGTGGATACACCGATAACCTGTTCTCTGGCGCTCTGTGTAGCTTCCACGGTGCTGACCTGATTCTCATAAATACTCCGGAATACATAGCCGGAATTGGATACCTGCGATACCAGGTCGGTATAATAATCTACAAAAGTAGTCTTTTTCTGTACATTAGGATTCAGCGTGTAGGCTTCCTCGGTAAATGCCGCTTTCAAAGCATCTGCGGTCTCCTTATCCTCGGAACCGTCTGCCAAACGGAATCCAAGCTTGGAAGGCTCCTTCGTCAGCGCCGGATTTACCTGAAGATTGCCGATGGTATACAGGCTCTCAGGGCTTTCCGGATCTTCATCCTTCATAATCCAATACTCTGTTACACCGTCTTCTCCGATCACCTTCTCATAGCCATCCGTTGTGACCTTGGTAAACAGCTGGATGGGACTGCCATCCTCCATGCGCATATAGCCATTCGGATCCGAGACACAATAGCGGACATTGGGGCGTGTAGTACCATCTGCAAGTTTCAGATCTCCGGTCTGTACTCCTGCAGCCTTCGCCAGAATATCGTTCACCTTCGTCACCACATTGTGGATCATCTGGTCGAACTCACCCTGAATATTCATGACAACGGACTGGGAGACACTGTCGTATTTTCCTTCCGCCAGATCTGTATAATTGGCTCTGTGATCACCTCTGGCCAGAAGCATTGCCTTCAGGCCGCCGATATATGTGTTCAGGTCGGAAGAAATCTCCACGGAGAGATCAAATACCTCTGCGCCGTCAATATTATAATCTCTGGTGCCGTCAGCTCTGACGGTGTAGGTGGCATCCTGCGGCCAGAACGGAGTGTAGAAGCCGGTGGCTTCATCCGTCTTCAGAGCGATCTCATAACAGGTTCCGTCCTTTACGAAATCCACGCCCTCGATCTGTACGGATACACTGCCGTATCGATCTTCGGAAAAGGTCATGTTGGTCAGCTCTGCCAGTTCATCCAGAATCTGATTTCTCGCGTCTCTCAGGTCGTTGGCATGTTCAATGCCGCCACTCTCAATGGCACGGATCTGATCGTTCAGCGTTAATAACTGGTTGCCGTATTTATTGATCTTATCTACATTCTGCTTAATCTGTGTGTTCAGGTTGTTCTGGTAGGAGCTCAATCCGCTGTATACTGCTCCGGCTCTCTGTACGAATTCCGTCGCTCTCTGCACCAGCATGCCCTGTGTTACAGAACTGCTGGGATCCTTGGAAAGCTCCTGAATAGCGGTCCAGAAGTCTGTCATGGTGGTCTGGAATGCCTCGCCGTTCAATTCTCCCAGCTGGCTCTCTACCTCTTCCATGACTTCTGTGGACACTTCATAGAACATACTACGTCCGGATTCCTTGCGGTATGTCTTGTCCAGGAAATAATCTCTGACCTGTTTTACGCGGGAATATGTGACACCCAGACCTGTCTGTTTGTTGGAAATAGACTTAGGGTCTGTCGATAATGTGACATAAGCTCTGTTAGACTGCTGTACCTGTTGTCTGGTATAGCCGGTGGTGTCCACATTAGAAAGATTATGCGCTGTGGTATTCAGCGCATTCTGACTTGTCTGTAATCCGGACGAACCTATATATAAACTACCCATTAATGGCATAAACTTTCACCTCTGTATCAGGGGATCCTCAGATCCCCGGGATCCGGTCTTACTGCTTGGCATCGAATCCATGGTCAATGACCCCCATGGTATTGCCTGCATTGTAAGCTCCCCGGTTGTAATTCGCTGTCTCGGGTGCAGCCTTGGATGCCTGGAGGAGATTCATCTCGAACTCCACCATCTCCAGTGCACTGTTTAACAGTTCACTGTTCTGTTCGTTCACGCGCTTCAGTCCCCGGACCGCTGCCTGTAATCTGTCGTGGGAATCCGCCAGTGCCTGCTGTTCCGCAGGCCGTGCAGATAACATAGTGATCAGATTCGGCAATTTCAAGTCGTTAACATCCCTGTTCAATACATCGGCTATGTCCGCAGTCACTCCCGCTCTCTGCTTGTCCAGATTGTGGATCCTGCTGACCAGCTCCTGCTCCTCGTCCGTGATCTTTTGTAACTCTGCAAGATCACCGCCTGCAATAATCGGTGTCTTGCGCTGTGATAACTGAAGCAAAGCTTCGTACTCCGTACTCTCTCTGTCCAGTACATCTATCAGGTTTTCCATTAAACTAGCCAAGGAACTACCTCATTTCTTCCTGCTTTTGAAGCAGCTTCTCCGCAAAGCTTGCATTATCCACTCCATAAGTACCGTTCTGGATTCTTGCTTTAATGGGAGCCGTTAACTCTTCCCTGATGTCAGGTGCGGCGGCCACTGCTGCCTTAGCGGTCTGGAAATCCTTGCCCTGGCTGCTGATCTGCAGTCTGTCCGTGTGTGTGGCTGTCTTAGTCTTCTGTGTTCTGCTTAGCTTCTGAGACTGATACAGCTGCTGTACCTGTGTATACGCTTCAATACGCATATCGACTCCTCCTTCCCGAATGTGATTCGTGTTTCACAATATGTATCGGACTAAATTGCAATTACTTTATAGTTCCCGCAAAAAAATGTAACGATCCCATGTCTGTGACATTCGGATCGTTACCTCAGATTTTTTAATATGCGTTCTCTTTGCAAAGTTCTCTGTCCACCTGTTGTACGCGGTAAATCTTATCATCTACCGTCACAGAGACCACAGTATCATCATGAGCATACAGTCCCTCTTCCACATAAGAGAATTTTTCCGGGATCCTGCCCTCCTCCAGGATCTGGATCAGTGCTTCTACCCTTGGTCCATGTAGCGGATTGCATTCTCCGATACAGGTGATCTCATCCTTCAGTACGCAGTCCATGGATTCTGTGCTGACACCATCAAAAGACAATATCATAATATCTCCTGCCGCCAGATTGCTGCCGACCCTTTTTCCCGCCGCCCGGATCGCTTCCATGGCGCCAAAGGCCTCATTGTCGTTTTCGCAATAGACCACATTGATATTGTCGTATTTTTTCAGGAAAGCTTCCATGACTTCCTTCCCCTTGGCCTGGGTAAATTCTCCCGATACCTGGTCTAACAGATCCCAACCGTATTTTGCCGCGCCCTGCTCCAATCCTCTGGTACGTCCGATCTGGGCGGAAGCTCCGATATTTCCCTGAATATTTACAATATGAAGATCCTCCGGTGCAATTCCCTTGCTGATGGAAAAGGAATTCAGCCACTCCGACATTTTCAGGCCTTCCAGTTCAAAGTCCGAACCCACGAAGCAGGTGAACAGACTGTCATCCTCCACATCCACCTTACGGTCCACGATGACCACCGGGATCCCGGCATCCTTTGCTTCCCTGAGCACCGTGTCCCATCCGGTCTCCGTCACCGGTGCCAGCACGATGTAGTCCACCTCCTGCTGGATAAAGGTTCGGATGGCCCGGATCTGGTTGGCCTGCTTCTGCTGACCATCCTCGAAGATCAGGTCGTACCCGGCCTCTTTTGTAAAGGTACTTTTCATGGACTCCGTGTTGGCACTGCGCCAGTCGGATTCCGCTCCCACCTGGGAAAATCCCACCACAATACGGTCTGTCTGTGTATCCTCTGGTGTTGCAATATCCTCCGCAGTGCTTTGTCTGTCGCCGCATCCTGCAAGCAGGATTCCCAGCCCCAGCAGCAGACCCGCCATCCATCGTCTTCCTGTTCTGCATTTCTTCATATCTGTAATGTCATCCTGTTCTGTCATACTTTCCGCCCGGAAATCGCTCTGTCATTCTCTCATTTTCCGGCAGGTTCTTTCTCTGTATGAAAATACGCCACAGAGCTCTCCAGTTCCCCGGAGATCTGTTTCATTTTATCACAGTTTGCGCCCACTGTCTGTATCTGTGTCAGGATTTCCTCAATGTTTGCATTCACCTGCTGGTTGTTGGCAGCATTTTCCTCACTGATAGCACTGAGGCTGCCGATATTGCCCAGAATATCCTCTTTCTGCTGTGACAGACGTCCGGTCTCTCCGGCGATCTTGCGGATCTCTTCCGCAGAATGTCTGATACTTTGCTCTAACTGCTGATACTGCTCTCTGGTTGCAATAATGTGATCCTGTTCCTCCCGGATGATATCCTTTACCACATCCGCCTGTTCCACAGTCTCACCGGATTTCTCCATAATGCCCTGGGCCAGATTTTTGATCTGCTCGGCACCGGCAGCGCTCTGCTCTGACAGTTTGCGGATCTCTTCCGCCACCACGGCAAAGCCTCTGCCCGCCTCTCCGGCTCTGGCGGCCTCGATGGAGGCATTCAGACTTAACAGATTGGTCTGTCCGGAAATGGAGAAGATCAGAGCTACCGCCTCATCGATCTTTTCGATATAATCGTTGGTCTCATGAATCTTCGCTGTAATGGTATTCACGGATTCCACAGAACGATTGCTGCCGGTCATGATCTTTTCCATGCCTTCCCCCGCCTTTTTGCTGTTGTCCTGTATTTCTTCCGAATCCTTCTGCAGCTGTCCGGCACTGACACTGATGTCATTGACCGCCTCTCCGATCTCATCCATACGGTCACTGATATTCTGCACATTTTCCGCCATTTCCTCCGCTGCGGAAGACAGCTGCTCCATCGCCTGACTGATCTGTCCAGCCTGTTCTGTGGTGGCATCGCTTCCCTCTGCCACCTGCCGTACACTGTTTAGAAGTTCTCCGGATACCTCCTGTACACCGCCGATGACCTGTGCCAGATTCCGCTGCATCTGTGAGGTATTCTGTAACAGATTACGGATCTCCCGGACAATACTGTCGGATTCTTTTCTGGCACTCAGATCACCTTCCGCCAGGGCATCCACCCTGCTGCCGGTCTCTTTCATCTTGCCCGACAGTGCTCTGCTCAGGAAAAAGCAGATAACACCAAACAGGATCACCATGCCCACTGCGCAGACCATGAATACAACCTCGATCTCCCACAGGGCATCGGTGATCTCATTTTTCCGTTCCGCCGCAAAAGCCACTGCAGTGATCTGTCCGTTATTCATAATCGGGATATAATAACCATAATAAGTATTTCCCTCAATCACTACATTTTTATCATAATATCCCTCCGTCCCAAGATCCTGATCCATGGGGATTTCACGGATACGATAGTCATTTTCATTTTTAATGGATGTGGTAGCCGGAATGCCGTCTGCAAGAATGGCCATCTCCAGGCCTTCTTCCTTCAGGCTGTCCAGGTACTCATAATAACCGCTGGCATTCATTGCCGTGATCTCATTTTCCTTACAGTATTTTGCCAGATTATCCGCAGTTACATGCAGTGTGGTCTGCACACTGCCTTCCAGATTCGTTCTGGTCAGACGTAAAGATGTGGTACTGAGGATCACTGTTGCCAAAACTACCGGTGCCAGTGCCAGCAGCATCAACAACAGGAACAGGCTGCATCCCTGCTTTTTCAGAGTTTTCTGCTTTTTTACCTTCGTTTTTTTCATAACTTCTACCCCCTGATATCCGGTGGATTCCTTTTACTAGCGGAAAAAGAGTGTGACTGCACACCAGCCACGCTCTTTCCGCTCCTCCCTATTTTCAGCTGCTTTTATTTGTTCTGCAGCATTTTCTTTTTTCTTGCGATGACCACACTCTGTACTACCAGGAACAGACACAGCATAGCTGCAATGGTGATACCGGTCCACCATGCCTGATCCAGACCTGCACTGGATACGATATTCTGGATGGTGCTCAGGGACAATACACCTAAGAAAGTTCCGATGATATTGCCGACACCACCAGTCAGCATCGTACCGCCGATGATGGAGGATGCAATGGCGTTCATCTCCATGCCGCTGGCATGAGAAGCAGATCCGCTTCCTACATGCAGGAAGTACACATAGCCGCCGATACCTGCCAACAGTCCGCAGAGCAGATGGGACATGAACTTGGTTCTCTTCACATTGATACCTAACATCAGCGCGCTCTGATTGTTACCGCCTACCGCATAGAAGCTGCGGCCCATCTTGGTCCAACGAAGCATGATAAACATCAGAATGACTACTAAAAGTGCCACAATCACACCGATCTCCACATAAGCATTGACGTAATTGCCCAGTTTGTTCACGGAGCCCATTCCCGGAACGATCACACGGGTTTCCTTCAAAGCAGTGAAACTTTCGTTGGCTACGTTGAAAGGTTTGGTATTTACGATCGTTGTCATACCTCTGGCGAAGAACATACCCGCCAGGGTCACGATAAAGGGCTGGATATCCAGGTATGCTACCAGGAAGCCCTGTACGATACCGAAAGCAAGGCCAATGGCTACTGCCAGTAACATGGATACAAATACATTACCGCCGCCAAAGTCCAGGTATACCGCACAGCTCATACTGACCAGTGCTACCACACCACCGACGGAGATATCGATTCCACCAGTGATCATGACTAAGCTCATACCGCAGGAAAGTATGATCAGAGCTGCGTTGGCGTTCAGGATATTGAAAAACGTCTGTGGCTTTAAAAAGCCTTTTCCCTGGAACACGATAGCTCCGATATACATTGCAAAAAATACTACAATTGTGATGGTCAGCAGCAGATTGGTATCTGTCATATTTTTTAACTTCTTACCCATTTCAGCCAACCTCCTTTACGGTCTTACTCTGCTTCAGCTTCTTGCCAACAGCGGACAGCCACTCTCTTACCTTTGGCGTGCTTAATACCACCAACAGGATAACTACCACTGCTTTGTAAGCGGGAAGCGCATCCGACTGTACGTCAAATTTGTATAAGGTGGTGGTCAGGAACTGAATAACATAGGCACCCAGGATTGACGCTGCCATGTTGAACTTACCACCGCTTAAAGAGTTGCCTCCCAAAGCTACTGCCAGGATGGCATCCATCTCGATATCCTTTGCAATAACGGAGTAGTTGATGGAGGACAGACGGCTTACCTTGATCAGTGCCGCTACCGCCACACACAGTCCTAAGATCACGAAGGTCAGGAACTTAATAAATGTGGGATTCAGTCCATTTAATTTTGAGGAATTTTCATTGATACCAACGGACTGGGTGTAAAGCCCCAGTGTCGTGAACTTCAGTACCAGGAAGATCACCAGTACGCACACTGCCGCAATGAAAAACGGTGTGGGAATGGGGATTCCGGGAATAAATCCGCCGAAATAACTGAAGGTCGGATCACTTACAATAGGAAGTTCGTTGTTGTTGATCCATGCAGCGATGGAACGGCCTGCCGTATAGAGGATCAGCGTCGCTACCATGGGCTGGATCTTGAAATACGCTACCAGCACACCGTTAAATGCGCCGAAGAGCATTGCCACCACACAGGCGATCAGAAAAGCTACGATAATGGGAGCCTGTAAGGTATCGGGTCTGGAATTGGTACCGCACAGTACCCGCAGGATCACACTGCCTGCAATAGCGATGGCCGCGCCCACACTGATATCCTGTCCGCCGGATGCGGCAGTGACCAGTGTCATGCCGATAGCCAGGATTGCCAGTTCGGAACCGTAGTCTAAGATTGTCATCAGATAGCCGGACAATACCGGATCTCCTGCGCTGTTATATCCCAGTGTGATCTTGAAAAAGCTGGGATCCGCGATCAGATTGAATACTGCCAGAATGATCAGGGCTGCAATGGGAATGAAGATTTGCTGCCGGAACAATCCGCTGAGGAAATTTTTATTCTGTTTTTCCACTGTTTTTTCCTTACTCATGTTTACTCTCACCTCCGGCAATCGTACTCATAATCTTGGTCTGGGTCAGATCCTCCCCGGACAGCTCTCCTACCACCCTGCGGTCTCTCATGACTATCAGCCGGGAACAGGTACGGAGCATCTCGTCGGTCTCAGAAGAAATGAAGGTCACGCTCATGCCTTCACCTGCCAGCTTCAGTACCAGCTTCTGGATATCCACCTTGGTGCCGACATCGATACCTCTCGTAGGCTCATCCAGGATCAGATATTCCGGATGGGTCAGAAGCCACCTGGCTAGAATTACCTTCTGCTGATTACCACCGGACAGTGACTTGATGGGAGTCTCGGCGGATGCAGTCTTAATATCCAACAGTTTGATGTATTCGTCTGCAAATTTATTAGCTTCCGCCCGGGAGATCGGTCGGAAGAATCCACGAAGCACCTGTAGTGCCAGGATAATATTCTCTCTTACGGACAAGTCACCTACGATACCGTCCCGCTTACGATCCTCCGGCAGATAACCAATGCCATGACGCATAGCATCCAGAGGCTTAGTGATCTTCACCTGTCTGCCATTCTTTTTCACTGTACCGCCAATGATACGGTCGGCACCGAAAATAGCACGGACACATTCGCTTCGGCCGGATCCCAGCAATCCGGTAAATCCGTTGACCTCACCCTTTTTGATATAGAAATCAAAAGGCTTGATCCCGGCGTCACTGCACAGATCCTTGGTCTCGAATAGGGGCTCTGTGCTTTCCGCTTTCTGATCTGCTTTCTGTTCACCCTTGATGTCGGACAGGTCATCCAGCTCCTTGCCGAGCATCTTGGATACCAGCTGTACTCTGGGCAAGTCCTTGATGGCATATTCGCCTACCAGTCCGCCATCCCGCAGGACAGTGATCTTGTCACACACTTCATATACCTGATCCAGGAAATGAGTTACGAAGATAATACCCACGCCTCTGGCCTTCAGATCACGCATCAGACCGAAAAGCTTTTCTACTTCCTGCTCATCCAGAGAGGAGGTCGGCTCATCCAGGATCAGTACTTTACAATCCATATCTACAGCTCTGGCGATGGCCACCATCTGCTGTACAGCGATAGAGCAGCTTGCCAGCTGTTGGGACGCTTTCGCAGGGATATCCAGATTCTGTAAAATCTTATCTGCGTCCTCATTCATTTTCTTCCAGTTCTGATAGATTTTGTTGGAACGTCCTATGTACATATTCTCTGCCACGGACAGATTCGGACAGAGTGTGATCTCCTGATATACAGTACTGATGCCCAGCTTCTGTGCCTCCTGCGGAGAGTGAATGGACACGGCCTTGTCTTTGCCGTCGATGAAGATCTGTCCTTCATCCTTGCTATAGACACCTGTCAGCACCTTGATCAGGGTTGACTTTCCGGCACCGTTTTCTCCCATCAATGCATGGATCTCACCTTTGTTCAGATGAAAATCCACACCCTTCAGAGCTCGTACACCGGGAAAGCTTTTGTGAATATTTCTCATTTCCAATACTTTGTTATTGTCCAAAAGTTTCACCCCTTAATCTTCTTTGATCTTTGATAAAAGAAGCGCGGAGCTAGCATGCGCCGCGCTTCTGGTCGTTTACGTCAGATTAGATACCGTAGTTGTCTACATCTTCCTGAGTAATGGTGGTCGCATCGAAGCCCTTCTCGTCCATGATGATGGTCTTCTCGGAGATGGTCTCACCGTTCTCCAGCTTTTTGATGATCTCATCAATATAGGAAGCCTGGAAAGGATTGCACTGTCCATCGTAGTTACAGTTGCCTGCCTTCAGCTCTTCCAGAGCCCACTTGTTGCAGTCAAATCCCATAACGATAACGTCTTTGCCTACGCCGTGGGAGATATTAGCCTTATCCAGAGCTGCTACCGCACCCTTAGCCATATCATCGTTCTCAGCGTAGATTACGTTGAAAGGAGTACCTGCATCGATCACGGACTGTACGATCTGCTGTGCTTTCTCTGCGTTCCACTCAGCGGTCTGCTGTGTTACGAGATTGAAGCCGTCGTTTGCTGCCGCGTCATCCAGGGCACCGGTACGTCCCTGCTGTGCTGCAGAACCCATAACACCCTGTAAATGAATGATGTTATATTCACTTAAGTTCTGGCTCTTTAACCAGTCAACTGCGGTCTGGCCTTCCTTTGCCATATCGGATACGATGGATGCCTCATACAGGCTCTCATCTGCATCAATGGTACGGTCGAAGAGGATAACTCTGATGCCTGCATCCTGTGCGTCCTTCAATACGGAATCCCAGCCGGCAGTATCTGCTGCGGACAGAAGCAGGTAGTCAACGCCATCCTGGATGAACTTCTGTGCTGCGGTGATCTGCTCGTCGTTCTTTAAGCTGTATGCGAAGGATGCTTCGTAGCCGTTTGCCTCAGTGAAAGTATTCTTCATATCTTTATCATTTGCAGTACGATAACCGGACTCGTTAGGGTCATTGTTGATGATACCGACCTTGATCAGATCTCCGGATGCATCCGTGCTTGTAGCTCCGGCGCTTGCGGTGTCCGTAGCTGCACTTCCGGTGGCTGCGCTGCTGCCCGCATCAGAGGAGCCGCATGCTACCAGACTAAATACCATGGTTGCTGCCATTACTGCTGCTAAAATTTTCTTTTTCATTGTGTAACCTCCCAATTTTTTTGTTGTTCAAAGAACTATTTCTTTGATGATCCTATTTTATCGTGAAAAAAAGCAAAAAACCATGAAGATACCTCTCGGAAAAGTTGGAATTTTTATGGCAAAAAAGAACCACCCTCGTAAACGGTTGAATATTTTACGATGATGGTTTATTTTTCTCACAAAGTATATTCCGGCAGCCGTACCGTCACGCAGGTTCCCTCGCCATAGGTACTGGTAATGGTGATCCCATACTTTTCCCCGAAGTTCAAACGGATCCGTTCATTTACATTATAAAGTCCGTAGATTTCCGTCTCACAGGCATTTCGATTGCGGATGCCCTCCCGTACCTGTCCCAGGCGTTCCGGTGTCATGCCCCTTCCATTGTCGGTGATCCGCAGGATACAGTCACTGTCCTCCATTTCCCCATCAATGCGGATCATACCCTTTCCCCGTTTGTTCTTAATGCCGTGGTACAGCGCATTTTCCACCAGCGGCTGCAATGTGATCTTGGGTATCCGGCTGGAGTACAGTTCTTCCGGCACGCAGATTTCATATTGGAGAATATCCTGATAGCGCATCTGCTGGATTTCCAGATAGCTGCGCACATGCTGAAGCTCTTCCCTGACATCCAGAATATCCTGTCCCTGATTTAATGAAATGCGGAAGAAATCGGACAGACTGCCTACCATACTCACAACCTTTTTCTGTTCACCGGCCTCCGCCAGCCATACGATGGCATCCAGCGTATTATATAGAAAATGAGGATTGATCTGGGACTGCAGCAGTTCAAATTCCGCCTTGCGCAGGCGCACCTGCTCGGTCTTCACCTGCTCCAGCAGTTCATTGATCTTGTCGATCATGGTATTCATAGAATCGCTGAGCACCCGGGCCTCCAATCCGCCGGTCACATCCGATCGTACCGTCAGATCCCCTTTCGCCACCTGATCTGTCACCTGGGTCAGTCGTCTGATAGGTCTTGTAATACTCAGCGGAATATAATAGGATAAAAATAAACACAACATCAGGATCAATGCAAAAGCGATCACAGAAAACCGGATCATATTCACAAAAAAGTCCTGATACTGCTGTCTGCTCTCCTGGATCCCACGGATCTCATAATAGATGTATCGTGACATCGTGTCTCCTACCAGAGATGTCACGATCTGTACATCATTTTCCCAGATTTCTATATTATCTTCGTAACGGTTACCATCACGGATATTGTCCTCGATCCTTCCAATATAGGTTCCCAGGTTATTCAGATATTTCTTTACGCTGGTCAGGCGCTTGCGATTCTCCTGTGATTCAGTTAATTCCTCCAGTCCTGCCACGATCTCATCTGCTTCCTCCAGCATGGCATGGAGACTGGATTCCTCCAGCGTCTTGTTGCCCACAATGAGGAGATAGGTCTCATAATCAAAATCCTTTTGGAAATCCAGGCTGAACTGACTGGCCATAACAGAGGAATTGACCATGTCCTCATATCTGCGATTGTTATTCCACAGATTATAGAAACAGAAGATCAGAAACAATACAAAAGGCACTAAAAGGCAAAGATAAGAATATCTTATCTTTGCCACAAGCGTAGAATGATCGTAAATTTCTTTTAACCTTTTTCTCATAAGAAGTCCTTTCCGCGATCGTGGCTATTTGATGCCGCCCCGATACTGGGTAGGTGTCATCCCCTGGGTCTTTTTGAACAGATAGGAAAAATAATGAGGGTCCTTGTACCCTACCTCCTGACTGATCAGACTGCTGCGTTTGCCGGTGCAGCGCAATAATTCCTTTGCTTTGTTCATACGGTAATCCGTCAGATATTTAATGAAACTCATCCCTGTCTGCTGACTGAAGATCATGCTCAGATGATTCGGTGAGAAATTCACGTGGGATGCCAGCAGATTCAATGACAGCTCCTCTTCTGCATAGTTTTCCTCTATATATTTCATCACCTGCTCCACCACATCGTCATAGCGGCTGCTGGCTACTCTGTCTCTTGCTTCCAGCGCTTTGTCCAGGATCCGTATAATATACTGTATAGCACTGTCGCTGTCCTGCTGCGTCTTCTCATCCTGGCTCGGAGTCTCCGGATCCTGCGTATCTGTTGACAGGCTTTCCAGGAAATCCGCCACGCAGAAATAGGCATCCATCGTGATGTACTGCCTGAAAATATTGGACTGCAGTGCTTTGTTGCTCAGATCCCGGAAAAATTCTTCTACGAAATAAACGACCTCTTCTCTGTCTCCCTGCTTTAAGAATTCCTGGATCCTGGTCCGGTCGACCTGTTTGGGATTTACTTGCTTGATATCAAAGTGCTCTTCTTCCGTTCCCTGTGCCAGATACCCGCCATCCAGGATGCGGCTGTCCTGCACCAGATACCTGTGAGCAAAAGCATGACTGGCCTGTTCAAAGGAGGCCGGAAGCTCCCGCAGACGGTTCACCGGTCTGCCAATGCCTCCGAAATAGCGGACGTGCTCATACTTTTCCATAATATCTTTGATCTTCTCAATATATTCCTGCTGCTGAAGCTGTAACTGTTCTTCAGATTCCGCCTTTAGCAGAAATGCTTTGCCCTCCAGGTTACGGTCAAATGATACTACCGTTGTTCCGTCCTCCAGTGACCGCAGTTCTTCTTCGATGCGGATCAGGCTGCCGGAGTATTCGTCCTGTGCATGGCGCAGTGACTGCGTCTTAAATAAAATAATATTGTACCACGGTGCCGACAGATCGATGCCGAGTCTCTCCGCTGACTCCAGTAATTCTGCTGCGGTATTATCGCCAACGACCAGACTCTGGAACAGTTTTTTTCGCTCTCTGAGTGTATTTTCCTCCATCTCCTTCAAATAGAGCTCACGGATCTGGGTAGCTCTGCGTTTTTCCTCGATCTTTGCTGAGAGTTCCTCCAGTTCGGCCAGAAGTTCCTCTCCGTTAATCGGCTTGGACAAATACTGCGCCACCCCCAGTTTGATGGCTTCCTTCGCGTATTCAAATTCCTGATAACCGGACAGAATGATGATCTCGATGTCCGGAAGCTCTCTGCGGATCAGTCTGCTGAGCTCCAGCCCGTCCATAAACGGCATCCGGATATCAGTGATCACGATATCCGGACGCAGCCTCTGGATCATGGGATAGGCCAGTTCTCCGTCACCGGCCTCCCCACAGAACTCATAGCCATGAGTCTCCCAGTCGATATTATTTTTGATTCCCTCGCGGATGACGAATTCATCCTCCACCAAAAACACTTTTAACATTTTTACGATACCCTTCTTTTTACTGCGGATAGAAGTTTTTGGGGTTCCTGTCCACTTGAAGTACCCTAGCGGTAGAATACCTCTCCCAGCATCAAGTCTCTCTTCAGATCACGGATCTTGGTATCCTTGTCGATATATACAGCCTCGATACCCATCATAGCTGCCCAGTCGCCCATCTGCTCAGCCGTCAGATCATAGGTAAAGGCGGTATGATGCGCACCGCCTGCCAGGATCCAGGCTTCCGCTCCGGTATACATATCCGGCTCCGGTGTCCAGAAATTGGTGGCTACGGGCAGCTTTGGCATAGGTTTCTCCACTTTCTTACAGTTCACATCATTGATGATCAGGCGGAAACGATTGCCCAGATCGATCAGGGATGTAGCAATGCCGTGTCCCTCCTTGGAAGTAAATACCAGTCTGGCGGGATCCTCTCTGTCTCCCATGGACAGAGGCTGACATTTGATGCTGATCGGACCGTCCGCAATAGTAGGACAGATTTCCAACATATGAGCTTCCAGAATACCCTCTTTTCCCTTGACCAGATTATAGGTATAGTCCTCCAGCATGGAAGTACCCTTGGCATCCTTCACTCCCCCGGTCATGATCTTCATCAGACGCACCATGGCTGCTACTTTCCAGTCGCCTTCCGCACCGAAGCCGTAGCCTTTCTCCATCAGCCGCTGGATCGCCAGTCCCGGTAGCTGCTTCAGGGCACCCAGATCACCGAAATGGGTCACGATCGCCTGATAGTTTTTCTCCTCCAGGAAGCGTTCAAAACCCAGTTCGATCTGTGCCTGCACCGCTACATGCTTTCTGAACTCTCCGGGATCTCTTCCCTCTAATAAAATATTATACTTCTCATAGTACTCATCTACAAGAGCATTAACATCAGATTCGGAAACTGCATCTACACTCTCTGCGATCTCGTTTACGGGGTAAGCATCTACTTCCCAGCCAAACTTGATCTGTGCCTCTACCTTGTCGCCCTCGGTTACCGCTACATTGCGCATATTATCTGCCACACGCATGACACGGATATGGCTGCTCTCCACCAC
>OKUR01000396.1_pt1 | contig 20876 bp, 16 predicted proteins | sample 1606671 | NCBI WGS metagenome assembly OKUR01 (sample SAMEA3882519, study PRJEB24775) | human gut metagenome | biome: human-associated habitat; feature: intestine environment; material: feces | place: Netherlands | collected 2009/2010 | reverse complement strand
CCACCACTACTTCTAAGGGTACTTTTGAGGGCTATCTTGGCGTGCTTCGTCATGGCACTCCTGGCTTCCTCGTTGAAGGTTATTTCCACACCTATCAACCTGCTCGCCACCGTGCTTTGAATATGAATTATTGCCAAATGGAAGGTGTTGGCTATGCTCGTGGCGTATGCGACTATTTCGGACTCAATGCCGAAACCACTGGCTATATCATGGGTACAGTTAAGGATCTCCACGAAAAGATTGTCAACAACTTGTACAAGTATGCAGCTGGCACCGACGACCAATGGCTCCCACTCAATGGCGCTGTTGTGACTTTGAAGAAAGACGGTAAGGCTGTGGCAACCTACACTTGCGACAACAACTGGAACGGTGTGTTCGTATTCAAGAATGTGACTCCTGGCGACTACACTTTGAGCGCATCTTGCGAAGGCTACAAGGACATTTTCGAAGAAGAAGCTATCACTGTAAAGGCTAACGAAACCAGCTATGCTAAGCTTCACCTCGAAAACCTTGAATACGTGCCAGAAGAAATCGTTTACGAAAATTATGCAACTCCAGCACAGCCTGTCTACTTGAAGCTTGCTGACTCATACAACTTCACTCAAGACGACGGCACCGCATTTGAAATGCAAGGCGCAGTTAAGCGTACAATCGTTCGTGGCGACAGTACTTTGGTGATGACCGATGCTCCTGCTATCTATCTCATCAACAACAAGACTATGACACTTGTTAAGCAACTCAGTCTTAACGGTATCAATCCTGTTGACCCAGAAAACGCTGGTTCTTACAAGAGCTTGAGCGACATCGCTTTGACTGCTGATGGTCAACTCGTGGGCGTGAACAATGTTCGCTGTCAATTTGACGACAATCAGGTTGACGCAGGCTACAAGCGTGGTACTATTTACTTCTACAAGTGGGCAGACTTTGATTCTGACCCTATACTTTGGGCTACTTCTAAAAGCTCTGCAAACTTCTACAATGCCGATATGGGTGCTACACTCGCTGTAAGTGGCCCTGCTAAGGATTGTGAAGTGGTGACAACTGGTGTTACTAGTGGTAGCTCACGCGCTCTTCGCTTCCTCGTGCTCAATATCAACGACAATGAAGTGGTTTCTTCTCACTTTACTGAGCAAACCCTTTCTGCTGATGGTACATTCACACTCGTGAAACAAGGTGATGATATCCAACTCAACGTATCTCCACTCAACGACCACTACTACATTCTCAATGGTAGCCTCTGCGCTCCATTTGAATTCGAACCTGCTGCAACCAACAATGTTGACAGCCGTGTAATTGGTACATTCAATGATGAAGAAATTGGGCGTGCTTCTAAGGGCTTGGCATTCTTCAGATATGCAAAGCGTGCTTTGATGGCAGCTCCTGTTTACAACGGAAACTTGGTTTCTGCTGTGAAGATTTACGACATTACTGAAGGTCTCCAAAATGCAAAATTGGTGAAGACTGTTGGTACTCAACTCCAAACCGTAATCAATGCTGCTAAGAAAGCTCCTGCTATGGGTGCTGCGTTCACCGCTGCTGGTGCAAATGTTAAGGGCGAAGACATGAACCTCTTCCTCTTCGGCGACGCTAAGGTGGTTAAGTTCACTACCGCTGGTGTTGAACAACCTGTATTCCGTGGCGAATATGCTTACGACTTGAACTATGAAGAAAACAGCGACAACTACATTATCAAGTTTAAATCTACTGGTGATGTGGAATCGGGTAAGGTAGTTCTTACTCCTGTTGAAGGTGGCGATCCTGTTGAAGTAATGCTTTACAACATCGTTAAGGGTGGTAATCAAGTATATCTCAACAAGGGTGAATATACTGGTAAATACAACTGGGAAGTGGTACTCAACAACCCTGCAATCCCAACTGTAGCTAAGATCTTCGCTTACGCTCCTGCTGGCAATGGCAATTACTGCACTCGCGGTCTTGCTATCGACCAAAACCCAATGAGCGACTTCTTCCAGAGTATCTACATTTCAGATCCTTATGGAACAAAGGGTATCTACAGAGTAAGTCCAGAACTCAACGTGGTTAACGACGGTGCTCCTTATCTCACCGCAGAATTTGCTACTGGTAACACTGCTTCTCCATTCCGTATGGGCGTTAATCCTAACAATGGTTACGTTTATAGTGCAGACTGGAGCGATGCTCATAGTGGTATCCATATCATGAACCCTGCAGAACCTGCAACTGCTACTCAATTCTTTGAAGGCACTCGCGAAGAAACTGGCTTAATCAAGAACGCTGCTGGAGACGCTCTTGGTGGCAGCTGTACAAGTGCAGCATTCTTAGGCAATGGTGAAAACACCAAGTTGCTCTCATTCCAAGAAGACTACCCAACTGGCAACGCAGGCAATGAGTTGTGCGTTTACAACATTGGTGCTAATGTTACTACCGACAAGGCACCTGCAGTGACATTCCCAACAGTTTCTGCTAAGTTGCTCAACACAAATGTTGAAATCGTGCCTTTGGAAAACGGTATGTTCGTATCACAAATCCGTGGCACAGGCAACAACAACGTTGGCGTTCCTTCATTCATGTACACAGACTATGAAGACAACATTCTCTTTAACTCTGGTAACCTCGAAGACCTCGATGGTAGCTGGGGTGCTGGTCTTGCTGTCAGCCAAGATTTGAGCACAATGGTAGTCGCTACTGGTTATCCTAAGCTCAATGTATATAGCATCGATTGGAATAATAACGTTCCTTCATTCACTCTCCAATACGTTATAGAAGGTTATACCAACAAATCTTCAATCGTTAACCAAATCCATTTCGACTATGCAGGTAACCTCTTCTTCGCCGACGCTAAGTTGGGCGCAGTAGGTATCGCATTGCCAAAGGATGCACGATCTGTTGCAACTCCTTCTAAGTACTTGTTCGACGCAGGTCAAGCAACTGGTGTTAACGACGTGAACGCTAACAAGACTGTGGCTGGCGTGAAGTATTACAACACTTTAGGTGTGGCTTCTTCAACTCCATTTGAAGGCATCAACATCGTAGTGACTACTTACACCGACGGTACTCACAGTTCTGCTAAAGTTATCAAGTAATAAATACTAATAACTGAATCTTAAATGTTTAGGGTCGCTCTTTTTGTGGGGCGACCCTTTTTTGGCGTGAATTTTTTATTTGCTGAATTCCAAAGAATTGCGTAATTTTGTATGTTTTAAAGCAGTGTTATAAAGCAGATGTTAAAAAAGAGTACACTTGAGGATATTATCAGCAAAGATTTAGCGGCTATTTGGGCTATTCTTACCCCCGACGAAAGGCGATTGGTGGCTGATAACTTCCATATCCATAATTTTAAGAAAAATCAGATTATTTATGCCGAAAAGGATTCGCCACGCTATTTGTGGTGTCTGCTCAAAGGCAAAGTGAAATTGTCGAAAGACGGAATGGGAGGAAGGCAGCAGATTTTGCGCCTATATCGTCCTATACAGTATTTTGGATATAGGGCTTTTTTTGCCAACGAACCCTACGTTTCAAGTGCTTCGGCTTTTGAGGCATCTACTTTGGGTGCAATTCCAATGAGCTTGGTGAAAGAATTAATCGACCAAAATCGCAAATTGGCATGGTTCTTTATCAATGAGCTTTCAAAAAACCTGGGTGGTAGTGACGCTAAAATTGTGAATCTCACCCAAAAGCATATTCGTGGGCGTCTTGCTGATGCCATTATCGCACTGGTAGATAATTATGGTTATGAAGACGATGGCGAAACGCTGAAGATATACATGGCTCGTGAAGATTTGGCTAACTTGTCGAACATGACCACGAGTAATGCGATTCGCACTCTTTCGTCGTTCTGTCAAGAGCACATTCTCACTGTAGATGGACGCAGAATTAAAATCCTCAATCCAGAGGCTTTACGCAATATTAGTAAATTTGGTTAATTCATGATTATTGCTCAACAAAAACGTAAAGAAAACATTGCCGAATACCTATTGTATATGTGGCAAGTGGAAGATATGATTCGTGCCAACCAGCTCGACATTGATAAAATCAACGATAATATTATTTCTCGCCTCCCAATTGATGATAAAGGTAAAGCGGAAGTGAAAGACTGGTACGAGTCGCTCATCAAAATGATGGAACTGGAGCATGTGAAGGAAAAAGGACATTTGCAAATCAACAAGAATGTGCTTATCCGTCTCAACGACCTTCACGCCCAACTTCTGAAATCACCAAAATTTCCACAATATGGCGCACAATTCTACCAAACCCTCCCCTACATAGTGGAACTTCGCTCTAAATCTAAGCCAGAGGAACAGGTGGGAGAGTTGGAAACTTGCTTCAATGCACTGTATGGCATATTGATGCTCCGATTGCAAGGCAAAGAAATATCAGAGGGCACACAAAAGGCTGTGGCGCAAATATCATATTTTATTGGTATGCTTGCGGCTTATTACAAAAAAGATGAAGAAAAACCTCTTTTCGAGGACGATGTTGAATAATTTAGATATTGAGATATACGATGGCAAAAACTGTTCTAATCACAGGAGCAAACGGTCAGTTGGGAAATGAAATGCGCTTGGTGCTCGATGGCAACGATGCGTTCTCCCCTATTTTTACCGATGTTCAAGAATTGGATATTACATCAAAGGAAGCGATTGACGCATTTTTCGCAAATCATCATATCGACTATGTGGTGAATTGTGCAGCCTACACTGCCGTGGACAATGCGGAGGACAATGTAGAACTTTGCACACGCCTAAATGCCGATGCTGTGGAATATTTGGCTCAAGCCGCAAAACACCACGGTGCAAAGATGGTGCAGATTTCTACCGACTATGTGTTCAACGGAACCAACTTCAGACCATATCGCGAAGACGATGAGACATCGCCATGCTCAGTATATGGCTCAACCAAACTCGACGGCGAGCGCCGATTGCTTCAATGCCTCCCCGATGCTGTGATTTTCCGCACAGCGTGGCTCTATTCGCCATTTGGCAAAAATTTTGTGAAAACGATGCTCAATTTGGGCAGAACGAAAGAAACACTGTCGGTGATTTTCGACCAGGTTGGCACCCCTACCTATGCTAAGGATTTGGCTCTGGCTATCATGAATGTGCTTACAGCGGAGCAGTGGCATTCGGGAGTGTATCATTTTAGCGATGAAGGTGCTATATCATGGTACGATTTCACTAAGGCTATACACCGAATTGCCGGTATCACCACCTGCGATGTGAAGCCCTGCACCACGGCTGAATATCCAACTAAGGCAAAGCGCCCACACTTCAGTGTGCTCGACAAGTCGAAATATAAAACCACATTTAATGCTTCAATTCCATATTGGGAAGATAGCTTGAGAGAGTGCATTAACAGAATTGAAAATAAATAACATAATATATAGTGGCAAATTTATCCGAAGAAATTAAAAAAAGACGCACGTTCGCGATTATTTCACACCCTGATGCTGGTAAGACCACCCTTACTGAGAAATTACTTCTTTTTGGTGGCGCAATCCATGTGGCAGGTGCTGTAAAGTCGAATAAAATTAAGAAAACCGCAACCAGCGACTGGATGGAGATTGAAAAGCAACGCGGTATCTCGGTTGCTACCTCCGTGATGGGTTTTGAGTATGAGGGATTTAAAATCAACATTCTCGACACCCCAGGTCACCAAGACTTCGCTGAAGACACTTTCCGTACGCTCACCGCTGTGGATAGCGTAATCATTGTGGTTGACTCGGCAAAAGGTGTGGAGCAACAAACACGCCGCTTGATGGAAGTGTGCCGTATGCGCAACACCCCAGTAATCATTTTCGTGAACAAGATGGACCGTGAAGGTCGCGACCCTTTCGATATTTTAGATGAACTGGAAAGTGAACTGAAGATTTCTGTTCGTCCTTTGAGTTGGCCAATCAATGGCGGTGCCAACTTTAAGGGTGTTTACAATATCTATGAGCACAATTTGAGTCTTTTCGCTGCTGATAAGCAAAGCGTGTCTGACCGTGTTGACATTACCGACATCAACGACCCTGTGATTGATGAAGCAGTGGGAGCCGACGATGCCGAGAAGTTGCGTAGCGATATTGAACTTATTGATGGCGTTTATCCCGAATTTGAGGAGCAGGACTACCTTGATGCACTCGTTGCTCCAGTATTCTTTGGTTCGGCTTTGAACACTTTCGGTGTAAAGGAATTGCTCGACTGCTTTATCCGCATCGCTCCATCGCCACGCCCTGTTCAAGCTGTGGAGCGTGAAGTGGTGCCTACAGAAGAAAAGTTCACAGGCTTCGTATTTAAGATTCACGCAAATATGGACCCTAACCACCGCAGCTGTATTGCTTTCGTTAAGGTTTGTTCGGGCGTGTTCCACCGCAATCAATATTACCACCATGTGCGCAGCAACAAGCAAGTGCGATTTGCCGCTCCTACAGCCTTTATGGCGCAGAAAAAGGAGGTGATTGACGATGTTTATCCTGGCGACATTGTGGGTTTGCCAGATAACGGCACATTCAAAATTGGCGACACACTCACAGAGGGAGAATTGCTCCACTTCAAGGGATTGCCAAGTTTCTCGCCAGAAATGTTTAAATACATTGAGAATACCGATCCAATGCGCACTAAGCAACTCAGCAAGGGTATTGAGCAACTTATGGACGAAGGTGTGGCGCAGCTCTTTGTCAATCAGTTCAACAATCGCAAGATTATTGGCACCGTAGGTCAGCTTCAGTTTGAAGTAATTCAGTATCGTTTGCTTCATGAATATGGCGCAATCTGTAGATGGGAACCAATTCACCTGTATAAGGCTTGCTGGATTGAGAGCGACGACAAGGAGGCTTTGGAAGCGTTTAAGCGTAGAAAGCAGCAATATATGGCGTTGGACCGTGAAGGCAGAGATGTGTTTTTGGCTGATTCGGGCTATGTGCTTGACATGGCGCAGCAAGATTTCCCCAAACTCAAATTCCATTTCACTTCTGAATTTTAATCAGGGCTGATTTGCTTCTTATTTGTTTTTCCTTTATCTTTGTTAATTCAATTAGCGATTAATATTATGGATACAGAAATTTTAAAACAACTATATACACAGTATGTTGGCTCTGAACCTGCTGAAATTGTTCAGTTGCCAGCATCAGGTTCAAATCGCCATTATTTCCGCCTTTCAGGTGAGCAATCACTTATTGGTGTGATTGGCGAACTTCCTGAAGAAAACAAGGCTTTCCTCTATATGGATAAGCACTTCTTGGAGCAGGGACTTCCTGTGCCAAAGGTGTTTGCAGAGAGCGATGATAAGATGGCTTATATCCAAGAGGATTTGGGCGACACTATTCTTTTCAACGCCATTGAAAAGGCTCGCAAGACACGCGTATTTGGCGAAGAGGAAAAAAGATTGCTGTCGAAGACCATCCGTCGTCTTTGCGAATTTCAATTCAAAGGCGCAGATGGTATGGATTTCTCATACTGCTACCCTGCGTCGGAATTTAATGCACGCTCCATCTTTTGGGATTTGAACTATTTCAAGTATTGCTTCTTGAAAGCTACCGGTCTTGAATTTAACGAAGGACAACTTGAAGACGATTTCCAGCATCTTGCCGATGTGCTTTTGCGTAGCAGTTCAGCCACTTTCATGTATCGCGACTTCCAGTCACGCAATGTGATGATTAAAGATGGCGAGCCAATGTTTATCGACTTTCAAGGAGGTCGCAAAGGTCCATTCTTCTACGATGTTGCATCTTTCTTGTGGCAAGCAAAAGCCAATTTCCCTAACAGCCTTCGTCAAGAACTTTTGAAGGAATATATTGATGAATTGAAGAAGTACAAATATGTTGATGTGGATTACTTCTACTCTCAACTTCGTCACTTCGTGCTTTTCCGCACGCTTCAGGTGCTGGGCGCTTACGGTTTCCGTGGCTATTTCGAGAAGAAACCCCACTTTATGCAGAGTGTGCCTTTCGCTATCAACAACTTGCGCTCGCTCCTCAATGAGCCATACGTTGAATATCCATACCTAACTAAAGTGCTGAGAAACCTTGTGAATATGTCGCAGTTTACCGATGATTTGCAAAAGCACATGCTCACTGTGAAAGTGATGAGTTTTGCCTACAAGAAAGGTATTCCAAACGACAATTCTGGCAATGGTGGTGGCTTTGTGTTCGACTGTCGCGCATCAAACAATCCTGGCAAATATGATCGTTACAAACCTTATACAGGTCTCGACGCGCCAGTAATTAAGTATCTTGAAGATGATGGCGAAATCCTTACGTTCCTTAGCCATGCCTACGAATTGGTAGATGCCTCGGTTAAGCGTTATGTGGAGCGTGGTTTCACTAATTTGATGGTATGCTTTGGCTGCACAGGCGGTCAGCATCGCTCAGTGTATTGCGCACAGCACATGGCAGAGCACATTTTCAAGAAGTTTAATGTGAAGGTAGAACTTGTTCATCGTGAGCAGAACATTGAGCAAGTTTTCACTCCCGTTCAAAAGTAGCAGATATGAAAGCAATGGTTTTTGCAGCAGGGTTAGGCACACGCCTGCGCCCTCTTACCAACGACCGTCCAAAAGCGCTTGTGGAAGTGGGCGGAAAAACTATGCTTGAGCGTGTGATTACCCACTTGGCAGACTGTGGGGTGACCGATATCACTGTGAATATTCACCACTTTGGTGAAAAAATTATTGAGTTTTTAGAAGAAAAAAAGAATTTCGGACTTGATATTCACATTAGTGATGAGCGCGACCTGCTTCTCGATACGGGTGGCGGTTTGATGAAGGCAAGAAAATACCTTGATGGCGATGAACCGTTTATCGTGCACAATGCCGATATTCTCACCGACTTGGATTTGAAAGCCATGTACGACTTCCATGTGGAGCACGACGCTTTGTCAACCATTTTGGTGAAAGACCGTCAGACACAAAGATATTTCCTCTTTGACCACGACCATCGTTTGAAAGGCTGGATTAACAAGAAAACTGGCGAAACCAAACCAGAAGGTTATCAATACGACCCGCAAAAGGTGGATTCGCTTGCTTTTGGTTGTGTTCATGTGCTCTCTCCACGCATTTTCGACGCTCTTGAAAAGTATTCAGAAGCTAAAGGCAAAGTGTTCTCCATCGCCCCTTTCTATGCAGAAATGTGTGATTCGTATAAAATCTACGGTTATCAGCAGTTCTCCGACTATAAATGGCTTGATGTGGGTAAACCCGAAACATTAGCCCAAGCAGAAGAAATGTTTAAGTAAACATTCGATACAAAATAGTTATCGCGGCTATGTATTAAACATAGCCGCGATAATTTTATTCCAGTTAATTTTATTCTAGTTCCTTAACTGGGGTTTCTTCTATCTCCGTGTCGTCACCGTAGTAATCAGGTTCGGGTTCAAAACTGTCAGATGCTGCAGGTTTAGGTTTCATATAAGAATCTAATGCCTTGAAGAAAAGGGGATAGTCGCCAAAAATCATTCTATTGCCATCTTTTCCGTTGATATAGAACTTGGCTGTGCCTTTATTGAGGTCTTTCACTTGAGTATCAACATACATTGTCATGCCGTCAACATTTAAGCCCACCCAGAAGCCATAGAAACTGCCGTCGAACACTTTCTTAGCGTCTTCATTGCTGCTTGCGTCGAGTGCAAAACTGTTGTTCATGCCAAATTTCACGATTACGACATCAGATTTCGCCTCTACGGCAAATTGCATAGGCATACCGCCACTAATGCTCAACAATGTTTCAAACAATTTTTTCCATTCTTGTGCTTTAGAAGTGGTAATCACAAATGTGCCAGCCAAAGTGGTCATTGGCGATTTGAGGTCGGCATCAAGACCAAATGCGATTGGACCATTAATTGATTTCACCAGTTCCACACAGTTCACATTGCCAAATGATGGGTTAGAGGAAATCAATTGAAGCACATTCTTCACTTGCTCAAATTCTGCTAATTTCTCACCTTTAATTCCTGTAGCAAAAATCAACTTAGCCTTTGCTGGCATATATTTCAAGAAGTCGGTTGAGGTTTCGCCCTGAATGTCTTTGATGAGTTTCATGATGTCGGAATTCTCATCGGCGAAGAGTTCAGAATTGATGTTGATTTCGTTGTTGGAAAGGTCAATGCTAATGCCTGATCCATCCATGCCAGCCACAAATCCAGAAAGCAACGAAACTTGAGGGCTAATGCCTGCCATCAGTTTCATGTATGATTGAAGATTGATATAGTAGTTGACATCGGCATCGGCATTGAGTGTGCTCTTGATATTTTCGTTGTCAAGCACGCTTTTTTCTTTCTTGGTGAACACCTCTTTGGCGAATTCTTCGGCATTTTCTATTTTGTTGCCGCCAAATATTGCAATGATGTCGTCCTTAATAGCGATGCACATATCGCTTTTTGCAATTATAGCAAAATCACCAACTGTCTTGAAACTTTCCTTAATTTCCTTTTCAATCGCAGCCTTTGTTTTTTCAGGGTCTTTGCTTATGGCAAGCATAACGGCAGACGCATCATTCACATCAGTGATGCTGCTGTAAACATACACATTGGCAGAAGGGTCGATTTCTGCACTCTGCAGCGTGGCAATACCTTCGTCCAAATCTTTTTGGTTGAATTCCATCAGTTCCTTTAATGCGCCGGGCAGTTGTAGTTTGCCGTTGTCATCAACAGTGATGCCTGTGTGATCAAGGATTTTAGAAGGACTAAACGATGCGACAAATGTGGAATTTTCTGGAATTAATTCCATCATTTTCTCATTCGTTTTATTACACGAAGTAATCGCAATAAGCAAAATTGCTAAACATGATAGTTTTAATAATCTCATAATTTTTAGTTTTTAGAGTTAATAATATTGTTGTTGGGTTGTCTGTTCGGTTTTGTTGAGTTGACAAAGAATCTCAAGGAAAGTGATTACTGGATTACCTTCGTGCATGGAGTAGAACACACCATCGCCGTCGGTTTTGTTTTTAAAACCAAAGTTGAAGTATGATTCACCTTGCGGTTCTGAAATTTTAGCATACACGCCCAATGGACAAGAAGCGAAACGCTCTCTCACGTCGGGCATGTCGTAATAAAAGTCTTCCTCCAATTCGTGGTCAAGCCTAATGGCATACACAATGCTGTCTTGGTTGCCCATATACACAGGCATTCCCTGGTAAGTGAACAAATGTCGGCCATCTTTGATATAATCGGGTTGCCCCATTTTAGCTGCAAATGCTACTATTCTTTCCACAATGGCAGCAGCGTCTTTCGACTTTGCTGCAATAGCGATATTCCAGTTGTCGTTGGCAACCGATGAGATGTTCACGCCATTTCCTACGCTCAAACCTATGGCAATCGGGCCATCAATGGAATTTACCATACTTCTGAAATCCAGCATGTCGGTAGATGGTAGATTGCTGATTAAATTCACGCTTTTTCTGATTTGGTCGAGTTTCATCAAGTTTTTACCGTTCACACTCATCGAGAAAATGTAATTCATGCTTATAGGAATCACCTTCAAGAACGACGCATCGGCTTTTGCCATGGTGGCATCAAGCAGTTTAAAGTAGTCGCAATTATCGTCGGCTTTTACATAAGCCTCAAATTTTGCACCCTCTTTCTCGAAATTCATGTGCAGAGTGAATGCTTTAATGTCGGAGTCGGTAAATAGCGTGAGAATTGGAAATTTCTTCAGGCTTTCAGTAAGCGATTCCGAATTCGCAATCATATTGTGCAGTCCGCTTACGTTGATGTAGGCATTCACATCATTTTCCTTGTGCAGGCATTCAGTGATGCTCGCATCTTCAGCAATGCTTGCGTTAGATTTGTGGAGGTAGCCCTTGGCTGTCAGTGCCAGTTTTGAGTCGGCATCTTCCTTTGCCTCTTTGCCGATAAAGAGAATATCGTCATCAATTACGAAACTTATTGCTCCATTTCTGAGAAAATCCACTTTCTCGATCGTTTGAAATTTTTGACCGGATTGCTTTTCAATCGCCTTTTTAGTCTCATCGGCATCATTAACGGCGATAAGTGCAACGTAACTGAAAGTGTTTTTTGGCACAAAACAATAGATATTGGCATCGGTGTCGATACCAATTTTTCTTAATAGTGTCATGGCTTCTGATACGGGAGCAGATTCATTTTTGCTCATCACGTCTTTTAACGACTGTGGAAAAACAACATTTCCATCTTCGTCAGCTAATTGTCCTTTTTCTATAACACTTTTCACATCAATGCGAATGACTCCCCTACTGTCAGCAGGAATCATTTCTTCAAGTTGTTTGTTGATATCGGTGCATGAAAACATGCTCAACATCAGCATAAACATTACAAAAGTTTTAATTCGTCTCATTTTTGTATTTTTCAAACAAGCTTTGAATAATCACACAAATTTAATATATTTTCTTTAAATTTATCACTATATTATTTGTCTTTTTTATCGTGAAATGTTAAAGCCCTATGGTTGAAATGTGGTAATTAATTAGTAATTTTGAAGAATAAAACTTTTGAGATGAATTTGAATACTTTTCTTCCAGCAGAATGGGCGGAGCAAGATGCGGTGCTTTTGGCGTGGCCACATGCCGACACGGATTGGTGCGACATGCTTGAGGAGGTGGTGGAATGCTATAAACTCATAGCAGAAGCCATCTTGGCAACAGAACCATTAATAGTCGTCACACCTGAAGTGGAGCGTGCCAAAGCCGATTTGCGCAATATCGAATCTGCGTCGCCAAATCCTGTGTATTATAATAGAGTGCCAACCAACGACACTTGGGCGCGCGACTTCGGTGCTATAACAGTGGTTAAAGATGGCGAATGTGTGCCTTTGGACTTCAAATTCGACGCTTGGGGCATGAAGTTTGCCGCAGATAAAGACAATTTAATTACCTCGCGTCTCGATTTATATGAACTGTTTAAGCACACGCCGATTAATCATCGTGGTTTTGTGCTTGAAGGTGGTTCGATTGAAAGCGATGGAAATGGCACCTTGATGACCACATCGAGTTGTTTGTTGTCGCCAAACCGCAATGCGGAGATGTCTAAAGATGAAATCACTGCATATCTGAAACAGGTGTTTGGCGTTTCGAATGTGCTGTGGATTCACAATGGCGAAATGGCAGGTGACGATACCGACGGTCATATCGACACGTTGGCACGCTTTGCTCCAAATGATGTGATTCTTTACAATGGAGCAGTTTGCCCTGATGGCGAAATTCCACCAGCATTTGCCGAGCAATTAAATGCCATGGAGGCTGAAATCAAGGAGTTTGTGAATGCAAGTGGGCGTAAATATCACTTGATACAGCTGCCTGTCCCTGCACCGATTTACGATGAAGACGGCAATCAGTTGCCAGCCACTTACGCAAATTTCCTGATTACAAACAAGCGTGTGCTTGTGCCAATCTATAATCAGCCTTTGGCAGATGATTTGGCTTTGAGAATTATTGAGGTTGCTTTCCCCGAACACGAGGTGGTGGGAATTGATTGCAATGCTTTGATTAAACAACATGGGTCGCTGCACTGTGTGACGATGCAGTTCCCCAAAAATACTTTGAATTTATGAATGTAGGAATTATACAACAACACAATAACGCCAATATTGAAGACAACCGCAATCGTTTGGCATCGAAAGTGACTGCTTTGGCAGCACAAGGTGCTGAACTGGTGGTTCTTCAAGAACTTCACGACTCCCTTTATTTCTGTCAAACCGAAGATGTGTCGCTCTTTGATTTGGCCGTGAAAATTCCTGGTGAAATCACAGAGTTTTATTCGGAGTTGGCAAAAAAGTGCAATGTGGTGCTCGTCACTTCCCTTTTTGAAAAGCGAGCAACTGGACTTTACCATAACACCGCTGTAGTGTTTGATAAAGATGGCTCAATGGCTGGGAAATATCGCAAAATGCACATTCCCGACGATCCTGCATACTACGAGAAATTCTACTTTTGCCCCGGTGATATTGGTTTTGAGCCCATTCAAACCTCGGTGGGCAAATTGGGTGTGTTGGTTTGTTGGGACCAGTGGTACCCTGAAGCTGCCCGCTTGATGGCTTTGAAGGGCGCAGACATGCTCATCTATCCTACTGCCATCGGCTACGAGAGCACCGATGTTCAAGCCGAGCAGGAACGCCAAAGAGAGGCTTGGACCACCGTGCAGCGTGGTCATGCCGTTGCAAACGGATTGCCTGTGGTGGCTGTGAACCGTGTGGGTTTTGAGCCTGACCCATCTGGTCAGACTAATGGCATTATGTTCTGGGGAAGTAGTTTCGTGGCAGGTCCACAAGGCGAATTCCTGTTCCGTGCTTCAAATAATGAGGAAGTGGAAACCATTGTGGAAGTGGATATGAAGCGAAGCGAGAATGTGCGCCGCTGGTGGCCATTCCTTCGCGACCGCCGTATTGATTACTATGGTGGTATCACAAAGCGTTTTTTAGATTAATAGAATGAAATATAACAATGGGCGGTGTCGAGTTTGCGACATCGCCCATTATTATAAATGCATCTGTGATTGTTCGTTAGAATGTGAAGTGGAGTTGGATTCTCACGCCACTCTTGTTGACCCCAGGAGTGTCGCGGTATGTTAATCTCCACACATAGTCCACACGGAGGAATGTGAAGATGTTGTCAAGACCTGCGCCAATTTCCATATAAGGCTTTTTGCCAAGTCCTCTACAATTCGTGCCAAGTGGGAATTGATATAAATCCTCGTTTTTAGTAGGGTCGTTTTTCTTGCTCAATGAGCCGTAAAGACCTCTAAAAGACACCACCTCGCGGAGCTTGAGTTTTTTAAGCACAGGCACATAATTGAGCAATGCGCCATTGAGCCAGTAGGTCACGTCCCATGAAATGTTTTGGTCGTTGGCAAATTCCATTGCGTTCATCAGCGTGTAACTTTCAGGCTGGATAGTGTATGAGAGGTTGGCGTTTGGGATGAGCAAATCAGGGTATGCCACTTTGCTCCAAATCTTTGCCGCTTTCACAATCACATCGGTATAGCCCCATGCCGAGAACCAAAAGCGTTTCTGTACACCAATTTCAGTCTTGTTCACCTCGAATTGGCTACCAAGGAATCCTTTGGGGAGATAGGTGTGGCTCAATGTGATAATTGGATTATCGATATTGATTGGGAAGCGATACGACCTGGTTTGCACAAACTTTTCACCTGGTGCATATCGTAGTGTGATATTGAAACCAGCTTCTTTGTAGTTTGCGCGTCGATTGCCCAAAGCGTCAACGAATGGGAGGAAATCGGAGGCTTCGTGGATGTTGTGCTCAAATCCTGCGCCCACGCTAAAACCATTTTCCAACTCCAGTTTATAGTCGAATTTTGATTGACGCAAATATTGAATCTTGTCATCTTTCTTGCGTTTTAGCATCAAGAAAATGTTATCCTTGCTGGTGTAGAGATAATGCTGACCTAATTGGTCCACATCATAGCTGTGGTAGAGTTTTACTGAATGGATTGGGAACTCGTAGCTATGATATTTCTTGTTGCGGAACGAGTATTCAAGTTCGCCTTGATATTTGAGTTTTTTGTCCTTAGTGCCGTATGCTAAGAAGAAACGGCTGAACAGTCGTGGGTGAAGATTAGCAGTGGTCATACCACCAATTCTGAATCGTGCGCCCTCCAGTTCATCGGAACTGATGAGTGTGTTGAGAGGACCAATGTCGAATTTACTGGGGTTGCCAGTTGCCACATACCCCTTTGCCATTGTGGAAACAAATTTTTCAGTCCAGTAAAAGAGTTTTGAACTTCTCAACTTCTTTAAAAGCGCACGCATCATATTGCCATCTTGCGCCAATGCCACAGGACGATTTGCTTTGAAATATTCATCGGCATATTTATTTGCTCCTGGTGCAATGATTTGTTCGGCATCGTGATTGAAAATGGTCAAATCCTTTGGTTCTGTGAAATTGTGACCGCTGTAGTAAGTGCTGCGGCGGGCATACAATTCAGGACCAATCACCTGAAATTCCATCACAAGGTCGTCGATCACCTTCAAGCGTGATCCGTCCTCCGCCTTTTTAAACTCTTGGTTGATGAAAAGACGCTTCAGATAGTTCACGTTGATGGAACGGGGTATGTTCATCGTCAATTTTTTCAAGAACAATGTGCTGTCGTTGACAGGGAAATACATTCGACCAATGAAACCGAACGATGCACTGTTATGTGGCACAAAGTCGATTTCCACGCATTTCTCTCCGTCAACCATGGTGGTGTCGTTGAGATAGAATTTATAGAATGTGGTGCCGATGTTCGACAATGGGCTTACGAAGCGGTTTTGCATGAATTTGATGTCGTTTTGGAAAACATCAATTTCACGGAAAGCGTCGTCCATAAACTTTTTGATATTCTCTGGGTCGAACGATTCGTCAAGTCCCACATGTTGCTGTGCCTCAACGTATTCTTTGTGTGTGCTTGGACTTTTCCTGTAATATTCTGTACTGAACTTTTCATTTAAGGAAATGGTGAGAATCTTCTTATTGGTCACATCTGAAGAATCAATAAATTCCTTAATTTTGTTGTATTTCTTTGACAGTTCTTTTGTGTCGGAAGCAGTAAGGTCGTTCAAACCGTAGGTGAATCTTTCGTATTTGTCATACACGAAATACTGGTGATTGCGTGGATCGGTTTCGTGCATTCTTTCCCTCACCTTGTTGATGAACTCAACGGCGGGATTTCCTTTCTTGGTGTATTTTTCGCGGTGCTTTTTGATGATTACTTCGTCAAGAGTCTTTGTAGATGATGACATGTAAACCACGTTTTCCGCATTGTTTCCACTTTTCAACTTCACCACTTTGTTGGCGTAGCCCACTGCTTGGAGTCGGATTTCTGGGTGTTTTGATTTTGAATGGAATGAGAATTGACCATTCACGCTTGCCACTACGCCGGTCTTAGTACCCACCACATAGATAGAGGCATAAGGAATTGGCTCATCGGCAATCGAATCCTTCACCACACCTTTAAATAGGTAGGAAGTTTGGGCAGATGCAACAATGGAAAAAACACTGAAAATTAAAATGGAGATATAGCGTAATGTATTCACTTTTCGGAAGTCTGATAATAAATTATATGTACAAATCATTTCAGTTTGCAAAATTAGACAATTTCATCATTTCGCAGATGGCTAAAAATACTGATTTTTTGGTCAAATGTGCAAAAATTGAAGAAAATGGACAAATATCGCACTACTAAAGCAATGTTTTATCACAAATTGAGGTGCAACCATGTGGCCACACCTCTAATTGTATAGTTTCCTATGGAAGAAGTTGCACTTCCAATCGAGTTCTCTTAAAATCTGCGCTCTAAACCTACCACGTTTTCCACATGCTGCGTGTGTGGGAACATGTCAACTGGCTGCACTTCCACCACCTTATATTTAGCGTCGAGCATTGCCAAATCTCGTGCCTGGGTGGCTGGATTGCAGCTGACATACACAATTCGCTTAGGTTCGGCATTCATAATCACGCCCACTACATCTTCGTGCATACCAGCGCGCGGTGGGTCGATGATCATCACGTCGGGTGTGCCATGCTTGCTCACAAAGTCATCGGTGAGGATATCTTTCATGTCGCCAGCATAGAACAGTGTGTTCTCAATGCCGTTAACTTTTGAGTTAAGTTTTGCATCTTCAATCGCCTCTGGCACATACTCAATGCCAATTACCTTCTTTGCTTGGCGTGCCACAAAGTTGGCGATGGTGCCGGTGCCTGTGTAAAGGTCGTAAACGAGTTTATCTTTTGTTTCCCCAACGTATTCTCTTACCTGATCATACAGGACTTCTGCTCCTAAGGTATTTGTCTGGAAGAAGGAGAATGGAGAGATTTTGAAACGCATGTTATAAAGGTATTCATAAAAATAATCTTGTCCGTAAAGTGTTTTTGTTTCATCGCTTTGTACTACGTCTGCAAGGTTGTCGTTTAATGTATGCAATATTCCAACAACTTTCCCATCAATTTTCTGGGAGAGAATCATATTAACAAATTCAGATTCGTCCAGTCTGCTCTGTGTTGTAGTGACAAGATTAATTAAAATATCTCCTGTTTTTACAGAACGACGCATTACGAGGTGGCGGAGAAATCCTTCGTGACGAATTTTGTTGAAGTAGGTTTCTCCTTTTTCTTTAAAGTATTTTAAGATTGTCTGGAGAAGTACATTGAAATCTGGGTCTACGATGCTACAGTCCTCTAATGTTACGATATCATAGAAACTATTTTTCTTATGCATTCCAAGAGCAAGCGGGCCATCTTTTTCTTCGTCACCAAATGTGAATTCCATCTTGTTTCGGTAGCCTTCTGTGATCGGGCTTCCATAAATATTTTCGATAGCAAAGGAAAGTCCGCTTTTCTCGATTAATTCTTCTACCTGGCGTTTCTTTAAGTCAAGCTGCTGTTCATAAGAAAGATTCTGATAACGGCAGCCACCACAAATACCGAAATGTTTGCATGCTGCTGGCTGTTCTATCGGGGATGGCTCGATAACTTCAAGAAGTCTTCCTTCGATTTTATCTCGTTTCTTTTTATTAATGGAGAAGCGTACTACCTGACCTTCTAACGCATTTTTTACGATTACTTTCTGCCCCTCAATATCTATAATTCCTTTATTAGGGAATTCGGTTCGGATGACTTTTCCCTCAAAAATATCTCCTTTTTTCATAAAATAATTCCTTTCTATATACACAAAAAATAGAAAGGATGCTGCAATGTGCACCCTTTTCCATTATAATGTACTCTCTGAGTCTTTCTTGCACGAGTACATTTATATTATTTTTTAAATTTTCATTTAATTTTTTACCGTATAGTTATCCCACCTTTTTCATCCGTCCTATATATCACCCCACCCTGCTTTCGTAATCTTTCCATTGTTTCATTTCCAGGATGTCCGTATGAGTTGTTTTTCCCCACAGATATTATGCTGTACTTTGGATTTACTTTTTTCAGAAATTTTTCTGAGCTTGAATAGTTTGAACCGTGATGTGCCACTTTTAGGACTGTGTAGTTTTCTTCTATATCATCTTTTCTCCGAACAATGGCAATAATTTTACCTGTAAACTTCTTTACTGGTTCATTTACACCTAATATATAAGCGTCCTGCTCTTCTCCATCTGGTGCCATAACTCCTTCAATGTAACCATAATTTATTTGATAATACATATCCTTATATTCAGGATGATAACTTCCTAATGGTCTATCGACTGTGACAGTTACTGTTGCTCCAATTATAGAATTATTTTTACCTGTAAATACTTTTCTATCAATTTCGGCTGTATCAACGGATATGTCCAGTTCTCAGGCAACTCATCCATAAGCACAACTTTCTCCATTTCGCTATGTAATTCTTTCGCAAACTCTGTTATCTCTGCAAAGCAAAGCAGTCCAAATGTTTCTTCACCAGTATCATTTACTCTAGTCTTACCTGTCACCGAATATACGCATATTGGTTTTATCTCAAATTTGATAGCTCCTGTTTCTTCCTGCAACTCTCTTTTAGCTGTTTCAAAAATATCCTCCCCAGCTTCTCTATGCCCTCCCGGCACTTCATATGTATCTCTTTCTTTATGTTTGCAAAATACCCACTTGCCGTTACTCTGTGAGATAATTACTGCAAATTTCAATAGTTCATCATTAACTGTATCATAAAATTTTACTTCCATCACATTTTCCCTTCCCATTCTATCATAAACTCATTAAGAAATTCCTGCATTACAGCCTGTCTGTGTTCTGCCAGTTTCTTTCCCTCAGTCGTATTCATCATGTCTTTCAACAAAAGCAACTTTTCATAGAAATGATTAATGCTTGTAGAATCTTGATTATTCCGATACTCTTCTTTGTTCATTCCCATTTTAGGTTTTATTTCCGGATCATAAATCTTTCTTCCCCTACTACCACCATATGCGAATGTTCTGGCAATTCCAATAGCTCCTATAGCATCAAGTCGGTCTGCATCCTGCACACATTTTCCTTCTATGGTATCAGGTACGACTGAATCAGTTCCTGCAAATGAAACCTCATCTATAATTTTGCATACCGCCTCTATCCTTTTACCATCTATTTTGTTAATTGTCATAAAATCAACTGCATTTTTCTTGGCAGCATAAGTGTCCGGAGAAAGCTTAATATCGTCCACATCGTGTAACAGAGCTGCCAACTGCACTGTTTTAACATCTGCATTTTCCTGTTTTGCGATTTTAGTAGCCAGTTTATATACTCGTATCGTATGATAATAGTCATGACCACTACTGTCTCCCGAAAATATACTTTTTATAAATCTCTTTTCATTATCTGTCATCTTTTCTCCTAATCAACCTAGCAAAGCAATATATTGATTTACGAAAGTCATTACTCCACCCACAAATAGAGCCATTCGATAAAACAAATGCCGAAAACCCGCATAAATACAGGCTTTCGGCATTTTAGTCCGTTACTCAAACTCGGCTCCGTCGTATCAAAACTTAACGGAATTAATTAAGGTTTTACTTGCAATATGCCTTGTTTTTATTTCTATTACATAATTTCCATTGGCTTTCTGATAAACTGTTGCCAGAGTGTTGCCATGAAGTTATTATAGCAAAGGATCATAGAAAAGCAAAGACATCTTTTCTTCATACCTTTAATGCGTTTGATATACTTACCGCTTCCTACACATATTCCATAATACATCTTTTTGCTTTTACAGATTCTCTTTTCTTTTTATAATTATTTTTTCACCCGAAGAAAAATATACCCGGGGATATTCATTTCCAAATCCGTGTCCTGCTGCCGAATATGCTATATATCCCTCATCAACCAACGAAATATCATTCAACTCAAGCGAAATAACAGAACTATAATTAGAATAATTCATCTTGCTAATATTCAACAAATATTCTTTAATTTTTATACCCTTATTGTAATAAAGCAACTTACAAATACCATCCATGCCAACCTGAAAATCTGTTATCTGAATTTGTTTTATATTTTGATC
>OKUR01000387.1_pt1 | contig 21238 bp, 20 predicted proteins | sample 1606671 | NCBI WGS metagenome assembly OKUR01 (sample SAMEA3882519, study PRJEB24775) | human gut metagenome | biome: human-associated habitat; feature: intestine environment; material: feces | place: Netherlands | collected 2009/2010 | reverse complement strand
AGCATAACAAAACCCCATATCCAGCTCGGATATGGGGTTTTGATACAGACTGAGCAACAACTAAAATTGTTGCTATTTCTATTCTTCTTATTATTTTCATAAATTCTCACAATATATAATTTTACAGAAATTTATATTAAATAATTTCTGCTATCCGAAAAATAACGCCATGTGCAAAAGCAAATCATACATTATCCTCAAAACCATACGAAGTGATTTCATAAAAACAATGTGCTAATATTGTTGGAAATGAATATCTGCGCAGTGTTTCCTCATCAATAGTATAATTTAAAAAATCCGCATAAGGCGATGATGCTATCGAATAAATTGTTTTTGAAGATAACTCGTAGGCGCTTACATCAAAATCAATTGTTGAATCATTCTCGTCAAATATTACAAGTTTTCTAATATCATCATTTTCGTTTAGTATGTATGCAGTAATTAATATACACAGTTTTTGCCCGTTACATGTCGGATTCATATTAAGTAAATCATAGAACAAATTTTTATAACGATCTATATACTTATCGCCATAATGTAGCTTAATTTTTGATATAACATCTTCAGGACTTGTCTTTTTTAATATTTCATATATTCTCATTTATGTGTTTTTTCGAAAACCTCCCAAAATATCTCTCCATTTTCTGTTTTATTACCAAGTAGCCTATAAGCTCCTCCTTTTCCCTTAACTTTAACATCATACATAAATCCTTTTATGCCTTTTCCACTAAGCTTTTTTATTCCCATTGTACCTTCTTTCGTCGCTTGCTTTCCCATAGATTTAAGAAATTTTTTTACAACTCCTTCATCACATTTTTCAAGCATTTCTTTTTTAGCTTTTTTCGAAATAAGTTTCCATGCATCATCTGGAGATGGCTCAAGTATACCTGCAATGAACATTATTGAATGAAATACTTTTTCATCGCTTATGCTAATAGAAGGATTATACTTATTAACTTCGCTTAACCAATAATCTCGTTCCGCAGCACTGACATCTCCGCCTAAAAACCAGGCAAATTCATCAGACGCTGCACCTGAAATTGATTTTGCAATATCTAATATTCTTCCTTTTCCAGAAGACATAATATCTCGTATTTCATCAGCCCTATTAGCAATATCTATTTTATCAGTATCAGTAACTGCTAAGTGCCATGCCAGTTCCAGTTTTAAAAGTTCGACTTGAACAGTAGTAGAAAACTTTTCATCTGACGCTGTCCATATACCCGTGCATAAATAAGGATCACATGGTTTTGAATCATTGACATCTAATATACCATCCCCATCCGTATCCCCATTATTAGGATCGGAGCTATACTTGAAAACAACGGTAGAATACGTGATATATCCGCCGTCCGCACTGCCGACCTTAACGGTCTTTGACTTACCTCCGTCAATAGAAATCTCCTGACCGTCTAACAGATCGTCATCGTCGCAATCCGACTTTTCAGGGTCGGTATAAATAACCTGTGCATTAGAAAGGACCAGTCCCAAAACCTCAAATTCATCTGGTAGACGGTCAAAATTGAAATGATTATCTATAACGCATAATTTTTATTTTTGCCGTAAAGATTTTAGTCTGTACGGCAAAAATAATAGCAATAGCTAAATATTATAGTTAAGTAGATATTGAAGAGCTTTTTCATCCGATAATATTACGGGTGTTTCGATTGTTCCAAAATTAATGTTCTCAAAAAATGCGTTTTTTAATCCCTTACAGTTATTTATTGTAATATCGTGAAATAAACAATCTGAAAAATAACTATTCTCGAAATTAACATTTTCAAACATAACAGATTCAAATTTGCATTTTTCAAAATTGTTTCCACATATTAATGAATCAAAAAAGGAGATAGAACTAAGATTAATATCATTAAACTCATTTCTTATAAAATTAGTATGGCAAATACTGCAATTAGATAATGATGAATACCCAAATTTATTTTTACCAATACGAGCAGTTGAAAAAGTACAATAATCCAATTGGCTTTCGAAAATCATTGAATCATATAGTTCAAAATTGCTATGATTTACTTTAAAAAAATTACAATCTGCAACATAAATAGATTCGTAATGAGGTTCACTAAGATAAGAAAATGATTTATTTTCGTAATTCCTAAACATATAGCATCTCCATTAATAGTACCACAAGATATACTCAGAATATCCCATTTCTTCCAATGCAGCTTTAAGTTCAAACAAATGCTCATTTGTTAAACCAACAGTATCTATTATTACATAATAACCTTTCTTGATTTTTTTTGTAACATCCGCCGTTGCGTTTTGTAATTTAAATGCGCCTTTTCTTGGAGCGGTTTGACCATTTGGATATAAGCGAAAGCTTTTTATATCATATTTTTTATTTGTTGATGCATCAATATAATCTGCACCACCGTTTGTTACTAAGTTTTGTTATAATACAACATATTTCCATCTCTTATCAATAAAGCCGTCGAAATAGTTCTTACATATTACAATGCCTACTTTGTCCAAATAATTCTCTTTAACTGCTGATTTTCCATAAATGCTTTGGATTGCATTCATTCTTCCGGCTTATAAACTTTTACAACCTTATTCTCTTTAAATAAATATATTCTATCACATTTTTCACATCTCCACACATCATATTTCGGATCAGGGACATCTAAAAAATATATCCATCCTTTTTTTAAATTCAGACCATTCACAGTCAGAATATACATAATATTCCGTATCCATTTGGGTCAAGCTGATTTGTGAGCATATTCCCACATCGACATACAAATCTCATATTATCTCTCCTATAAATTGTATATTTTTAGTAGCTGCATATTCCGCATACAACATTCAAAATTGCCGAAAACAGGGCGTTTGTGACCTCGGTGTATTGGTGCTGGGGGATATTTTTATCCTCGCATATCGCCGCAACTTCGTCGTTCCAGCTTCCCATTCCTGCGAAAACGCAGGCGGACAAAGCGCCGTTCAGCACGTTGTCAAGGCGGTCGGTATCATTCAAAAGACGGTGGGCTTCTTGAAAATCTTCTTCAAAGCCGTGATAGCCGATAGTATCGCAAAGCTTTTGTGCGCTTTGTATCGCATTTTTCAGATCGGATATACATTGTTTGATATCGGGACTGCTTGGGCAGACCTTGTAAAAAAGCGCTTTCTTCACTCCGCTTATCTCACGGTATGTTACATACCAATGGGTGTCTTGCCAAACTCTTTTGATCGTCCAAATGCTATGCTTGCTTTTGAATTTTGTTTCAAAAAAGCAAATCTTATCAAACTCAAATGCGCTTTCGGGCAAGGCAAGTTGATCGCCGTTTCGGACTATCGAAACGCCCTGCAAACCACGGCTTTTAAGTTTTTGACAAAAATGTGCAGGGGAAAATATCGTCTCGCCGTCAGCAAAAATAAACCTGGTCTTGTAAAGGTCATCGCAGGCAGGCGATGGGGTGTTCGTGCTGTTTGTGCAGGACGTTTTTATGATATCGTAAATTTGTATCTCGAAATTTAAAAGCTGTTTCAATGTTGTTCTCCGAGGGCAAAGTTTGTGTTATGATCTTAAACGACTATTCTTCCGGCTTATATACTTTTACTAAATTGTAAGAATCATCAAACAAAGTTATTCTGCCACATTTTTCGCAATGCCAAACATTATAGCGAGGATAGGGAATGTCCAAAACGTGTATGTATTCGTTTTTCTGTATCTCACACCATTCTCTGTCTGAATAAACATAATATTCCGTATCGTTAGGGTCAAGCTGATTTGTAAGCATATTTCCACATCGACAATATACTCTCATTTTCATCCCTCCTATGTATTATATATTACTTTTCCTTCTATTGTCCAAAATTCAATTATGCCAGGAATACCACCGTTATATTTACCACATACACGATGATATATTTGTTCGACTTCTAATTTTGTAAGTCCACCAGGACGAACATCATAAATTAAAGCGTCAGCTCCTTGTTTGCCAAAAGCTTTATCAATTTTACTTAATGTGGTATTCAAATTGTGATTTTTAAGAGTTTTTAGTTCTGTTTTCAAACCATCCACCACAAAATCAGGAGAACTTGTCACACCTTCTGGCAACACTTCAATTGATCTACCTTCCTCTAATAATTCACCAACAACTTTCCTTTCATTAGCATTTAATCTTTTTGTATCACCTCTTAATAAACCCATTCTTTTTGCATTGACGACATTACCTAATGTCCGTTCTTGTTCTAAAGACAACTTATAATCTGAAGAATAATCCCATTCAGCCCAACCTTGCTGAATCAAACTGGAAACATTAAACAGCCATATTTGAGCAACCATTTTCATATCATTGCTCCATACATTCCAAGACAGTTCAATGAGTTGAGAGAAGCTCATATTATTTTTATACAATTCATACTCGGAGAACAGCATTGTGGAAGGATTCCCATAATGTCCGCACAAAAATTGCATTATTTTATCTATAGGCTTTCCGTTTTTTGGATTTGACATTATACCTGCAGTAATCATCTCATTTTCGATTTTCTTAAGGTCTCGATCAACTAAATGTTTCCTGCAAATTTTAACACATTCTATGCCTTTGAGCGTACCTAACTGCTGTATCCAAGGATTTTCAAGTACATATCTTATTTCATAATCTTCTGCATTATTGAAAAAGTCATATATATTTCGTTCATCATTCGATAGAGGTTTGATTGGATCAAAATCTTCCATATCGTCCAGCCCATCCCCATCAGTATCAGCTTTAGAGGGGTCAGAATTCATATGATGATAATACTTAACTATAGATGGGTTTCCTTGTTTGCCCGGAATTTCAACTTTGGTAAGCTCAACATCGACTTCAACGTTGTCGTCAAAACCGTCATCGTCGGTATCAGGTTTCATATAATTGGGTTTAATGGGATTGTAGCCTGAATCAACAAGTAATCCGGACATTTCCTCAACATCTGAAAAACAATCGCTGTGCTATCTGATTTCTCCTAAGTGTTTGACAAATAGCTATTCCATTTATTCATATTACTGATTTTAGAATCTATTTTAGATAAAAAATTTGACTTTATAACTTTATCGACAGCAACATAAAAAGTTTCCGTCCTGTTGCCAATGTTATTATAATCCAGCATATATTTTTCTTGTGTATCGGTATTGAAATAGTAAATAAATTCATTACCATTTTGCTGATAAACCCATACCAAATATTCATTGGGATTTATATCATAGCAAAAATAATAACTTGGCAGATAATTGGTATAGTCCTCAAATCCAATGGCATATCTAATCAAATGCTCATTTTCATCGGATATAATCATAGTTTTATCAGGTTGCCAACCTTTATTGCTTTCAATAACTTTGATTGAAATTAAAACATTATTATCAGTTTCAATTTTTTCATTAAACAGTGTTTTTTCATTCTTACCCAAACCAACAATAATGCCTGAAATAATTACTGCAGAAATAATAATGCCGACAACTACCAATACTTTTTTCATACTAAACCTCAATTAGCTAAGTCAAAATAATAATCGCAAAATGCACTTGCAAAACCATATATCATATTTTCAGTTATTAAATTACAAGTAGATGAACTATACACGCAACCAGCAGAAAGAAAATCCATAGGAGGTCTAATATATGATGTAGCAAGTATTTTCAAATCAGATCGTTCATTTGAACCTGTAATATTATATATAAAATCAGAAAATCTTTGCTTGTTGTTCATTTTTATTAAATAGTTGTTAAGCAATTCATTTAAGTCCATATTGGGATTATCTTTATACTCATAGTATAAATTAACTGCATCTGCATCAACAATTACATCACTAATTCCGTAATGTGAATTCGAACGATTACCTAAATATGTACTCATTTCCTGATATGCGGCTTCTATACTCATATTATGCGCATAGTATTGATCTTTTCCATATAAAATATCTTGATCTATCACTTGTTGTAAGTCCCCTGCCCAACCAGCCATATCATTCATTGAACCATAATAAGTAGAATAAATGGATTTAATATCATTTTTTTCAAAATAAGCATTCATAGTTGCGGCAAGATGTTTTAAATCATACTTTTCGTTCGTCAATGGATCAAAGAGTTCTTCCACAGCATTATCATTTCCAAGGAAGTAATTATATACATCAATATCGTTATCTTTAACATATGCTATAAAATTCTCATTTATATTACCAGCTGTAATGTTCCACTTTGTGCCAATGTATTTAGTGCTGCGTAAAAATTCTAATACAAGTGTTATTTCATCGTCTTTATTTCGTAAATTATTATCTGAGCAGTAATTCTGAGCATATTCACATAATATATCCAAATATGGAACGAACGAATACACTAATGGATTTAAATCACTTGAATCTACCGTCCCATCCCCATCAGTATCAGCTTTAGAGGGGTCAGAATTCATATGATGATAGTATTTGAACGTTGAAGGATTGCCCTGCTTTCCAGGTACTTCAACCTTCGTAAGTTCAACATCGACTTCTTCATTGTCATCAAGGCCGTCATCATCCGTGTCAGCTTTCATATAATCGGTATTAACAATTTTGCAATTTGAGCTTACAATAAGTCCGCTCATTTCTTCAATATCTGTAAAACCGTCACCATCAGTGTCTGTTTCTCCAACAAAGGTCTTAGGACCTATTTCATTGCAGCTTTGATTTATTTCAGCAGCGGTTTTAGCAGAGTATACCTTGCCGCCTGTCAGCTGTGCATAACCTATCAATGCAGCTGTATTAAAATCACCAATACAGAAAAAGTAAATAGGTATCTTGTTATTAATTGCAAGCTTAAGAAATCTACTGTCAACTGATACACTGCTGTCAGTAATAAAAATAATTTTAGAGTTATACCCCATAGCCTCATTATTGAGTATAACTGCTGCTAAACCAATTCCATAACTAGCATTAGCAGTTCTGCTGTAATAAATCGGATCCCATTTCAACGCACTTTTGACACTCGTAAAATCGGTGTTCATTCCACCAGCATTCTGGTAGGTCAAAAAGCTCATAATATCTGAATCCGACATTGAGTCTACAATATTACTAACTATAAGTTCATTTCGATTTGCGTTATTAACATTATATATATTCGAACTTTTTGATATTAATACAGTTGCATTTGGAATATGCTGGCCTTTTGATTCGTTTATTTTAGTATAAATATTTTGCCATGCTCTATACCATTCTTTTCCGTCAACAATCATATACTTACTGAAGTGTGTAGTCTCCACACTTACAGTTGAATTTTCCTCGTCAAGTGTGGTGTCCAGCTCGACAAAATTGTCATTTTCTTCATCATACCATAAAAACAGTAGGTTGTCAAACTCAGTATCACCAAGCTTAGAGTTATCGATCACATATGTAAGTGTAGCCTTATCGAACTTCGAAGTCGTTTCTATTGAGAAAGGCTCGCCGACCAGTCCCACAACGTCAGTGCAGAGTATATCCTTGTTCATAATGCTCTCAACAGTTGTGGTCTTCTGAAGATTTCCCGTACCCTCCATAGATACACGGACCTCGGTAACTGCACAGTCCTCGTTCTCGACTTCATGAATAAATATCTGTAAACGTCTTTCATCACCGTCGAAAATGCCGTTGCCATCGCTATCGGGATTCAAAGGATCAGTTTCAAAGTAGATCTCGTCCCCGTCCTCAAGCCCGTCTTCATCGGTGTCAACCTTTAGCGGATCGGTTCCGTAAGTGTTAATTTCCTCGCCGTCTTTTAAGCCGTCACCGTCCGTATCATCATTGTAAGGCTCTGTACCCTGCTCGTATTCCGGAAGATTTGTTAAACCGTCTTCGTCAAAATCCTCATCACAGTCAAGTACGCCGTTATCATCGGTATCGGGTTTTGTGGGATCGGTTCCAAGCGTTAACGCTTCGTACCCGTCAGGAAGATTATCTCCGTCAGTATCGGGATCGTAAGGATCAGAGCCTATTTCCTTTTCAATAAGATTAGGCAGACCGTCTTCGTCAGTATCGGCGAGATACTGCCAGTCATCAAACGTCCAACTGAGTTCTTCGGATTCTGTACCGACAAGCTCTGCCCACGAGCTGCTGTAGTTGATATTCGCTCCGTATCCGTCGATAACAACATTCTGAGCAATGATAAGTCCGTTCATATTGAAGTTGTCGCAGTCTATGGTAACAGTTCCGAACGGAGCATAGATCAGTCCGTTTACCGAAGCCTGACTATTTGAGATGTCAATATCGCCGAACTTTGAATAAATAACCGTGTTGTTGCCGTTAAGATTTCCGCCGGAAAGATCAACGTCTGAAACTGCTCCCACAGCGTTATTCAGGCTGATATTGCCGTCCAGATTCAGTTTGCCCGTAACGTAGACAGAATTATTTATATTAACATTCATATCGGAATATGTGTAGTCTTCGTTGTATGTATCGCAGTTTTCGGTAAAATATTTGTCTGCAAGCTTGGTATGAATGAGAATCATATCCTCGCTTACATTAAATACATCTTCGGTTTCTTCTACTTCCGTATTGTTTTCATCTTCAATATCATCATGATCCGTAACAGTACCATTGATATTGGGATACTGAGCGGTTGTCGAAAACACGCCGTTTGTATATGCATTGCCGTTTAAAGTAAAGCTGTCAGTGTTTACGCTAATGCCGGCAGCTTCGTCGGCAGCAAAAATCGCATAAGGATACTTTGCTGTTTCTTCCGCTGCCGCAGGCATGACCGCAGCTAGGCTTGCGGTCATAGCTAAAGCCAGTGCTCCTGACAGCGTTCGCTTTAGCCGTGACTTTGTTTTTGGTTTGAACATATTTACTACCTCCATAATTATTTATTCTTGTTAGTTTACTAACGCCATAAAAATACCACAAAATCATGCTGTTCTCAACAAATTTCTTGTAAACACCCCCTTTTTCCTTGTAAAGGAACAAAAACGAGATCAGATTACTAAAATCCAACCTCGTTTTCGCATTTCATAAAATGTTCTCATTGATACCAATATACACATCATAAATTTTGTTTTTAATATCCTGAACAATGAAGTACGGAGGGGTAGCGGGCAAAAAAGACTGGTCTTGAATATACTTCTTAAGCTCCTCCACTTTGTTTTGAATACTGTCGAAAGAACCGTAATGTCTTGTCCTTATAGCATTTACAAGTTTGAACTCCGGTTTATAGCGGTAATGCTTGCTGCTTGAAAATTGTTTATCTACAGGAATCAGAAACTCAAGAAAAGGGGATTTTTGAGTAATAACAATTTTCCCGTCACGGGATAGATCTAAAACGTCAAGACTATAATCGATTCTTTGGGCAAAGTCCTCTATTTCTCCGTAATCAAGCTGCATTTCAAAACATAAAACATTTTTATAATGTAGATACTGGTGTTCAACTATCGGCATAACCGCACCGCCTTACTTGAAGAATTTATAAAATGCAAGCCAAAAATTATAGAACATATTATTTGCCTCCTTTACAAATCGATGCCATTAAGATAACACCGATTTCTAAAACAGGCTACAAAATTCTTGTAAACACCCCTTTTTTTCTTGTAAAGCTCAAAATAGCTTGAAATTAATGTCAAAATATTGTATAATAAGAACAACAAAAAATATCAGAAAATAATAGGGAGAGGTTATTATGCATATAGCAGTTTGCGATGATGAGTCTTTTTTTCGAAAAACGTTGTCTGAAGAATTATACATATATGCAGATAAGCATGGTCTTAATTTTATTATATACGAATATTCCGACGGCATGGAACTCTTAGCTGCCGATATGTCCTTTGACTTGATTTTTATGGATCATCAAATGACAGATAAAAACGGACTCGATACCGTTTCGGTATTGAGGAAACGCAATGTTGATACTACCGTAATATTTGTGAGCAGCTATAAGGACGTTGTTTTTGACAGTATGAAAGTTAATGCTTTTCGCTTTCTCGTTAAACCGTTTGAAAAAGAGGATTTGTACGAAGCTTTGGATTCTGTTATAAAAAATCTAGCAAAAACTGCTTATATAGTAGTTAAGGATACTGTTAATCAAAAGAATATAACGATACCCGAAAACGAAATAATATATGCACAAGCCGACAATATCTATGCGGGAGTTGTCACAGCTCAAGGAATTTTTCTTTATTCAAACAAAATTTCTTCGTTGGTGAAAAAATTGAATGAAGAGTATTTCTACCGCTCAAATCGCTCGTATATCGTCAATTTCAATTACATAATCGGCTACAGTAAAAAGGAAATTGAATTTTCTAACGGTCAAAAAGCGCTTATTTCAAGCTCTAAATTCAAGGACTTTAAAAGCAAATATCTGAATTATCTTAAAAGAAAAAGTATAGGAGAATAGAAATGAATTTAGTACACACATTTGAATTTACAGTAATATCTATACTATATTTATTTACGATTATCCAAACCATGAGTCTTATTTATGGAACCAAAGAGTACAGGAGAAAATATGTGACTGTATTTCTTATGTATTTGATTTCCGGAATTATTTGCTCCTGGTATAGAAATCATGACAAACCTGTTATTTTCCTAACGGCAACAATATGTTATTATGCATTTCTACTAATTTGCATTTTGTCAATATTCAAATCAAAAAAATTATGGTCTGTATATATTTCGGTTATTGTACTGATTTTAGATTCTATTTTCCAATCAATTGGATGCATTCTGATTGATTTATTTATGCAAAATTTTGACAGGATAACGGTTCTAAATATCTCCTCACTTATTTTTAATATTGCTGCTTTAATTTTACTAAGAGCTCTTCAAAAAAGTCATAAAAATCAAATCATTAACAGTATAAAATTGCTGCCCAAACGAGTATACGTTATGATACTGATCGTTCTAGTTTTTATCGGAGAGCTTTGTGGAAACATGGCTGTTGAATCTAGTGAGTTATTCTTTGATAATAAAATAAACAGTTTCTTGACAGTACTGACCATTATAGCTTTTTTAACAATTATTATTTCATTTGTATTCAGCAGTATTTCACGTCAATACTATGAAAGCATATCAAGAATAATGGAAAAACAGATGGCAGGTCAAGTTGAACATTACCAAAAGATCAATAAGCTTACAGACGATTTAAGAGAATTTCGTCATGATTATAAAAATCATATGATATGTTTGCAGGCAACGCTTGAGAAAAGACAGCTTGATGAAGCACTTGACTATGTAAAAAGTATAACCAAGCAGGAGATAATTGATGCAAATAAGTTTTCAAGCGGAAATCAGATCGCTGATTCGATACTTTCGGAGAAAAGCGAATCAGCCGCAAATATCGGCACTCAGATTCAATTCAGCGGTTTTATTTCCGATGAGATTCCTGCAGTCGATCTATGTACAATGCTTTCCAACGCTTTGGATAATGCTATCGAGGCTTGTGAAAAACTCAGCTTAACCGATTCGGCTGTTATAACGGTGAAATGTGCTGTTGTACAGAATGTTCAGGTGATTAAATTATCAAATCCAAATCCAGACAACAAAAATTCCACAGAAACCTCTAAGCTCGACAAAGATAATCACGGCTTTGGGTTATACAACATTCGCAGGACTGTCGAAAAGCTTGGCGGAGAGATGAGAATACCAAAGCAGTTCCCGGAGTTTGTTCTGGAATTGGAGTTTCCAATCAAATGATAAAAGCTGTTGTATGGTTATGGTGACATACAACAGCTTTGTAATAGCTCCTATTCGGTTTATTTGTGTTTTTCTTTGTTAAGGGGATAATGCAAGTGCATACTCGGCGAGATATTTGTATTGTTCGTTTTTGAAGGCGGCATTGATCTGAGACGTCAGCTTATCCGGACGGCATTTGAGATACTGCAAATTTTCAGCCTGACGATGATATTCTTCTTTATGCTTGTTAGGCACAGCAGGCAGAGCAGGAGCGCCATTCTTCGCTTTTAGCACCTCGTTCCAATCTTTGTACGGAGGTGCAAGGCATTTGACGTTTGAATATCCGTTCTCATTTAGAATATCCCTTAGACGGTCAACGGCCTCGATCCCTCCTTCGTCATTATCAACGCAGAGAATTACTTCCGATAAGTTAGAATGATTCTTTAATGCCGCAAGCACAGCATTTTCATACACTCCGTTCATTGCAATGCAGCTGTGCTTTTGCCAGTCTTTCGGATAAAGCGTAAGAAAACTCATCATATCTATGGGAGCCTCAAACACATAAAGCCTTTTGCTTTCACCGAAATGTGCAAAGCTGTATCTTGTGTCAGAATCTTGACAAGTGATCCTGAAACTATTGCCGTAAGAATTTGTTGAACGCTTGCTTGCCTGCCTTGGAACGCCGTTTTCGTCAACGCCTACAAACACCGCATTGTGATGTTCCTTGTCCTCATAAAGCGTGTGCTGTTTTGCAAAATGGCTGATAATATCGGGAGAAATGAACCTCTGCTTTATCAGGTAGGCATAAACCCTATGCATATTTGTGTTTGCCTCGGGAAGTCTGAACTCTTTCTTTTCTTCCTTTGCCGATACTTTCGGCGGACTGTGGGACAGCGGAGTTACCGTCTGTCCTAACAGCTCTTGTACCGCCGTCTGAAAGTCCATGTCATAGAATTCCTGCATGAACTTTATCGCTCCGCCGCCGATTTGATTTTTGTGGTCGAACCATTTTGACCCACGGATAGTTATACTGTCGTGCTTGCCTGAGCTGTCGTAATATATGAGCTTATGCTCTATGCCGACACGCTCAAGCTTTTCACCACGCACACGCAGGTATTCTGCCAGATCTATGCTGTTGGCAAGGATTTTTTGTTCGTCTGTGAATGGGATGTATGGCAATTTATCACCGCCTTAATACTTCACACTCTCCGCAAATCTGCTCATCAGCCCCGAAAAACTCTGCCTTTCCATCATATCCGAGCTGAGAAATGCCCCCGAAACAACAGTAAGCTTGTTCTCGTTCAGCACAGCGTAGGTTTCTGCGTAACCGAACTGCGTCGCCATACCGTCAGACTTCTGAACAGAGACGTAACGCTGATACTTGCCCTTTGATACAACGCTGCTTGTCATTCTGTAATTGGACACAAAATCGTCCTCAGTGATACCGCTCATCTGTGCGGAGGTCTGTCCAAAGTAGTAATCTCCGAAGTTTTCAAGGATATATTCCATATCGTGATCAAGCTGAGCCTGCGATAGATCGACGCACATAACATCAATAGTTCCTCCGCCGTTTGTGCCTTTGAGCGTTATCTTCTGCACACCATTTGAATTATCAGTTTCATTATCAAAAGAACAGCCTTTCATTGCCTCTGTTACCAATGTGCTTGTGTCAACAAAGCATATATTTGAGTCGAAAAACTCGGCAATAAAGGTATCATGTTTTACCTGTTCTTCATCGACGGTACTTTCAGCCTCCGAAGAGGCAGCCGCACTTACTGTCGGTGCGGCTGTTGTGACCGTTGTCTGCTCGGCTTTGAAGGGCGGCGAGATATTTCCGCAGCCTGTAAGGATCACCGCAGACAGTGCGGCGAGTATAGGAATATTCTTCATTTGTCATACCTCCTTACACAATGGACCAGATATACAGCGGAGCGGTAAGGGTGAATATGAGGCAGGCGAAGATCACCGCAACAGGAGTCCATTCTATCTGTCCGTGCTTGCGGTAGTCCATATACATCGCACCTATCTTCACAAACAGCAATACCGCAAGGATAACATCAAGGCACGGAAAAACAACATTGTTCACCACCGACACTATCTGCGATCTGGCTGTGTTCCAAGTGCTTGTGACTGCTCCTGCCACATCGCCCGAGGCGCAGGCGGTTATTGATGTCATTGCCGCAAAGCACATTGCACTTGCAGCTGATGCAATAGCTTTCTTTTTTGACTTTTTTATCTTCATTACACATCTCTCCTTTCATTATTCTTTCTGATTGCAAATATTAAGGACAAAAGCATTACAGATCCGATCATAAGATAGATACATATGCCATTGTCTGATGACACACCTGTGTGAGGGTTGTCTGTTGTGACTGTGTGAGGCGTGTCAGGCAAGCTTGGCTTAGCCTCGTCCACCATTATGACTATGGGCGTACCGTCTTCCGCAATTGCTGCCGCATCTGCATTTTCTACGGTAACATTGCCGTAAACATCGACTGTAAACTTAATGTCCGTTGCAATTACATAGCCGTCGGGAGCGGCGATTTCTTTCAGTGTATAATCTCCGGCAGGAAGCTCAGTTACAATATGATCTGTGCCGTCGGAAGTCCATTCGTCAACAATATTTCCCTCAGAGTCAATGATCTGCATTTTTGCTCCCTTAAGCTCGTTTCCGTAAATATCACGCTTTGAGATCTTAACGGTAATCGGCTTGTTCTCGGCAGTTATCTCAATGACTTCGCCGTCCTCTGAAATGCTTACGGGATAGCTTTCATCGCTTAGAATATATCCCGTGGGAGCTTTTATCTCTCTGACAACATACTCGCCGTAAGGAATGTTTCCAAACTCAAAATATCCCTTTTCATCGGAGATCGCTGTCATTATGGCATTGCTTTCCGTAAACTCTGTACAGTCCGTTCTGAACAGTCCGAACAGAGCATTTTCAAGGGGTTCGCTCTTGTCATCGGTCTTATGTCCCTCTATCCTGCCACGCTTGATAACATTTTCAAACTCTCCGCAGTCGATATCCACGGTCTGAATATCCTGACCCATATACTCGAAAGTCACAAGGTACTTTTCGCCGTTAAGGACATAGTGTTCGTCGGTGGCAATTTCCTGAACATAGTACTTTCCAAACGGAATTTTCTCTGCAATAACAGCAGTCATATTTTCATCAAGCGACACCGCAGAGATCAGCCCGCCGGCAGGGATCAACGTGCCGTTTGAAGCTGTGATATCTTTTGCGGCAAACAGTCCGAAACGAACATTTTTGTACTCTCCGTTACTGCCGATACCGAACAGCTCATCATTCTCCATTGTCTTAGAAAGCCTTATCATTACTCTCTGATATTCATTTTCAAACTCTGTATCCACAGTATCTCTCACCTCAAATTCCTGTCCCGCATATGTCAGTTCTGCTTCTTTAGGTTCGTTATTCAGCACATATCCGTAAGGTGCTTTTATCTCTCTGACCTCATATCTGCCAAGATACAGCGGCTCAGTTTCCCCATAGCCGTTTTCGTCGGTCGTTATTTCAGTCACAACATCGCCTGCATTTGCGTGAATTGTTCCGTCTGCTGTAACAATATCCTCTGCGGCTGTTATCTGAAATACCGCTCCGCTAAGAGCACATTCCGTAAACACTGGCTTGTATATGGTCTGACCGCTTTCTTCAATATTTCCGTTTTCGTCAACGGATATCGCACTGCCAAGAGCCGTCACGCCTGTAAATGCTTTGCCCGATTTGTATACGGATATCTTTCCTTTCTGCGAATCGTTGCCAAGGTCGATGCTGAGCTTTGAATATACGGCTGTGTTGCCTGCGTAATTGAATTCAAATGTCCTGCTTTCTGAGTCAATAACATACCCCTCTGCCGCCTTTGTTTCGGTAAGAGTATACTTTGCTCCCACATACATCTGTGCGTTTCCCGTGTCAGCATGACCGGTGCTGTCTGTGGTCATTGTGCATATAACGTCTCCCTGCTTGTGAAGCTGTGCCGAACCGACAAAGAAATCTTCCGCCGCTCTTACCTCAAACTCAACTCCTTCAATGGGCTTCTTGGTTTCGCTGTCCGCCTTGAAAACTTCAAGCGTTCCTCTCTGAACATCGTTTGTTACGATCACTTCATAAGGGATAGTCAGAGTATCGGCTTTATCCGATTTAACCGTAAACTTTGTGTTCTCAGCAGATATAACGTAAGGCTCGGGAGCTGAAACCTCCACCAGTTCATACTCAAAGTTCGGATAGATCGGTATAGTCTTTGTATATCCCTGTGTTCCATCGGTCTCATATTCTGTGTAGGTGCTTGAGGCATATCCCTGTTCATCTGTCACAACAGTACCCACAGGCTCGCCCTTTTTCTGTACCGTCTTGCCGTTAAAAGCAATGTCCTGAGTAGGCACAATGTCAAAAGCAACGCCCTTTATGGGGTTATCAAACTCATCTACCTTGTGAATTTTCAGGTCAACAAGCTGAAGCGTATTCGGAATATCCGCAGTATAGGTTATGACGGGATCTGTATTGTCATCGATATCCGCAAGGGTTGTAGTTACTGTAAACGAGCGGCTCAGTTCTCCGTTCTCGTCAAGCATGATATACCTGTCGTTTTCACGCTCTGTAACGGTGTAGACATTTTCAAAAGTTTCACCGTTAAGCTTGCCGAGAGCCAGTCCGCTTACCTCTGCATAGCCGTTCTTATCGGTTGTAATACTCTTTACAACCTTTCCATTTAGAGAAATATCAAAAGTAACTCCCTCTATCTTGATATCATTAAGAACATCATATTTGTTAAGCTCCAGCTTAAGTGTAAAAGGCTTGTCCGTTACTGAATAATTGTGATCCGAAAGCTTTGCATTCTGAAAGTTATCAAGGTCGTTTACCGCCGTATTTGCACGGTTCACAAGATGATATTCATTGTTAAGAGCATATCCCTCGGGTGCAGTTATCTCCTTGACATAGTAGTTGGTGTTTGGCAAAAGGTCATAGTCAAACTTTGCTTTTCCGTTGTCGTCAGTAACTGCGGTTTTCAGCAGCTTTTTTGATGAATTATACAAACCGTACCTTGCTCCGGAGAGAACTTCTCCCGAATCATTTTTCTTTGTCAGCACAAGGCTGTAATTTACAAGCTGATTTACTATCTCAGCACTGCTGTGAAGTCTGTTATCTTCAAGTTTGTTTGATGAAATGGGATAAAGATTTCCTGCTCCGAGAATATATTTCTTCCCATTTTCATCGGTCAGAGCATATGACTTGCCTGTATCGTTTCTTATGAGGCCGCTGATATTTCTTTTTGCCGTAGAATCTTTGATAGTACTCAGATTGTACGCTTTTGAAGCCTCAAGACTTTCATCATAGCCATATCCTTTAGCTCCGTTTATCTCGATAAAAACAAGCTCCTTTGCATTGCCTGAGCTGTCAAGAGGTACAAGATCAAAGAAAAGCTGTCCGAAGTGATCGCAGGTGTCACAGCCGCTGTAGTTCGAGCCTGTGCTGAAAACATATGCCTTTGAAAAGTCAGTCGTAGTGCGAGTGGTATCGAATATGAGGTCGTGATTTGCGTTTAATTTTGTTGGCACATAGTAACAGCCGTCACCTGAGGAGTAGGTCTTTCCATTAAAGCCGTCAAGGTCGTTAAGATCGCCTGAAAAAGCTTTTTCTGCAGACTTGTGACCCTGCGAGATATATCTCATAACAGGCTTGCCGTTTTCCTCGTCCCAATAGCCCACAATAAACTTGGTTGACTTGTAGATGTCGGAGAGGGTCTTGATGTCGCTCTCGTTATCGCTTGATAAAGCCTTTCCATCACCGTTGAGAATGGTTTTGTCAAGCACCGCAGTTCCAAATTTAGCATTGTAATTCTTTTCGCTGTTGTTCATCTTTATCGTTTTTGTGCCAGCATTGGCAGTAAAATCACTTGTAGGAGAGGGCAGAAGTACTGATTTAGAAAGTTTCTCATACCTTTCATCATCGGGTACTGTATATTCCGTTACCGTATATGTCCTGCCATTTGACGTTGAGGTGGGCAGATCGTTTACTGTGAAAGTACCCTTTGCGTCTGTGTTTTTAATGGTCTTAAACTTTGTAGCCTCGCTGACAGAAGTCACATACTTTGAAAAAACATATCCCGTTCCCGTGCTGTTTTTATCAGCCTGAACATAATACTTTTTGCCGTCATACAGGCATGAAACCACAAACGTAGTCTTGCCCAGAAGGTTATTCAGCTCCGCCGCCGTTATCTGATTATTGCTTGAATCTGTGTATGTCTTTTCAACGGTAAGATTCGGTTCATTGTATGACGCAAGTCCCACATATCCCACAACGGGGTCGAGCCTTGTTGAAAGCAGGCAGGTCTGATAGTAGCTGTTGGCAAACAAAGTTTCCTGCTTTTTCAGGCTGTTCTTCATCTGCATCGGGATACTTTCCGTAACATATATACTGCTGTCGCCGCTTGAAGTGAACTGCCTTTCCTTTGACCATATGGTGTAAACAGTATTTGTGCCGCTCATTTCTGTTTCAAGGCCATAGTCCTTGCCGAAAGTACCGCTGAATTTAGACTTTATCAGCGATCCAAGCTTGCTTTCAAGGCTGCTGAAATTATGTGCAAGGCTTGACGCTGTGACATAGGAAGTGGGCACAGTCACTTTTGTTTCGTATCTTAGATTTTCAGCGTTGTATTTCATAACGTTCGGTTCGTCCTTTGCCTGAGCTTTGGTGGATCTCATAGCAGAGGGAAGCTTGTAATGATCCTTCACATTTGACACAATATCGTTGTACGCCTTTTCAACTCCCGATCTTGTACACCAGCCACCGCTTGGATAGGTGAAATCATTCCAAAGAATATCCGAACATTTTCCGAAGCCTGCCTGCGTATGACCTCTGTAACCCAGTATCAGCTCCCAGATAAGGCACTGAGTTGCGGCATAGTAGTCACCTGTTTTGTGGCTTGAATAGCCGTAATACTGCACAAGTCCGAGATACTTAGCCATTGGTCCGTCTGTTCCGCCTATGGACTTCCAATATGCAAAGCTGTCCGCCTTGTTTTTATCCGAGAGGTCAAAGGTATCATACTTTGTAAAGCCGTTCTGAGTATACCAGTCCTTGTAGCTTGCTCCCTGCATTGACTTTGCAGGCTCGATACAAAACGCCCAGTCGGAAGTTGATGAGGGACTGAATCTGCATATTTGTTCTCCGGCTTTGATATATTGTCCGCTTACTCCTCCTGTTACTCCGTTCTTTCTGTTTTTGATAGTTGGATTGACCGAGCTGTTCCAAGTGTATCCTATGGATACTCCCGATGTGGCTGCGGAAACATTCGCCGCCAGCGTAGTCATTCCTATTGCCGCCGCAAGCATTGCCGCTGTGCAGCGTTTTAATATTTTTCTTATCTTCATCTGTATTACTCCTTTGTTTTTTGCAAAGAAAAAAGAGCCGAATTTTCGACTCTTTTCCCTGCTTATTCAGTTGTTTTTAGTCCTCCGTAAGAAACCATATTGCCGTGCCGTCAAAGCCTACATTAAACTCAATATCGCTTGCATATTTGAGGGCATTATTGCCGCTGTATATCTCCCACCTGTTGAACAGTCCGTAGTCTATGACGTGCAGGCAGTTTTCTCTCGTTTCACTGACTATGCTGCAGATCTCTTCTTCATTTTCTGCATGATCTATCAGCCACTTGCTGTCTGAGTCAGCATATGCGTCCATGTGAGCATATGACAGGTCGGTCATGTCCTCTCGCACCGTCATATTGATCGGATTCGCATAAGATATGTCATACTCATCTATTCCAAAGCTTACATGGATATCTCTTTTGCCGTTGAAGTTTTTGGCATATTCAAGTATTTCAGATCTTATGAGATTTTGTTCATCACCGCTTAGGCTTTGACCCTCACACAGCTTTCTCCATGCTTTCATGGTATCAGACCATGTTACTGTGCTTTCGGGCGGTTTTGTGGTCGGCGGAGTAGTTGTTTGCGGTTTCTGCGTAGTGGTCACAGGCTTTGGCGGAGCTGTTGTGGTTTGCTTTGCGGTAGTCTGCTTTTGCTGTGTAGTTGTTACCGCAGGCTTTTGAGTAGTATTGACCTGTGTGTTTTCCTGCGGCTTTACTGTCTGAGGATAACTCTGCTGTTTGATTTGTTCCTGCGGTGGTTGCATACTTTTTGTGGTTGTTTTAGCTAAGGAAGTTTCGGATACCGTCTGCGAACTCTTTCGTGTAGTAGTTGCGGTTTCGCTTGTATCCTTTTCTTCCTTTACCGATGTTACCGTGACCGTAGTTTGGTTCACAGCTGAGATTTCTGCACTTTCTACGGACTCCGATACATTGCCGCAGGCAGTCAGCATTACTGTGCAAAGTATTGAAATATATATCGCTTTTTTCATATCATCACGCTCCTTGTCAAGCAATATATCACACCTTTTTGTATATATCCAGCCTTTTTGCAAAAGTTCTGCCTTTGTGACAATTTACACAGCATAAGATTTGGCATACTATATAATTAGCTCAGGTCCTTCATCAAATTCTTCAAGCGGTCCGATCACTTCGGGTTTTGTTTCTTTAACAGCCACAAGCCCTATACCCGGCAGGTCTACCAGCATATGACCAAACTGCTCCTTGTACTTTTCGATCTGTTCATCGGTAAGTGAACAGGAATCCCACTCACCGTATTCGTTACGATAATTGCCAGAAATATAGAAAGTGCCGTGAACAAGTGTTGCACCCACAATCCTGTTAGGCTCTGAACCGTTCAGCAGAAACTCATCATTACACCAGCAAAGTGCGTCATTTGTCTGCTCAAAATATATAGGTTCAATGCTTCCTCCCACTACTTCCTGCATTGCCTGGATATCGTCCTCGATATCTTTCACATACGGTTCTTTCAGAGGTTCAAACACAAGTATCCTCATTCTTTTGCCTCACTTTCACAATACTCTTTCAGCGGACACTCGCCGCAGTCATCAAACATTGCACAGGTACGCTGTATCTCCTCTTCGGATATCCCACAGTCAAAATGCTGCTTTTTCTGTTCGTCTTGCCATACGATAAGTGAAACACCGCTGCTGTCACGTTCGACCCCTACCGTTACAGCATTTCCGTGCCTGTCATAAAGCCCAGAAAATTCTGTTTTGCCTTTTGCCGTTAAAACCTGTGCCAATATTATCTTCTTCATAAAAACCTCCTAATCAAAAAGCGAAAGCTGTTTGATAGCTTTCGCACGTTCGCTTGTGTCATAATTTGATATGAGCAACTCTGCATACTGACAGCCGCCGTCATACCGCTGTGCCAAATTGTTCAGCCTGCTTATCTCTTCAATGTGAATGTTTGGTTTATGCCATATCTCACGGATCTCAGGACAATCATTATACGAAACCAAAAATCTGCCTTTGATGTCAAGCAGAGCGTCACGCAGTCTGATATGGTCTTTTGCAGTAAAACCTACGTCCTTGTAGTAATTTTCAGTCGCAAAATACGGCGGATCACAGTAAAAAAGCTGACGGGTCTGTCATACTGCCTGATAAGCTTTTCAAAATCCTTGTTTTCGATAACTACTTTCTGCAATCTTCTTGCGGCAAGGTCGATCATAGGGAAGTCCGACCACATCGAATGCGGCTGACTTCCAAAGCTGTCAAGACCGCTTGCATAGCTGT
>OKUR01000383.1_pt1 | contig 21365 bp, 14 predicted proteins | sample 1606671 | NCBI WGS metagenome assembly OKUR01 (sample SAMEA3882519, study PRJEB24775) | human gut metagenome | biome: human-associated habitat; feature: intestine environment; material: feces | place: Netherlands | collected 2009/2010 | reverse complement strand
TGCACCTTGCCATCACCATTTTCATTTCCGTAAGCACCTCGTCGGACACTACGAAAGTAAAAAGATTTTTGATGTCGGAATACACTATGTACTGCAGGGCATAAAGTGTTGAGCCGTTAATCTCCATAACGTCTTTTGATATCTTTGCACAGTCTTTGCATAAAATTCCGTCATGGAATATGGAAAAACCCGTAAGGTGTTCTTTGGTACCGCAGTTCCTGCACACAAAAAATTCGGGATATTCGCCGTTAATCACCAAAGTTTTGAGTTCAAATATGTATCTTATGAGTCTGGGATTGATTCTGCCTTTAACAAGGGCGGAAAAAGATGCATATATAAGGTTAAGCATCATGGATTCGTCCTCATTTTCAACGGTGAAATATTCTGCCAGTTCAAGAAAATAGTATGCGGTGTAGGTTTTCTGCAGGTCGCTTGTCAGCTCCCTGAAAAAATTGCTTATCTCGGCATTGACAACCGTATATGCATCCCTTCCGTACATCAGATAAAATATGCCGAAGGAAAAACTGTCGCTTGCAGCCATCAGATGATTGCCCGGTCTTCTTGCCCCTCTTACAAACGCACTTATTTTGCCCTTTTCTTTTGTAAGCAGCTGTGGGATAATCATAGCAGTGAGGTGAACGCTATGAAACAAACTCTCTGGACACGGAATTTTACCCGCATCACCGCCGCCACGACGCTGGGCGCTGCCGGCGGCATCATCAGTCAATTAAAAATGCAGAATGAAATGAAATTGACGGATGAAAGTTGGATTAGCTATCAGCAAGGAAAAGGTAATGAAGAGTATCAGAAATATATGGAAGATCTGACAGATATGCAGAATCATGTATTGCCATATTTGCAGAGTTTTTGCAGCCTGGAAGAAGAAGGTGTGAAGGAGAGACGAGAACAGCAGATAGCAGAAAAGAATGAGAGCAGAGAAGCTGTGCCAAGAACTGGCGGTGAAGCAAATATAGCAGTTAAGGATGCGGGGAAAGCTGAAAGAAAGGCAATAACAGGAAAAGAGAAGAAACCGTCGATCCATGAACGCTTGGAAATCAATAAGAGAATCATCCAGGAAAAACAGGGAAAAGATGAGCCGGAGAGAGGAGCTGATTTGAGTGTAAGGATGGTGTAGTATAAGATAGAATGGAGTCGGAGGTCACAGATAACAATGTGGCTTTCGGCTTTTTTGTTTTGAATGATTATGCTTCAAACTTTTATGTGATAAACGTAACTTGCTGTGATATTATAAAAATGATATAAGCGAAAATGACTTTTGCGGAAACGAAAGTATCTTTATTTTTTTATGTGTATGCTTCCTATTGTGGAAATGAATACTTGCAAAGTTGATAACTAATATTTTTCTGCTATTACAGGTGCAATAAGAACATGTAATAGCGGAAATGAGGAATAGTTACTTGTAGATAGAGAAGTATATTGCGGATAAAATAACATCTCTATGTGAAAAGCGTGATATCAGTAAATACAGATTATCGCAGCTGTCGGGAATTTCCCAGTCGTCACTGGGAAGAATCATGGCGCAGGAAAACCTGCCGTCGCTGATCACACTTGAAAAAATATGTATAGCATTGGGCGTGACATTATCACAGTTTTTTCAGGAAGGTAATTCAGAGAATCTGACAGAAAAACAGAAAGAAGTTCTAGGGATATGGAACGATCTGAGTACAAATGAGCAGGAAACAGTAATGTCAATGCTGCGTGGACTTCGGAAGTAGAAGAACAGTTCGAGTATATGTATCGGCTGTTCTTTTTTTGCTTTTGAAGATTAAAATGGTAATGTTTTTCTTGTGTACAGTAGAGTGCCATAGTATAATAAAATCAGTTTTTTGCATAAGTTTAAAAGCTTAAAAAGGACGATCGGCAAACCAGATGAAAGTCTGGGACGCAAAGCTACAGGGCCTGTAAAATGGCAGCCAGATGCATAAAATGAGGTGCACTGTCTGTTTGGCAGTGTTTTTTTACGGTGTTATTTCATAGACGTAACAATAATGATTTTATCAGGAAAGAATGAGAAAAATAAAAGTATGAAAAAGGCAAAACGATGACTGGCAACGGTGGGAAAGAAGAACGGAGGCTCCGGCCCGGCACATTGGAAAATAAAAAATATGGAAAATAGTATGATAAGTGAAAAGCCCTGCGCAGGACCGGATGTGTTCTCGTGGGGCTTTTCTGCGTCTGATAAAGACAGGTTTTTTGCGGATTTCTCTAAAAAACAGGAAAACTGTCAAAAAATATCATACATAGATCAAAAAGACTATATATGGGCGACCTTTTAAAGACGGTTTATATAAAATAGAAGAAAAAAAGGTGGTTGATTCCGTGGATATAAAAACAGCGGTCATATATCGGTTAAACGATCTGATTAAGCAGAAAGATATCACAGTGAATGAAGCGGCGGTGCGCTCAGGCGTCCCGCCTTCAACACTGAAAAATATTTTGTATGGACAAAGCAGGAATGCTGGCGTAGTTACAATTAAAAAGATATGCGATGGATTGGATATTACAATACAGGAATTTTTTGAAGATCCCATCTTTGCAGATTTGGAACCGGAGTTATAGGAACAGGCAAATAATCTTAGGATTCAGATTCTGCAAGATGGTTTTTTTATGGGAAAGGGTTAGAATAAACTAACACTGGAGGATGAATATGTGTAAAATAGCAATTTGCGATGATGATAAAGAATACAGGGAGAAAATAAAGACGGTCATAGAAACGGAAGGGATTCTGTCTTCGAATGAGATACGGTTTTATGAATATGAATCAGGAAAAGAATTATTGGAAGATGCGGATATTTTGCATGATCTGATTTTTATGGATATGCGTATGCCTGGATTGGATGGAAATAAAACAGTACTGAAGCTGAGGGAATATAATGAAGCAGCGATATTGGTGTTCTGCTCCGGCTGTTTTGAACCGACTCCTGACAGCATTAATGTTGGACAACCGTTCCGGTACATCATGAAGGATCTGCATGACAGAAGTCTGAAAAAGGAAATACCTATGATTTTATTAAAAGTGAAATTGTGCTGTGGAGATTCTTCCGTGACAGTTACATCGGCGGGAAGGATAATGCGCATCCATACGGAAGACATTTTATATATCTGTCTGGCGAAAAGGGGCTGTACGATATACATTGCCAGACAGGGAAAGATAGAAGAGATGCATTGCAAGGAATCTTTAAGTGATCTGTATGAGTGTCTGGCCGGAAGGGGATTTGAGTATGCACACAACAGCTATATTGTGAATTTGGCAAAAGTGGAAGGATTGGAAAAGAATGTTGCGTTGCTGCCGTTTGGAATCCAGTTGAATGTTTCGAGGTCGAGAAAAGGACAGTTTGCCGACGCACTGATAACATTTCTTGGGGAAAGGAACGGCATGGTATGATAATAAGAGATTATTTGATTTGTCTTCTTCAGATGTATCTGTTGGAGGACTTGGAAAAGAACATACTCCCATACAGAAGAGAAAGATTCTGGGAAAAATTTCTCGTATATTGTATCGCAGCACTGGCAATGTTCGGAACCAACCGCCTGGAATCCTCAATACTTAATATGGTAATGATTCCGGTAATCTATATGATCGCGTCTATGGTTGTGTTCCGGGGAAATATATGGAAGAAGCTGGTTACGGTATGCTGCTATTATGTGCTGGCAATTATTCCCGAATTTCTCTTTGCGGCACTTACGAATGCATATGGCGTGACTGGTGCGTCCGAGGGCTTCAGGACTGAAACAGAAAAGACATTAGCACTCCTGCTGATGAGTACCATGACATTTCTGTTTATTAAATGCATTAATCAGGTAACAAGGAAAAGGGATTATCTGACGATTGAAAATAAAACATTTACAGTGCTGCTCATGCTGCCAACCGCAACGATCGTTATGTTAGGATGTATGTTTTATTCGCACACTTCTTTTGAAGGAATGAACAGGGTCATGGTTCCGGTAGGAGCTTCGCTTCTGTTAATGACGAATATCTTCATTTTCACAGTATTTGACAGGTTTGTAGAAAAATCAGAAGAAGTGAAGAAGATGGACCGGCTATACCAGAAAAGCAGGGCGGAGATTGCCAATCTGCAGTATATGAATAAGGTTAATGAGGATAACAGAGCATTCTTACACGATATAAATAAATTTATCTGTACAGTAGCCGGCTTGATAGAAGAAGGAGAGAATCAAGAGGTTAAGGACATCATGGAACATTTAGGCGTCCGGATTCAGAATCTTCAAAAAAGTGTATATTGTGAGCATCCGGTTTTGAACAGCATCCTATGTGAAAGAAAATTTCTTGCAGAATCTAAGGATATATCCTATAGGATTACCCTGGGTAATGATCTCAGACTGGATTTTCTGGAAGAGTTGGATTTGATCTCGATCGTAGGGAATCTTTTGGATAACGCACTGGAAGCGGCAGAAAAGACAGAAGATGGCAGATATGTGGAATGCAGGATGTATATGGGAAATGCGGGGCATTTCCTTGTCATGGAATTTTGCAATGGGTATGTCGTCCCTCTGTTAAAGGACAAGGACAGGTACATAAGCACCAAAAGAGACGCGGACAGTCACGGGATCGGACTGCACACGGTTGGAAAACTGGTTAAAAAGTATGCGGGAATTATGCGAGTGGAGGCAGGAGAACGGGAGTTCTCTGTTAAGCTGATCTTTACAATCAAATAAGGACGTGCAAAAATCGCCCAAAAAGTTACCGTTTTTGCCGCGGTAATTGAAAAGAGGGCGATTTTTGTGTAAACTTTCGGAAAAAAGGAGGCTTTGTAACTATGAAAAAAATAATCAGAAAAAACCTGGGAATCAAACTGCTTGGAGCTGTAAACTGTCTTGCACTCTGCTTGACGGCGTATACGGCAAATCTGGCGTGCAACTGGCTGTACTATCAGGAAGATGAGCCGGAAGAAGTTAAGAAAATGAGGAAATTCTAGTGTGGAAAAAAATGGCTGGTCGGCTTTTTGAACTACAAAGCAGGAATGGGATTCTTAAAGAGAAAGACCGCAGGCTGTATGAATATGCTTACGGCGTACTGCTGGGCAGGGTGGTAATATACCTTATCATCGTCATACTTGGCATCATAACGGGGAATTGGCTGGAGATGCTAGTCTTTTTATTGCCCTTTACTGTTCTAAGGCAGTATGCCGGAGGAATTCATTTAGAAAAAGCAGGGAGCTGCATGATTGTTTCCAGTATCCTTGTCCTTCTATGCAGTCAGTATTTGGCATCTGACCTAATTGTGACGTGGCAAATGCGGATTATATGGCTTGTCGCAGTTGGATTCATATTTGCTATGGCACCGGTGGATGCCAGCAGCAAGAAACTGGATGTGAAAGAGAAGAAAGTTTATGGGATGCGCGCGAGGGTAATTTTAGTGATTGAATGTGCGATAGCAGGTGTTTTTTCTGTGACCGGATATTTCCTGATCGTAAAGGGGCTTATGGTAGCGCATATTGTTTTGGCGTCCGGTTTGATATTGGGATGGATCAAAATTTTTTTTAACAAAGAGTTAGAGGTAACTAATTACAGGCAGAAATAAGAAATGATTGAGAAAAACATATTACAAAATGATGGTAAACAGAGAGAAAAAGAACATTATGCCAGAGGAATATAAAAGTGAATATGAAATTGATAAAAAATACGGAAAACATTAGTAAAGAGAAAATAACCTTGTTTTGTCTGCCATTTGCGGGAGGCGGTGCTTCTGCTTATAACCAGTGGGCGAAAAAGATGCAGGGGAAAGTAACGGTATGCCCAGTTCAGCTTCCGGGAAGGGAAGAACAGATCATGGAGAAACCATATATAGATATGTCGGTTATGTTAGATGACCTGGAAGAGGCTGTAAGAAAGGTTGTGTACGGACCGTATGCCTTATGGGGACACAGTATGGGTGGGAAGATCGCCTATGAGCTGGAAAAACGGTTGGAGGCAGCGGGATATACTGCAAAATGCCTGTTTATTTCCGGCAGCCGGGTTCCTAGTATTCCGGAGCCAAATCCAATCTATCATCTTCCGGATGAAGAGTTTAAGAGGGAACTGGGGAGATTTGAAGGGACGCCCAAGGAGGTACTGGAGAACCAGGAATTGCTGGATTTCTTTCTGCCTATGCTGCGGGCAGATTTTACCATGGATGAAACGTATTATGACAAGGCGGGAATAGTGCTGCATACGCCTATCGCTGCATTTGGCGGAGAAAAGGACGGAGAAGCGGATGAGAGTGCGATCTTGGAATGGGGAAAGTATACGGACAATGATTTTAACTACAGGATATTTCCGGGAGGACATTTTTATCTGCGGGATTGTGAAGACGAAGTAATAAGTGAGGTCATGAGACTGCTTTAGAGAATGAAAAATGGAGATTAAACGATACGGAGAAAAGGAATTTCTGTCAGCAGACAAACTTTATATCCGTGAAAATGAGATACATATATGGTGTATCCGCTGGCCTGAAATGACAGATTTCTGGAAGAACCATGAATATATCCTGAGTGGGCAGGAATTGGAGCAAGCCGGAAGATTCCGTTTTCCTGAAGACAGGATGCGTTATATAGCCGGGAAGGTTGTCGTGCGGATCCTCTTAAAAAGATACTTAGATATGGAAACGATTGATTTTTCTATCAATGAACTGGGTAAGCCTTATCATAAAAAGATTGCAGGAAAGCGGACAGTGGATTTTAACATTTCGCACTCGGGTGAATTCATACTGGCGGTATTCGCTGTCGGAATGGATATCGGAGTGGATGTGCAGGAGATGGCAGAGTGCCCGGACTATAGGGAGATAGTGGAAAATTTTTATACTGCAGAAGAAGCGGAAGATGTAAAAAATGAAGGACCGGATCTGTTTTTCCAGTACTGGGCGGCGAAAGAGGCATATGTAAAGGCGCTTGGGATTGGATTAGGAAGAGGAATGGATTTCTTCTCTGTCAGAAACGGAAAAATTGCAGAAAAAGATAAGAAAGATCAGGACTGGTTTCTGTATCCGGTCAGGATCAAAGGATATGCTGCGTATGTGGCGGCGCATAAGAAAGGAGACAGATAAAATGGGTTATAAGAAAGATATGAGCAAATATGAGAATCTGGAAGGCTGGGAGAGATGTGGCTTTGGAGAACAGCTTGATAGGTGGGCGGAAAAATATGGAGAAAGAACTGCGGTCACGGACAGTGAGGACGAGATCAGTTATATGGAATTAAAGCAAAAAGCAGATTGTCTTGCGGCAGCTTTTCTGCGTAAAGGGATTTTAAAGGGAGATAAAGTGCTTGTGCAGCTTCCGAACAGGATTTCTTTTGTGATCGTGTTTTTTGCGCTTTCCAAGATTGGGGCGGTGCCAATCATGATGCTGCCGGCCCACAGGGAGGCGGAACTGGAAGGAATTATTGAACTGGCAAAGCCGGCCGCTTATATTGTGGTGGAGAAATATCTGGGATTTTCATATGTGCCGATGGCAAATGCGATGAAAGAGAAATATTCATGTATCCGGCATATATTTATAGATAGCGAATCCGGGGATATCAGTGGAATGATTGCGGAAACGTGTGGAGAAAATGGAGCATTTCCGGCTGTGGATGGGTATGAAACGGCGGTGCTTTTGCTGTCAGGCGGGACGACAGGGGTTCCGAAACTGATTCCGCGCACCCATACGGATTACATGTATAATGCCCGCATGTCCGCGAAGAGATGCCGCCTGGATAGCAGTGACGTTTATCTGGCGTCTCTTCCGGTAGCTCATAATTTCCCGTTATGCTGCCCGGGGCTTTTAGGCACGCTGGACGTGGGAGGAAAAGTTGTGCTTGCGTCTGCGACCAGCCCGGATGATATCCTTGACGCAATTACAGAGGAAGGTGTCACGATAACGGCATTGGTTCCTGCTATGGTTACTGTGTGCATGGAAATGCTGGAATGGGATGAAGATTATGATATATCCAGCCTGCGGATTTTGCAGGTGGGCGGCGCAATGCTGGAAGATTCCCTTGCGGATAAGATCATTGAAGAATGGCCGTGTAAACTGATGCAGGTATTTGGTACGGCGGAGGGGCTACTGTCCTTTACTAGCCCGGAGGATGAAGGTTCCCTGATCGCAAGATGCCAGGGAACTCCGGTGTCTCCTGCGGATGAAGTGAAGATTGTGGATGAAGAAGATAAGGCCGTACCGGAAGGAGTTTTTGGGGAATTATTATCCAGAGGCCCGTATACGATTGATGGTTATTATATGGCGGAGGAAGCGAATAAAAAGAGCTTTACGCCGGACGGATTTTACCGGACGGGCGATAAAGCTATGTGGACGAAAGACGGAAGGTTACGTTTGGGCGGGAGGATCAAAGAGCAGATTAACCGCGCCGGAGAAAAGATCATGCCTTCAGAGATTGAAGCTTACCTTTGCAGGCATTCGAAAATCAAAGAGGCAGCCGTTGTCGGCGTTCCGGATGAAACCCTTGGAAACCGGATATGTGCATTCCTTGTGACCGATGATGAAGCCGGGATCGATTTACAGGAAATCCACAGGTTCCTGCGGGAAATAGGCGTTGCGGCGTATAAAATGCCGGATCAGATAGAATGGGTAGAGACATGGCCGCTGACCAGCGTAGGAAAAATAGATAAGAAAGCATTAGAACGGATGGCACAGGAAAAATAGAAGGAGACAGAATTATGGAATATATAGAGATAAAGGAACAGATCAAACAAAAGCTGCCGGTAGCCAGAGATTTGGGAGATTCCGAAAATCTGCTGGAGCTTGGGCTTTCATCCCTGACGATCATGCGTCTGGTAAACCAGTGGAGAAAACAGGGGGTTAAGGTTTCATTCGGTTCATTGATGGAAAATCCTACCCTTGAAGGCTGGTGGGCGCTAATCCAGCGCAGCATGAAGAAAAAAGCGGGCAAAAAACGGGCGCAAGAATCTAAGATAACGCCGGAAAAGGATATGAAACAGCCGTTTCCTTTAACAGACGTACAGTATGCATATTGGGTTGGCAGGGATGAAGAACAGGCTCTTGGAGGAATAGACTGTCATGCGTATTTAGAGTTTGATGGGGGAAATATAGATCCGGAGCGTCTGGAAAAAGCATGGAATGTGCTGCAGTATCATCATCCCATGCTGCGTGCCTGCTTTCTGGAAGATGGGACACAGAAAATCCTGGATAAGCCGTATTGTGAAAAAATAAAGGTTCATGATTTTTCACGGATGCCATCTGAGGAAGCCGAGGCAATGGCAGTATCTGTCAGAGAACGTTTATCCCATCGGAAGCTAAAAATCGAGGAAGGCGAAGTGGCAGGAATAGAGCTTACGCTTTTTCCTGAAAATAGGGCACGCATGCACGTGGATATGGCACTTTTGGTTGCCGATGTACAGAGTTTGCAGATCTTATTGAGGGATTTGGCGACTGCCTATCGCGGAGAAAGCCTTCCGGCAGAATCAAAAGGGTGGAATTTTGCTTCTTATCTGGAACGGCAGAAAGAGGAAGATAAGGAAGAGAGAAACAATGCAGAAGGATACTGGAAAAAACGCTTGGAGCATTTGCCGAAAGGGCCAGGCCTGCCACTGGCAAAACGGCCGCAGGAAGTGACAAAGACTGTATTCAACCGCAGGATTGTAAGGATTGGCAAGGAAGAGTGGGCTCATCTGCAAGTACGGGCAAAGGAATACCAGACAACTCCGGCAATGGTTCTTCTTACTGCATATGCGACGGTTTTGGAACGGTGGAGCAGGAATCATCGTTTCCTTATTAATATTCCATTTTTTAACCGGAAAACAGAGCAGCAGGGATTGGAAGACGTGATAGCAGATTTCACTACACTGTTATTGCTGGAGATTGACTGCGAAGGGAATCCGACGTTTGCAGAATTGCTAGACAGGATCCAGAAGCAGCTCCATGAGGATATGAAGTATACGGCATATTCCGGCGTGCAAGTCCAGAGAGACCTTGCACAGATGTATGGAGACGCATCGGCAGTGGCGCCGGTTGTTTTTGCCTGCAATCTGGGAACGCCGTTGGTAAATGATACGTTCCGGAAAGAACTGGGGCAGTTTTCCTATATGATTTCCCAAACGCCGCAGGTGTGGAATGACTTCCAGAGTTATGAAGATGAAAATGGCGTACAGCTTACATGGGACAGCGTGGATAAGTTATTCCCGGAGAATATGATCCCGGATATGCTGGAGTGTTTTGAGAATCTTCTGCATGAATTGGGAAAGAAGGACTGGAATCAGCGATTTGATGTGCTTCCTGAAAAAAGAAAAAGAGAAATTGAAGATACAGCGCGTACAGGAGTGCCGGAGCGTGTGGAATGCCTGCATTGGGCTGTTATGAACCATGCGGAAGTTTGCCCGGAAGATATTGCGCTTATTGATGCGGGAAGCGGAAGATCGGTTTCCTATGGGGAATTAAAAGCACGGGCGACAGCAGTGGCGGCAGGGATTTCAGAAAAGGATATTAAGGGAGTCCCGGTTGCACTTACCCTGCCGCGCGGGATAGAACAGATCGAGGCGGCATTAGGAATTTTGCTTTCCGGAAATTCATACCTTCCGGTCAGCTTAAGCCAGCCTAAAGATCGGAGAGCGTTAATCCATGAGAAGACGGGAGTCCGCTATGTGGTCACGAATCGGGAATTATCCGAAAAACTGGACTGGCCGGAAGGTACGGAAGTCCTTGTGATGGAAGGTATGGAAGAGGGACAGGAAAATGTGAGACTGCCAGAGGTGTCGCCGAAGGACAGCGCCTATATCATCATGACGTCAGGCTCTACAGGTGTTCCGAAGGGTGTAGAGATTGCGCATGAAAGCGCATGGAATACGGTTCAGGATATTAATGAAAAGTACCATGTGACAAGTGCAGATCGGGCGCTGGCTGTATCAGCTATGGATTTTGACCTGTCGGTATATGATGTTTTTGGAATTTTAGGCGCAGGAGGAACATTGGTATTGCTTCCAGAGCAGGAGAGAAGGAATGCGGATTACTGGCTGGAACAAGTGTTGAAATATCAGATTACCGTTTGGAATTCAGTGCCGGTGCTTCTGGATATGCTTTTGATACGGGCGGAATCCATGAAACAGAAACTGCCGATCAGGGCGGTTATGCTTTCTGGAGATTGGATTGGGATGGATCTCCCGCAGAGGGTTGCGGCATGGACAGAGGATTGCCAGTTTGTCGCTATGGGAGGAGCTACAGAGGCAAGTATCTGGTCCAATTATCAGAATGTTACCCTGCCGATGCCGAAAAACTGGAAATCTATTCCTTATGGAAAGCCACTCAGATATCAGGCATATCGTGTTGTGGATGAGTATGGAAGGGATTGCCCTTACTGGGCAGAAGGTGAACTCTGGATTGGCGGTTTTGGTGTAGCAAAAGGATATAGGGGAGATTCTGCGCTTACGGGGCAGAAATTTATCACAGATCAGTATGGAAGATGGTATCGGACCGGCGATCTCGGAAGAATCTGGGATGATGAGACAATTGAATTTTTGGGAAGAAAAGACCATCAGGTAAAGATTCGCGGACACAGGATTGAATTGGGAGAAATTGAACATGCGATTCAGGAGTTTCCGGGTGTGGCTCATGCAGTTGTTGATACAGTTAGTGATGGTCATGGCAATAAAACGCTGGCTGCTTATATCGGAGCGCCGATACAGGAAGATTCTAAAGTTACAACGTATTTGTACGGCACAGATATCTTTGGCGGGGGCTGGAAAGAACTGAAGGATGATGTCAGCAATTGGCAGATGCAGCAGGAACGGAAGACAGCATACAAAAATTTCCTTGCCTATGCAGACCAGAGATGTGTACAGCTTATGCTGGAGACACTCATAGAGTTAGGCATTTTTGTATCAGAGAAGGAAGTTCTTTCGCAGAAGGAAATTTTTGAAAAAGGGAGCATTACGGAAACACAGAAGAATACTGTGGCAAGATGGTTGGAAATTTTAAAGAAGGAAGGAATCCTGAGAGAAGAGGACGGCAGACTATCGCGTACCGGGAAGGAAGTGGCTGTACCGGAAAAAGCTGGAGATACGGAAACGTATTTTAATAAACTGAAGCCGTATCTGAAGCATATGGTTACTGGGAATGAAGTTCCGCTGGACGTATTCTACCAGAAAGAGCCGGCTTTGGCTCCGAATATGCTGCTTCGGAGGATTCCGGGCTGCGAGGAAACAGTGGAAAGACTGGTGCAGGGATTAAGGCTTCTGGCAGAAGAACGCAGAAAAGAGCCACTCCAGATTATAGAAATTGGTACAAGGGACACTGCAATTACAAGACAGTTTTTGAATGCACTGGAAGATGTAAGCGTGGCTTATACTTATGCGGATTCTTCAAAATATTTTCTGCAGGAAGCAGAGAAAGAACTTGCGGGATATGAGAGAGTCGAGTTTGAGATGCTGAATCTGGAAGAAGGCATGGATAAGCAGCAGATGTCCTTGCATAGTTATGACGTTGTGATATCGGTAAATGCTTTACATAGAAATATTGATGCTGCGGATGCGGTAAAGAAAGTAGCGGAATTACTGAAGCCAAACGGAATATTGCTGATGACTGACTTTGTGGTAAGGACATACCTTCAGGAACTTACAGCGGCTTTTTTGGAAAATGGTTTTGCGGATATTCGGGACAAGAGAAAAGAAGCAGGGCTGGTTACCCCGGATTGCCTGCTGTGGAGAGAATGTTTATCAGAGGCAGGATTGGGCGAAGACTGTGCTGTGACAGAGAGATATGGAAGATGTATATGCTGCAGCAGACAGCAGGCGTCTGTCCTGTCCTATCATAATGGAGCACTAAGGGAATATCTGTCAGAAAAACTGCCGGAGTATATGGTTCCACAGAACTATCATTTCATGGAGCAGCTCCCAACATTGTCCAATGGGAAGATTAACAGGAAGCAATTGCGGGAAGATTTTAAAGAAGAAACTGCGGTTATCCGATTTTCAAAGGCAACGACAGAAACAGAAGAAAAGCTTTTAGATATCTGGAAACAATTATTTGGATATGAAAATATCGGAATTGAAGATAATTATTTTAGCCTTGGGGGAGACTCGCTGATTGCCACAAGGTTGATCTCGGAAGTACAGAAAACCTTCGGCTGCAAAATAACGATCAGCACGATTTTTGAAAATCTGACCGTAAAATCTCTGGCAAAAGCTATTGAACAGTCCGAACAGAAAGAAGAAGATACACTGCAGATCAAACCGAATCTGGAGGAAGCATATCATCCGTTCCCATTAACCGATGTGCAGTATGCTTACTGGCTTGGCAGAAGCGGATTGTATGAATTGGGGAATGTTGCAACGCACTGTTATTTTGAACTGGATGCAGACGGCCTTGATACTGAGTGCGCAGAGACGGCATGGAATCTGTTGATACAGAGGCATGGGATGATGCGTGTTATTATCCAGCCGGATGGTATGCAGCGCATACTGGAGAATACTCCCCAGTATCATATTGACGTGACGGATATCCGACAATTGGAAGTGACAGAAAAAGAAAAGGCATTGGATGAAAAACGGGCAGAGATGTCTCATCAGGTAATTCAGACAGATGAATGGCCTCTGTTTGATGTGCGAATCACTAAAATAGAGGACCAGAAGCATAGAATCCATATCAGTTTTGACAATATTATCTTTGATGGCTGGAGTATGTTCCATCTCTTAAATGAGTGGGCAGAAGTATATCGAAATGGAAAAGCGGAAATGCCGATTACTTTGTCTTTCCGGGATTACGTGCTGGGACTGGAGCAGATAAAGTCTACCTCTGCTTATGAGAAAGATAAAAAATATTGGGAAGACCGGGTGGAGACTTTTGCGGACGCACCGGATCTGCCGCTTGCAAAGAACGAAAGCCAGATTACAGAGCAGCGTTTCTGTCGCCGGAGCGCAAAACTGTCACAGAAAGAATGGCAGTCTGTAAAAGACGCGGCGGGAAGACTGGAGGTAACGCCTTCTGTTCTTTTGATGAGTGCTTATGCGGAGACTCTCCGCTTGTGGAGCAGTAATAAGGATTTTACACTTAATCTGACGCAGTTTGACCGGAAACAATTGCATCCGGAAGTGAACAATCTGGTTGGAGATTTTACAACACTGACATTGCTGGAGATAAAGAATGCAGGGAATAATTTTGCGGAAAGGACAAAGGCAATTCAGAAGCAGCTTACAGAAGATCTGGAGCATACAGCTTATGGCGCGGTTGAACTGGAGCGCGAATTAAAGAAAAAGACTGGAAATATGCGGGGCGCTATTATGCCGGTAGTGTTTACCAGTGGCCTTGGCGTGGAGCAGTGGAATGAAGGAAAGTGGCTTGGAAAACTGAACTATAACATTTCACAGACGCCGCAGGTGTGGCTGGATCATCAGGTGGTTGAAATGGATGGCTGTTTATGCCTGTTTTGGGATTCCGTGGACGAATTATTTTATCCGGGAATGCTGGATGAGATGTTCCGGGCATATACCGGCCTGCTTCATACGCTAGCAGTTCATCCGGAGATCATGCAGGAAAAAACGGCAAGTCTGGTAACAGCGGAAATTTCAGAAAAACGGCGTCAGGCGAATGAAACGGCGGCTGAATTTGAAGAGAAAACGTTGGATGGATTATTCTTGGAGGCGGCAGACAAATTTCCGGATAAGGAGGCGCTGGTAACGTGCAGCAGGCGGATGACTTATCGGGAGATAAAAGAAGAGGCGTTTTACATTTCCGGGCAGTTGAAGAGCATGGGAATAAAAAAAGAAGAGACGGTAGCTGTATTTATGGAAAAAGGGTGGGAGCAGGTAGTTGCTGTTTATGGAATCCTGTTTGCCGGAGCCGCATATCTTCCGATAGATATCCATAATCCGAGAGAACGAGTTGAAAAGATTCTCCGTGACAGTGGAACAAGAATCATTCTTGTGCAGAATCAGGCGTATGATCAGGATACCGAATGGCTGCACGAGTGGGATTGTATTTCTGTGTCTGGATTAAAAACCGATTCTGAATACAAAGCACAGGAGAATAAGGCGGGAGACCTTGCGTATGTAATCTATACGTCGGGAACAACCGGGATGCCGAAAGGAGTAATGATTACTCACCATAATGCAGTGAATACAATACTGGATATCAATGCACGCTATCAGATTACAGAACAGGATACGGCGTTTGGAATCTCCAATCTTCATTTTGACCTGTCTGTTTATGATGTTTTTGGCGTTTTAGGCGCAGGTGGGAAATTGGTTCTTCCGGATCCGGAATATGGAAAAGATCCAGCGCATTGGATTCACTGGTTGAATCATGAGAATATTACCGTATGGAACAGCGTGCCAGCTTTTGTAGAAATGCTGGCAGAATATGAGGAATATCAAAGGCAGGTAACTTCACAATCGTTGCGGTTGGTAATGATGAGTGGCGACTGGGTTCCGGTTTCACTTCCGGGGAGAATCCGTAATCTGTTTCAGAATGTTGAGATTGTTGCACTTGGAGGAGCGACGGAAGGCAGTATTTGGTCCAATCATTTCGAGATCCCAGAGATTGTGCCGGAAGATTGGAAGAGTATTCCGTATGGGAAACCGCTTGCAAACCAGAAGTATTATGTTCTGGATCAGAATATGGAAGATTGCCCTGACTGGGTACCGGGAACACTTTATATTGCCGGAGATGGCGTTGCACAGGGATATTTAAACGATAATGAAAAAACAGAAGAAAAGTTTGTTGTTTTAGATAGAACTGGGGAACGATTGTATTGTACTGGAGATATGGGACGGTATTGGAATGAAGGTAATATTGAATTTCTTGGAAGATTGGATAATCAGGTAAAAATCAATGGATATCGGGTAGATTACGAAGGATTCAAGGTATAACGGAAGCGTTTGTTTTTTTTAAAAGGGATAATGCGATAGAAGACATATGTGCTGTATTAGTAGAGGAAAAAAGGTATCGTGACCGGATAGACAAGTTTTATAAGGAAATGTTAAAAAAAGATCTTCCGATCTATATGATTCCAACAGAATATATTAAAACGAATGCTATTCCGCTTAATTCAAATGGGAAAAAGGATATTCATAAAATTTTGATTGTTGCAGAAAAAAATAGAAAGCCTATTTTTAAAAAGAATAATAATTGTAAACAGCTTACTCAACTTCAGGAGCAATTACTCGCAATTTGGAGAGAAGTTTTAAAAATTGAAAATATTGATATAAATGATAACTTTTTTGAAATAGGTGGAAATTCGATACAGGCAATACAAATTACTAACCAAATGACGGAGAAAATAGGGTGTTTTATGGATATCGGCAAGTTATTTGAGTATCCGACTATCAGCAAAATCGAAAGATATATATTAGAGGAAACGTAATGAGTAAATACATATTTAATAATGATACCGATATTTTGGAGTTTTTGGAGCAACTTAGAGAGAATGGCATTCAAATTTGGGGAGAAGGGGAGAAAATTCGATACAGATCTAAAAACAGACAATTGGCACCGGAAACATTAAGGATTCTTAAAATGGCTAAAGGTCAAATTTTAGATTTCTTTCGAATGATCGAAAAAAATGTGATTCCATTAACATCAATACAAACAGCTTATGTTGTGGGACAAACGGCTGGGTGTGAGTTGGGAAATATAAATGCGCATTATTACATCGAATATACAATAGAATCTTTGGATGTTGAACGACTTGAGCAAATGATAAATCTGGTTATTTCTAAAAATGATGCATTACGGTTGATTGTAACACATGAGGGGAAAGCGAGTTTTTTAGATAATGTGCCATATTATTCTGTGCCAGTTTATTCATTATATGATGGGAATGATAGAGAGCAAAAGCGGCTAGAGAGAAGTCATCATAGGTATAATTATTATAAATGGCCCATGTTCCATTTTTGCGTTGGGAAAACATCAGGAAAGACAAGTGTTTTACATGTAGATTTTGATTGTATTATTTTGGATGCATGGAGTGCAAAATTACTGTTGAACGAGATTTTCAGTTTGTACTATGGAAAAGATGTTAAATTTCCACGAATCTCTTTTATGAATTACATGAGATTAAAAACAGATAAAGGAGATTTGGAAGCTGAAGAATACTGGAAAGAAAAAGTAAAAAATATGCCGAGCTTTCCCAAACTGAATTACCAGAAAAAATTTGCAGAAGTGCAGAATGTAAGATTTGATAGAATTGAATGTGATTTTTCTTTTATAGAAACACAACGATTATATCAGAAAATAAAAAACTATCATTTTACTCCTGCTGCAGTAATTTCTACAATTTTTATGAAAACACTGGCACAATATAGTGAAACTCCAGGACTTTCCATAAATGTAACATTGTTTAATAGACAGTTATTGCATGAAGATGTGAATGGGATACTGGGTGAATTTACTAACAATGCAGTAATATCATACCAAGAAAAAACGGATTCTTTATTGGATGCTATTCGAGCAACTCAAGAACAGATGTGGCGGTTAGTTCAATATAGAAAATTTGAAGGAAGCAATATATTAAAAATGCTTTCTTCAGGTAGAGCAGGAAAAGCGATTATGCCAGTAGTGTTTACTTGTATGCTGGAGGGGAATGTGTCTAAGGTAACAAAAAAAAGATATTCATTCAAAGAAGAATATGCGATAAGCCAAACACCGCAGGTGGTTTTAGATCACCATGTAAGAGATGATTTGGGATATTTGAAGATTTCATGGGATTATATTATTGACATCTTTGATAAACAATATATTACTGATATTTTTGGCGCTTATGTAAATAATATAAAGAAATTTATGGAAAAATATTAGGGAGAATAAAAATATGTTTGTAAAAGAATTGGAAATTACTTTGGAAAATGGAATGAAAATTTCAGGAGAATTAGATTTGCCAGAAAGGCAAGGTCAATGGAAAACGATTATTTTATTTCATGGTTCCGGTCCATCTGATCGGCACGCTACAGTTGAATCCATGGGAGGTATAGTATCCCGTAATTTTGATTTATTGAGCGAAGGGTTTGTGAAAGCTAGATATGCGGTATTTCGTTATGATAAAAGAGAAAATTATGATATAGAAATAATTATTCGGGATGCCAGAGAGGTAACGAGATTTGTTTCTGGCTTGTCTGAAGTGGAAGGAATTCTGTTTTATGGATGGAGTGAAGGAGTACGAGTTTGTACAACTTTAGTTTCAGATTTTCCGAATGCGCAGGCTTTGATTCTTCAGTCGGGTATTGCAGAAGGATGGAGTTCCTATTTCTCTTATATATTGCGCGAACTTACAGTAGAAAAGTTGAAAGAGTTGGATAACAATAGTGATAGCATATTAGAAATTTCGGATTTTTTGAATTGTATACCGGACTCCACATCTATCTCTTTCTCTCTGTATTTACTTATTCTTGGTACGGATAAGGAGGGAAATATGAAATTTAATGAAGAACTTGATCCAGAAGGGAAAGGAAGATTCAGCATAATAGATAATTGGATACCATTGGCAGATGAAATAGTTGCAGATCCTACTACTTTAATTCGATTTGCTGAAAATGCTCCTGGAGAAACATGGGCAGGAATATTAGATGACATAAAAAAAATCCAATTACCTATTTTAGTACTTCATGGTTTGAATGACGGATGGATTTCTCCGGTAGAAGCTGTGCAAATAGCAAAGGCAGCAAGGAATAATGCAGATATAATTTTGTTTAAAGGGTTGGGACATTCACTTTCTAAGGTAAGTTCTCCATTAAAGGATGAAGGCGGTACTATAGAAGATGAGGTTATTGTGAGAGTCGTAAAATGGCTTAAAAAGAATGTGGAATAGTTGAGGAAAGGAAATGTATATGATGAACGATCGAGAGTTTTCTAATAGAAAGGAAACATTACATGGAGAATTTTATGAAAATGCATTGAAATATCCAGAGAGAATTGCGCTTATCTATGAAAATGAGAAAGTTTCTTATAAGATGTTGCGTTTATATGCGTTGCGTGCAGCAAACTATATGTGGCAAAGAGGAGTAAGAAGAAATGATAAGATTGTAGTTATATTGCCGAGAGGTATTGGACAAGTAGCTGCATTGTTAGGAATTCTTGCAATAGGTGCAGCGTATGTTCCGATTGCGATGAAGCAGCCGTTAGGACGTCGGAAAAAAATCATAGAAAATGTCAAGCCGGCTCTTGTATTGCAGGATGAAGCCTTTTTAGAAGAGAATCCATGGACTGGGTGTATTGAAAATAATTCAAAAGATACTGCCTATATTATTTATACATCGGGCTCTAGCGGAGAACCTAAAGGAGTAGAAATGAGTCATGTGGCTGCAATGAATACAATAGAAGAAATTTTACATATGTGGAATATTGGTGCGGAAGATTCCGTATTAAATATATCAGCATTTGATTTTGATTTGTCGGTTTTTGACATATTTGGTCTTTTAACTGTTGGAGGGACAATTGTTTTAATTGATGAAGACGACTTTAGAGATCCAGAAGTATGGAAAAATCTGATAGAGATTTATGGAATTACTATTTGGAATAGTGCCCCCGCGTTATTGGACATGTTTTTGATAATGGGGGAAAATAATCATTTTGGTAAATTGCGGTTGGCATTAGTGTCAGGGGACTGGATTCCTTTATATTTACCGGAGAAATGGTATAAAGTAACTTCAGCAAACTCGCAATTTGTAGCGTTGGGCGGAGCGACAGAAGGCGGAATTTGGTCCAACTATTATTGCGTTTCAAAAGTAGATAGATTGTGGAATTCTATTCCTTATGGGCAAGCATTACCAAAACAGAAATATAGGATTACGGATGAAAATTTTGTGGAGTGCGGAGTTGATATTCCTGGTGAATTGCAAATTGGAGGTGGAAGTCTGGCAAAAGGCTATATTAATGATGAAGAGCTAACAATGAAAAAGTTTATTACGGATGTAAAAGGGGAACGTTGGTATAGAACAGGAGATCGGGGAAGGCGATGGGCAGATGGAACGATAGAGTTTTTAGGGCGAATGGATACCCAAGTAAAGATACGTGGACATCGAATTGAGTTGGGAGAAATTGAAAGTGTATTAAAAAGTATTTCAAGAATAAAAGAAGCCGTAGTTGTTGCTCAGGGGGATAAATACCATAAAGAATTAGTTGCATTTTACTTGGGAGAGTACATTGCAGAGAGTGAAATAGAAGATTATCTTAAGATACATCTTCCTGAGTATTCTATACCGAATTCTATAAACAGATTAGAAAATTTTCCTCTTAATGCAAATGGAAAAGTTGATAGAAGAAGATTGGCAGAATATCAGAAAACTGATAGTGTGGAAATAATGTCTGACAAAGTATTAAATATTGTACTGATGATTTGGGAGGAGCTATTGAAAAATAAAGTGGCTGATTTGGATGAGAACCTTTTTAAGATAGGTGCAGACAGCTTGCTTGCGGCTAGATTTGTTGCGGCTATTAATGCTCGTTGCGGAATAGAGGTACGCATGAAAGAGGTCTTTATGAATCCATCAATTAACGCACTAACAAAATTGGTTGATAAGAGAAAAAATACAGATATAGCAGAATTTGTAGAAGAGGGGGAAATTTAAAAAATGCAGGACACGAAAAAAGTAGCAGGAGAATTATTAGTAGAGCTTGAAAAAAAAGGCGTTACTTTTGAAACTGTTGATGGAAAATTAAAATATAAAGATTCCAAAGGGAATTTTACAGAAAATTCTAAAGAGAAAGTTAAAAAATATAAAGAAGAAATAATTGAAATTTTGAAGAAAAAACAAACGATAGACGAGTTTATTACGGATAATGATTATGAAACTAATGTATATCCTTTGACTGATGTGCAAGCAGCCTATTTAGTTGGAAAAACAGAAGCTGTGAAGTGGGGTGGAATTGGATGTAAAGGATATATTGAGGTTGATTTTGGTTCCTACAGTGCAGAAGAACTATCAAGAGCTTGGAAAGTATTGGTAAATAGGCATGAAATGCTAAGAGCGAAAGTAACAGAGGTCGGATTTGAAATTTTAGAGAGAGATGAGATTGATTATGAAATTAAAATAGTAAATCTACAAAAAATGGCAGAGAGGGAAAAAGTAGATACTTTATCTAAGATTAGGGAAGATTTTAGTGAATATGTTTTTCATACGGAGGAACCTCCATTATTTAAAGTGCTAATAACGAAGCGTATAGAAGGAAATTTTTTCCATCTACTTGTTGATTTAATTGTTTCAGATTTTGCAAGTGTGCAACTTCTGATTTCTGAAATGGGAGAACTTTTGAAAGGAGCTTCATTAGAAAAAATAAGGTATAAGTTTTCAGATTATGCAATGTTCAATCAACAACGTAAAGGAAGTTTAAAATGGCATCAGGATAGAATGTATTGGTTAGAAAGACTGAAAAAATTGCCGGAGGCTCCAATTCTTCCACAAGATGGACGAGCCG
>OKUR01000318.1_pt1 | contig 24514 bp, 16 predicted proteins | sample 1606671 | NCBI WGS metagenome assembly OKUR01 (sample SAMEA3882519, study PRJEB24775) | human gut metagenome | biome: human-associated habitat; feature: intestine environment; material: feces | place: Netherlands | collected 2009/2010 | reverse complement strand
CACCGTCCTCTGTGATACTCTTATCTGTCTTATTGATATAAATGCTGACACCATTGTCATACTCGGTCCTGACAAGGCCGCCCTCTGTCACTTCGTGATGGATCATCGCAGCACCCTGCACCTGATTTAAAGCTCCGTTGATCGTCTGGTAAACATTTACGGCATCACTCATCCAGGTCTGGTAACAGGTGGAATACTGGTCCGCCGAGGAAGTATATTTCATGACGCTTGAATCTTCCCAGGAAAATGTAAATCTCGGTGCACAGCCATACTCGATGTAAGTAAGAAGCAGTGCGTCATCAATGTCAGCATCCCTGAGATTTAATGCCTCCCCGGAATAATCAATACTTCCGTGAATGACCATCTGATAAAACGGCACCTGCTCATCAATGATGTAAAACTGACTGTACTCCACCGGTGCGTCGATGATGTCGGAGACATAACCGAAGGTGTAAGCGTTGCCGCCCTCCTCCATCAGCGTCTTTTCCGTCGCTGCAAGTTTTCCATACTGCGCTTCCACGATCTGTTTTGCTGCCTGTCTGTCGATCAGCTCGGTTCTCTTTTTATCAGAGACTAAAACATTCGAAAGATCCCTCAGACAGATACCGCTGATCTCGTAATTTGTGATCTTATCCGTAAATTTGTCTACATAGCGGCTTAAAAACTTCGGTGAGATCATATAATATGCGAGCTCGTCATACCAGTTTAAGGTACTTGTCTGCCGCATCGTCGCAGGATTGACGGCACCAAGCTCAACCACATAACCGGAATAATACTTTGACGCCTCAAGCACATCGTTAAAACGTTTGGAAGTATACGGTACTTTCTGGAAGGAAACATTTCCATATAAAGCTCCACCATTTTCCTCTAAGACATCACTTAAATGTTCAAAATCTTTTTTACTTCCGACTTTCTTAACCAGTTTGATCTTATCTGCCACATCATGATAGATGCCGCCGTTGAACCAGCCTTCGTAATTCATACGGATCTTTGTGATATCCTCGCCGTAAAACTCCTCTAAGATCTTTTCCGCTTCCTCGTAAGTGGTCATCGCAGAGATTCCTGTGTAAGGAACACCCATCACATGTTTTTTCGTCTCCACACCGCCAAGAACATCTAAATACAACGGGATATCTCCAGTGTCGTTTGTCTCCTTTAACACACCCTCTTTGATGAGCTGGCTACGGTAACATTTTGCCATGCCGGAATAATCTGCCTCATCCCCAGAAAGGAAAGAATAACATACCGTAAGATTTTCATCGTAAATATCATTTTCAAGTACCGGCACATCCGCCTGATTTCCGCTGACACCGAACATATTCAATAGTTCGATCTCCCTGACACAGAACTCCGGGTAAACGTAATTATAACTGTTAAGTTTTCCGGACACATCCGCATTTACGATTGCGAGTGCATCGCCGCCTGTGATCCTGCCAAGAAATGCACTATCGCCATTTTTCATTCCAAATACCGGAATCCTTGCATCCTCTGTATACTCTGTCACAACATAGCTCTGTACGACCGGGTCGATCCCGTAGATATTCTGGCTGTACGCTGCGTTTTTACAACCGTTGTTTAAATTGATCAGTGCTCCCGATCCGTCCGGCACGAACATATAGCCATCTGCATCCGTCCCCGCCGCCCCGAAGAATGGAAGGACACGGATCCTTGAGATCACGGCTCCACCCTTCTCCTCGATTTCCTTTGTCGGAACAGAAACGCTCAGCCCGTTTTCTGTCAGCCGGTACTCAATCGGGATTGTAAAGGAAATATTCTCCTTCTCATCCGTCTCTGACATATCCACGGCATAGTCATCTGCGGTGTATCCCGCCTGCTCGAACAGTTTATTTAATTTTCCCATTCCGACTTTCGAGGACTGTGCCTTTTCATTCAGCTTATAGACGCCGTCTTTCAGACGAAACTTTGCTTTTACCGTTCTTGCATCCTTTTTGTCTAACTTATCTAACACCAGTGTCTGAAGCCGCTCCTCTGTGATCTGCAACGGTACGATACCTGTTGCCGAATCAAGATCTGCAAGTGTATAGGTATAACGGATGCCATTTTCAATACTCTCTGCGGTAAACTGTCCTTTTTCGATGCTCATATCATAATTGTTCATCGTCGCACTGTTTCTCGCCGCATTGTAATAGGTAAGTGTCAGTGTCGCATTCAGTTCTGCCGCATTCACACCAGCGGCAATCGCATCGGAATCGCGCTCCACCGGATTGGAATAAGTGATATTTCCGGATTCTTTTTCGTAGACTGCGATCTCTGTCGTTTCTGTATTGGTATAAAGTTTTAATGTATCGTTTTCCGCAACCAAGACCATGCCGGGAACTGACGGTTTGTCATCCTTTGCCGCCTGAAATTCGCTTCCACTCTCCACTTCATAGGAAGAAAGATACTGTTTGTACGCATCATATCTGAAATAACGGAATACGACATTTGCGATCACTCCCACGGCGATGACCGCTGCCCCGGCGGCCACAACCACTTTCCATTTTATTTTTCGTTTCATAGTAAACCCCATTTCTGCCCCCATTTCCTATACCCGCAGCATGATCTCATTATATAAGCTCTCTATAAACGAGATCACCTGACCGATCAGTGAAAACAAAAGCATCACCACAAAAATAATGACCAGCATTGCGATAAAAGTCAGTATCATCGTTGCAAGCGTTTTTCCCAATGTATAATTGTGTACCGTCATGATACCAACCAGCACCAGGAACAAAAACCATGCAATTCCGACTGCTAAGAGCAGATAATAAAACGCTTCTTCATCTTCTGCCACCACCTGTGAAAACAGGATCGCCGGAATAAATGTAAGTATCATTGGAAGCATTGCGTAACCGCACACCGTAACGATATCCTTAAATCTTCCCTCACCGTCCATCAGGCAGGTGATCGACCAGTTTCCAACACAAAACAGAAAGAACAGAAGAAATACCGCACAGATCTCCGCGAGACTGTTGATCTCCATCGGATTTACATTGTTGACCACAAAGCCCGCATACTGCCTGTTTGCAGAAAAGCAGACTGCAAACAGAAAGACGAACAGGATCGAGAGTCCCACGCTTCCCCTGCCGCGGTGCCTGATCTCATAGAAACCGTCGGACGGATGCCCCAGTGTATAAAATGCATACTTTACTTTTTTCTTAAACATGAGACGCCCTCCTCTCTTTCCATTTCTTTTTGCCGATCTTATTCCAAAGCACCAGCAGAATGATAAGAACCAGTGCCGCAGTCAGATATCCGGTTAAGTTTTCCTTTAAGATCTCATTCCGGTAACGCTTGTATGCAATGGAATAATACTGTCTGTTATTTCCGGTCTTAAAGCACTCCATCGCCTTTTTATTTTCTCCTGCGGCGAGATAACTTTTTCCGATTCCGACATAGGCGAGTTCAAAATTGGAATCTAATTTTAAAACTTGTTTCCAGCACTCTACGGCGCTTGCCTCATCCCCGTCGTAGCGGAGACCGACTGCCTGGTTGATCAGGAAACCGTAATTGGTTGCCCTGTATTTATCCACAAGATTTTTGGAACCGTCCAGTACAATGATCTCATCCCCGATCGTATCGATCGCGGTCGGCGTATCAAAGGTACCCTCCTGACTTCCGATACCACCAAAGATATAGAGAAGATTCCCTTCATGATCGTAGGTAAAGATTCTTCCCCGCGTGGAGTCGATGACCGAATAGATTCCTTTCTCCCTGACCACTACATCGATGATGCGGGATGCTCCCGAATAATCACCGGTAAGCCGCCATAAAATATCACCGGATACCCCGGCAGCACCTTTCTGGATCACATCCTCCCCGCTTGGATTTAAGCGGCGCACGGACTGTTCTCCCTCCGCATCCACGTTCGTCGCATAGACGAAACCGTCGGAGTCGATCTCCATTCCGGTAAATTCCGTCGGAATGAAAAGCTGCTGTTTTGCACGCTGTGCTTTCGTGGAAAGTTTTCTCCAGATGATCTCCGCTGTTGTGATCTGTACATTGATCGTTCCGGTAAAACCGGTGAAGTTTCCTTCTGCATCAAACGCCATAATCCCTTCAAACTGGTTCTGTGCAATGACATAGATCCTGTCTGCATAGTCAACAGCTACTTTAAGCGGAGAAAACACATAATTTTCTCCAAGGATATCCGACTGCGGATTCTCGATGATCTGGATCAGATTTCCATTTTTGTCTAACTCGACCACGCGGTAATTACCGGTGTCCGCAACATACAGATATCCGTTTTCCGAAATATAAACTCCATTTGGAGAGGAAAAGTTGTCTTCCTTTCCGTCATTTAAAAACCCCTCAATCACCGTCTTTAACTGAAAATCAGAGTCTGTCACAACGATCCGGTTGTTTCCGGTATCTGCGATATAGACATTTCCATCTGCATCGGTATTTAAGTCCTGCGGACTGGAAAAATTTCCACATCCAATGACATCCCCCGTTACGGTACCGTCCGGCACATACGCCGCCGGTGTGTATTTGATGTCTTCATAATAATCATAGTTGTACGTTTCATAAGGCACATTCTCCCCGGCATAGACAGCCGTTCCTCCGATATCGGAAAGAAGTACTGCAACTGCTGCCGCCGCGGCGAATATACACTTTCGCATTCCTTTTTCTGGCATTTTCTTCTCCCCCCATTAGTCCTTCATACCGGATGTGGTCATCGTCTCGATGACGTTACTCTGACAGATGATAAAGAACGTGATCGGTATCGCTGCAATGATAAGCTGTACCACCGCTCCTGCACCCTGTCTTGCCGGGCCTCCTGCGACGATCTGATACAGTGCGTACTGGAGAGGTTTCAACTGCTCACTCCGCAAAAATCCGCTTCCGGTGTTTGCCCATAATGTCTGAAACTGGAAGATCGCCAATGTCAGCCATGCAGGTTTTACGTTTGGCATGATAATGGAAAAGAAGATCCGAAACTCCCCGGCTCCGTCAAGTCTTGCCGATTCGATCAGCGAATCCGGGATCTGCTCCATGAACTGCTTCATCAGGTAAAGCCCAAGTCCATATGCAAATGCCGGTAAAATGACTGCTAAATATGTATTGTTGATCCCCAGCCAGGAAATGATCATATAGTTCGGGATGGCAGTGACATTGTAGGAAAACATCAATGATAATACGACCATCGAGAATAAAAATTTCTTTCCCGGAAAATCATGTTTTGCAAGCGGATAGGCTGCTAAGGATGCAAACAGCACATGCCCTACGGTTCCGAGCCCTGTAATGATCAGTGTGTTTAACACATACCGGGTAAACGGCACCCAGGAACTTGACATCAGTACATACAGGTCGCTGAAATTATCCAGTGACGGGTTCCGCACAAAGATCTGTGGCGGATAGCGGAACAATTCGTCCAGCGGTTTTAACGCATTGTTTAAGATCATCACAAGCGGCAGTGCCATAAACACACCACAGATCCCCATGATCACAAACAGGATCGTGTTCCCCGCCATGGAACGGTTTAACTGTTTCGTATGTCTGATTTTCCAGCGGGATGGTTTTTTATAGTAATCTTTTTTTCTTTTCAAACTATTCACCCACCCTTCTGATTGCTTTTTGTACGATCTGGTTTGTTCCAACCATCAGCGCGAATAAAACGGTTGCGATTGCGCAGGCGTAACCCATCTCATAGCGGGTACCGCTGCCGTAATCGATCAGATGTGTGACGATGGTCGCACCGGAGTAATTCACACTCGGATTTCCCGCAAGGTTGATGGAGATATCTGCCACCGCAAACGACTGTGTGATCTGCATGACGGCTCCAAACATGAGCTGTGGACGCATGGACGGAATCGTGATGTACCACAATTCCTGCCAGCGGTTTTTGATGCCATCCATCGCACCAGCCTCGTAAAGACTCTTGTCGACCGTCTGCAGACCTGCGATAAAGGTCAAAAATCCGGTTCCAAGACTCAGCCAGAGCTGTACGATAATAAGGATCGGCAGCACATATTTTTCTGTTTTCATCCACTGAATCGGCTCGTAAAGGAATGACCACTTCATCAGCCAGCCGTTTAAGTATCCGTAACGGTCACCGGAAATGATGATTGCCCATACCATAAAGGCGTTACCGGAAATCGACGGTGCATAAAAGATCAGTGTCAAAAACGCCCTTAATTTTCCCTTAAACTCATTGATGATCCACGCAAACAGGAAACACATGATGTAACTTAACGGGCCTGTGATCACTGCAAAGATGATCGTGTTTTTGAATGCTTTTTTAAATACATCATCATCCAAAAGCAATTTGATGTAATTTCTCCAACCGACAAAATTCGGTGTCTCTAACATGTTGAAATCGGTAAAACTGATCCCGATCGAGGCAAGCACAGGCAAAACCGTGAATAAAAAGAACAGTATAAAATACGGTGCGATCATCACATAGGACATCCTGTATTTTTTCATTTCCAGTTTTGTCTGCTGCCACTTACTCCTTTTTTGCATTTTCTTTGTTTCTCCCATCCCAATCTCCATTCCCTTTGTCCAGCCTGCGTTTACTGCTTCGCATCGGACGCGGTTTTCATACCAAACTCCTCGCGTTTACTTGTGATCTCGGCATTGATATATTCGAGATATTCATAAAGGGCTTCTCTTGGCTGCATTCTCTTATCTTCATCTGCGACTGCAACCGTATAGAACGCATTGTTCACGTTTCTCCAGGTAAAGTAACTTCCCGGTACCTGACGGATTCCCTTTACGTTTGCAAACTGTGCCTCCAACGCCTCGTAGTCATCGGTCGGCCACGGCAGGTTCGCAAATGCCTCAATATTTGCTGTCGGATAACGTGCTGCCTCACCCATCAGACCTTCCATCTCTTCTCCATAGGAAGTCTGGATCTCTGCAGAAAGCCACCACTTCATGAACTCCCAGGATGCTTCCTTATCTTTCGTGCCGCTCATCATCATACATGCAAGTCCTGTGCTTGCGGAGATATTATTGATGCTTCCATCCTCCTCTTTCACGCCCGGCAGTGCCGTAAATCCCCATAAGCCCTTGATATCCGGTGCTGATACTTCAAGTACATTGTAAGTCGTATAGTCTGCAATGATGATCGGTGATTCTCCGGTACGGAAACGCTGTTCCACGGAGGTCTCACGGTCTAATTTGTAATCTGTGTAGAACTCACAGTAAGTCTTAAATGCATTGACCGCCTCATCCGAATCTAACGCGGATGCTGTCGCATCTTCATTGTAAAGCTCGCCGTCGTGCTGATATAAAAGACTGGTGAAAGTCAGCTCCGTCGGCAACATGCCAAGCGACATCTGATTTTTGGAAAGCTCGGATAACACGACTTTCATATCATCCCAGGTCTTTGGTATCTCAATTCCAAGTTCGTTTAAAATATCTTTCCGGTAAAACATCATCTCAAACGACTGTGTCTCCGGCAGCGCATACAGTGCACCGTCATACATAAACGGTTCCACCGCGCTCTCGCGGAAACGTTTCACTACATCCTCATAATCTGGAAACTGTGTCAGATCCACAACTGCACTTCTGAGTCCGTAGTTGACCGGAAGATCATTCGAAGATGCCGTCGTTCCGGTGGATGAGGTTGCTACCGTTCCGTTTGTTCCGTTTGCCACCTGCAGTGCCACATCCGGTCCCTGTCCGGCTAACGTCGCCTGCAGTAATGTATTCATATCCACAAGCTGTACATTGACATTGATATTCGTCTCCGGTGTAAAAGTCTCATCGATCAGTGCTTTGATGACGTTCGCCTGGTCACGTCCGCTTCCGATCCATACAGTGATCGTCCTTCCTCCGCAACATTTCCGATCGCATTGTAATCTACGATAAAGGAATAGAATAATTTCTTAAACTCATGTACGACGCCTGCTGCCACGGATCCGTTTTCTTCCGTTACCTTCTGATCCGGAGAAGTGATATAGATGGCGTCTAACTGTAATGGCTGCTGCTGTGCGTTCGTGATCCACGTTCCAAGTGCGCTGACATTCGTTTTAAATGCCTTCACCATCTTCGTGATCTTTTCCGTATCCCGCAGGATTTCATTAAGCTGATCCCGCATGGTGATAATGACGGTCTCCTCACTTCCGGCAACGCCCAGTGTATCTAAGGTGTTTAACACCTCATCGAGTTCATCCCGAATCACTTTCAGTTCGCCCTCGAGTTCCGGAAGACGTTTCTCGATCTGGTAATCGCGGTACTCATCCGGTGACACGCCGGTGATCCGGATGATCTTGCGGTACTCGCTGTTTAACTCTGTCACAATGCTCTGCACATCGCTGATGACTCCGGCAAAATCGCCGAGCACCACCTGCATACGCAAGGTGTGGTGGCCTTTGTTCAGATAAAACCGGTATGGTTCCCCTGATGCATCGGAGAGTGTTGTCATTTTCCAGGTACTGTCATAAGTAAAACCGTAATGGTTTAATTCCTCAAAAGGTACTTCCCCGTCAATCATGATCTTGCGGGAAACATAGATTCCTTTGACGAAGTTCTGTTTCGAATGTAAGGTGATATTGTAAAAGCCATCCGCATCCGCGTCAAATTCCCATTCGATCCACTGTCCCGTCAGTCTCCAGCTATTGCCGCCGATGGAGTTATTTTTTAACTCTTTCGCACTGTACGGCGTGATCGCCGGTGAGGACTGATCCTGTACCGGATAAAGCATTCTCGACGACTTTTTCGTCGCATATTCTGCCTGGATCTCAATGGACTGTCCGCTGGTATCTGATACCCCGTCCTTTTTCTGCTGTTCGTACACGGTCTTGTAATCAAAAAGCGATTCCTCATTCTGTAAATAAATGGAATGAAGGATCATCGGCTCTCTGCGGGAAACGACGGTGATCTCATGTTTTCCCTTTGTGAGGAAAATGGAGAGCGGTTCCGTCACATAACCGTCCTGATCGTAAAACCTGGAAAAGAGCCATTCCGGTGCCTCCATCTGCGTAGGCTTTAAATCATTTCCCTGATTGTCTTCATCCCAGATATCGGAGGTGTTTACCCACACTCTTGAAAATTCGATCAGTGAAAGTTCCCGGTACGAAAGTTCGCCGTCCACAAAAAAACTTCTCTGAATGGAGGAACCGTTTCCCGCTACCGGATAGTAGGAAATACCAAACTCATACATGCCTTCCTCCGCAATGTCCACCTCATAGGTAAGCATCCCACTCTCTTCCGTGTAGACAGAGGTTCCTTCCATCCCCTCATAATCGGTAAGAACTTCCGGCTCCATGCCCTCACATGTCACATAATCGGCTCCGTTGATCTCATAAGACGTCTCCGGTCTTTTTACATTTTCAAGTCCCTCTTTATAGGCTTCATACCCCTGATATTCTGCCGTATAATTGAGCACTTTTTTATAATCCTCATACGTCTTTGCCTTTGTCTCTGCGTGAATCGTCACACTCTGCCCCACGCAAAGCCCTCCGGATGTCAAAACCATCACTGCCGCCAGTGCACCCGAAAACCCCTGTTTCAAAAATCCCATTCTCACGGCTATCCCCCTCTTAATTTATAACAATATTTCTTCCCCTCAAACCCTTCCAGCTAATTTTATTAGTCCTATTAACTTTTAAGTTATCGTTAACTTAATTTTAATTATATATATTGCATTATTATATGTCAATATTTGTGATTATTTTTGTGTAATATGCACATTTTTCTTTTCTGCTTTTTGTAGAAGATATTTTATTGGATTTTCACACTTTGTTCACATTTACTTAATTTTTTATTTTTTAAGTTATTTTCGTGCCGCTTTTCGTTCAATATCCACAGAAACCGTTGTGTGGTAAATAAGTATTATTTTATATTTTTTCTCTTATTTCCGCGTCATATTGCGTGTTGTCTGATAACTTTAGGTAAAAAAATTTTTGTTTACCACATGTACTTTTTTTCATTTGTCGACGCAGATTTCATTATAGCAGTTGTCATTTTCCGGATATACGGTAATTTTCAGACTTTATTCGCATGTATTTTTGTGAATTTGCGTTTTTTGACATGAATCCCAAAAAAAGCATGCCGCTTCTAAATTTATATAGAACCGCATGCTTTTTGCTTGCAACTATAAGTCTTTTCATTTACATTTTTCTTTATTGAAATCAAAGAGCCGGTTTCGAGATAACTATATTTCCCATCCAAAACAAGATGCTTTATTGCCTGCCTTGCTTTAGGAAAAAGTTGTACTTCATCAAAAATGATCAATGACTCATGTTCATATAATGTCACTCCGGTTTCCGCCTGAAGTCTCAAAAAAACATATTCAAATTTCCTATATCATCAAAACATTCCCGTATATTATTCGCTGTTTTTGAAAAATCTATTAAATATATGATTTATATTCATTTTGGGCAAAATTTTCCGCGATCGTCGATTTTCCAACCCGTCTGGCACCTTCAAGCAAAACAGCGTATTTATCTGAATAAGTCTTTTTCCATTCTAATAATTCGTTATATACTTTTCTTTTAAAATACATAAGTATCTCCCAAATATAAGATCACAAAATGTGCATTTCTTCAAAATTTTCTGTTTTTATCCATACATTTTTTCGATCTGTCCGGGTTCCATAGTCTGTTCCGGCACAAAACGCTCTGACGCGGCATACTGATACAAACTGTAGAACAGCCATTTTGCCGCGATCTCATCTTTATGCAAAAGATCCGGCTGACAAAACAGTACGCTTCCATTATCCACTTTCGCCTCATAGATCAGTCCAAGCCTGTGATTGCGGGCAAAATTGTCGATTACCCAGACGATCGGTTCAATGTCTGTCCCGTCTAAAATTGCATTTTTTTCCTCTGTTACGATATCCCACCACTGCGGTGTCTCATATTCCTCCGTCACAAACTCCGCCAGCGCCGGATGCTCTGAGCGGATGTAAAGTCCCATCGTTCCAACCGGTTTTGGTCTGTTCATGCTCTCGGAGATCGATGCAAACATCGGGTAGCACCAGAAATCCGTACAGTAGGTTCCGATCATTGCATAGGCATCCCGGATACCGGTGCCAAAAAATAACACTTTCCTGCCTTCTGCCACCGCACGCTTTAACTCTTCATACCGATCGGTGATGACCGGCAGCGTATCCGCCTTCTGACGCAGTATGTTCACAACATCCCCCAGTTTAGAATGGCATTTCGGAAAGGCATAGATCTCATAACTGTTCTCTATACTGCTTCCCTCTATCTCCACATGGACCTCATAAACCTGCGGCACACCACACTCCGGAATCCGAAATGTTCCGTCAGCGTATTCACTCAGACGCGTCTGTGTAAAATGCATCCGCTCTGTCTCATTTCTCATGCGCTCCCCGGTCACTTTATTTTGCATGGTCACAACGATTCTGGCATCTTTAAGTTCTGTCGGATTCATGTTTGAAAACAGGATGCGGTAGGAAAATTTCATTCCTTCTTCATACACGAAGGATGGAAAAGAAAGCATCAGCACACAATCCGAACAAAAACTTCTCCAATCGTCCGCCGTGATCAATCCCTTATTTTCCATAAAAGCATTTAAGATACCGACCAATGCCGTCCCCTGTCCGGTAAAATCCTGGAGATCTAAGATCTGAAAACCTGCAAGTTCTCTGCTCTTAAATGCCGTCTCTAACTCACGTTTATAACACTGCACAGCAAGTTTCCCGGACGCCTGAAAAAACTTCTGCGCCATATGTACCATGCCGGCCTGCTCCAGCCGTTCCTTAAATATCTTTAAATTCTCCGGCACAAGCACTCCGGTATATTTTTCGATTTCCCGGTAATCCGGGTATGTCTCGTACTGCCCGATCTCGTGGGATACGACCGGGATGTGAGGGATCAACTCTTCCTTTCCTTCTGCCTTTACCTTCTTTGTCCCTGTTCCAAACTGGATCTCGATCTCCCCGACACCACTCTCCATCTCTGCTTTCTGTGCCGGACGGATTTTATCATCATAACTGTATTCCATTTCCGGTCTTTTAACCTGCACATGGCCCTGCGGGGCATCACACATGGCATAGGATCCACGGAACAGCCGCTCTTTTGAAAAACGTACCCCACAGAAAAAATCATCATTAACAAGCACAGTCGGCACAAACTGAAAATTATTTGATCCCTGCACATACCAGTGACGACGGTCCACCGCTTTATAATCACCGAGGATCTCATCTAACACTTTCGGATTTCCCCACAGCTCATTTCCCAGTGAAAACAGGAGAAATGACGGATGGTTTCCGTATTCCCTTAAGATATCATAGCCTTCCTGTTTTAAAAATTCCTGTCTCGTCTTATCATACTCCGGCTCCCCTTCCGCCGCGATCGTTCCCCAAAACGGAAGTTCCGGCTCTAAATACATTCCGACCTCATCCGCTGCCACAAATGCAGCTTCCGGCGGACAGCAGGTGTGGAACCGGTAGTGGTTGATCCCGTAATCCTTTGCGGTCAGAAACACCTTTTCCCAGGACTGCACATCCATTGGGGCATAGCCAGTCAGCGGAAAGATCATTCCGTCGTGTTTTCCACGCAGCAGCAGAGGCTGTCCATTCAGATAAAAACTCCGCTCATCCGTTGTGAGATCCCGAAAACCAATGCAGATCTTTTTTTCATCCGCATAAGTGCCGCCGGACGTCTCTCCGGAAATTTCCACCCTCATTTCATAGAGAACCGGCGTGTACTCATTCCAGCCTTCCGGTTCATTCTGTCCTTTTAGATCAAATGTATGTGTGATCTCATTTGCTCCCGCAGTAAGCTGTACCGGCACGCTCTCACAAAACCAGTTCACGGATTCCCCTTTTTTGCAAAGACTGACCGCAAGCTTTGCATAAAACTGCGATATTTTATCATCCACCGCTGCATTTACAGCGATCTTAAGCTGCCGTTTCTTCCAACACGACTCTGCAAAAACATCTTTAAGCCGCACACCGCGATACACCCGAAGTGAAATTTCACCTAAGATGCCGTTCCAGTTCGTCTGAGTATCCGGGGATGTCATATGACCGCCCGGCGCCTTATAATCCACATTGCTGATCATGACAGAAAGGTGTCCCCTGCCCTGCATTAAATATGCAGTCAGATCATAGATATGGCTTGTGCAGAAACTCTCACGGCTTCCCACAAACACGCCATCGATCCACACATAAGATTTTCTTGTGCGCTCTAATTTTAAAATGACCTGATCCCCCGGCTGATAATCTTTTACTTCCACCTCTCTGCCATACCACGCATACCCCTCAAAATGATAAGGTTCGGTCAGATATCCTATCTCTCTTTTCTCTCTCCGCCCACCCTTTTTTGCCTCCGAGGTCGTTCCAGGCAATGCGATCGTGTCCGAAAAATGTCTGTTATAAAATTCCTGTTCCATGCCTTTTTTGTCCCCGTCAAGGCAAAATTCCCACATTCCGCTCAAATCTGTTTTTGATTTCATTTTCCCTTCTCCTTCATTCAACTTTCTGATTCGTGTCCCCCTTATGGCGTCCCTGCAAATTCCTCCGGCTCTAACTTAAGCCGGATTGCCCATGGCGGAACCGCCGCATCATCATAGTCCTCTAAAAACAAAAATGCCGTCTGATAGTCCGGTCTCATTTTCGGATAAGTCCCCCTGCCATCCGTAAAATACAAAAGCCCACCAATATTTTTTAACTCTCCGCGCTCGATCAGGTCATTGACGTACGAAAATACCGGACGAAAATCCGTGCTTCCACCGCCCGCAACCGTAAATTTCTGCATCAGTGCCGCAATATCCCGCTCGCTTCTTAATTCCACATCCGACCGGACCTGATTATCACACTGGATCACACGGATCTTTGACTGCGCAAAAAAGCTGTTTTTCTGTGTCAGGACAGAAAATGTCTCCTTTAAAAACTGTTCTACCAGTGCACCACTCGTTGAATAACTGGTGTCGATTGCGATCACAAATTCCCTGATTTTCTTTACCTCACGGCTCTCAAGCGGCTCCATCAACGGCATATTTCCATATAATTTTAATCCATAGGTATAATAGTTTAAATCAAATTCCTCCTGGTTCACGCCGATTTCTTCACGCAGCACGGAAAACCGCTGTAAAAAATCCTTATAACTTCTTCTGCTCTTTTCCGCTGTCGCCTGCGCCAGAAATAAATCTTCGCCGTCCGCTGTCTCGCCGCCGCGTAACTCCTGTTCCATCTTCGTCTGCCTTGCGATCTTATTCCACTGGTTCTGATTTCTTACCGCCTGCTCCTGCTTTGCCTGTCCGTCCTCTTTTTTCGGCCAGTAGCAGTGGTCATCCGTGTAAAATTCCTTTTGGAGCAAAAGCTTTTGTACCGGTTCTTCATTCTCGATTATCCGGTATATCACCGCCGCAGAAATTCCCATTTTCTGCTCTTTTAGCCTGTTATACATCTGTTTTCTCGTCCAGCTTAAAATACGTTTGGTACACTCTGCCTGCATCCAGTCGATCGTGTATTCCACCGCAATATCACACGCTAAATGCCACGTTTTCCTGTCCCGGTTCCCGCCGATCCACAGATGGGAAAAAATGCAGTGAAGCACCGTATGCAGATACGCACGGTCCAAATACTGCGCATTTTTCTCAAAAATTCCGATCAGCCATTCCGGTGCCACATAAAGATATGCACCGTCCGTCGCAAATGCCCGCAGATTCGGATCGGTCTTTAACTGTAACTGCGATAATGCCAGTTTCAAATACCGCAGTTCCATATATAATTCGTGCCGTACAAACTCCATGATCTTCGCCGACATCTCTTCCTGCCATTCTGACTCTGTCTGTATATGCGCCATTTGTGTTTCTCCTTTAAATTACGGTAGATCAAGATGATGTTTAGGACAAATATGCCATTAACAACATCTTAACATTTTTTACCATAAATCATCAAATGAATAGCGTTCTTTTTTCTGCTCCGTAAAGTATTTACTCTGCAGGTGCAAAAGTTCTGCTGTTCCTTCTGCCCACTCCATCCGGGAAGCCTGTTCTAATCCGGCTTTGACTGCCGCCTGCGAGATCCAGCCATTTTCACAGAAAAATGCGGTCATTTCCATATTTTTCTGCTCTACAAGTTTGGGTATGATATATAATTCCTGCTCCCTTAAATGTGCCACATAACGCTCCTTCGCCTCATCCGTGAGACTGACCGGATACCGTAACCGCAGGCTTAAAATGTGAAGCAGCGTGTGCTCTTTTTCTTCTGCACATGCCTTTGGAAAAATCGTATCATACAAACTTAGATCCGGGACTCCCTCCTTAAAACACTGCCTTGCCCGGAAACCTTCGCCCTCGATACTCCGCCCGAAAATATGCGCCGGAGCGATCTCATCATAGCTCTCGTAATATTCCGGATAAAAGACAACCGTCTGCCCTGTTTTTCCGGCAAATGTCACTTCCATATCCGCTGAAATCCGGCTTAAGATCTGTTTTGCCCCGCTGCGCTCCCCCACATCACAGCGCACCGTCAGAAAGTGAAACTTTTTACAGTTCATAAAGGCATCGCTTCCGATTTCTTCCAGATACTTTCCGGTCACGAGCATCTCTAAGGCAGTGCAGTTATAAAATGCATAGTTTCCCACTTTGCGCATATTATCCGGCAGTGTCAGCTTTTTTAACCTGGCACCACTAAGTTCCACAAGGCGTGTGTTCCAGTCTGCACCATCTGCCGGTATCTCCTGCCACTTTTTTTCCTCCGTGTCATAAATACAGACCGTGCACTCGTATTCTGACGGCAGGTGTTTCGACGCCGCAAAGCAGTAATCCCCCGCCTCCATGACTGCACGTCCGCCTATCGTCTCCGGCACGATGACGTCCTCTGACTCTCCAAATATCCTCAAAATCCTTATACTTTCCTCATCGATTTTGTTCCAGTAAAACTGATAATATGTCTGCATGGTACTCCTCATTTCTGTACTGTTCAATGCAATTAAGATCCTATACTTCCAGACAGCTGCGGATTGCATCCTCCACCAGCTGTTCCCCGATCACGATGATGACCTCCTGCCCCATTTTGATTGGTGAGATCACCAGATTCTTTTGGGTCGCATTGAGTTCGATCCACTGCTCTTTTTCATTCTTCATAAATCCCTTGACGCGGAATACATTTCCACAGGACTTGTCCGAGAACAATTTTTGTGCGGCTTCCTGTAATTTGACCTCCGTCAGGTGCATATTCATAAAATAGAGAGACTGAAATGTTTTCTCCTGTGTCAGATCCGGCTTGAGGTAGTTTTCCATGCGATAGCCACAGGATAACAGCTTTTTAAAGTCCTCATCCGTCAGCTTATCCCAGTCTTTTGCGAAAACTTTATCAAACTGTCTCTTACACCCGATTTTTTCCAGTGCACGGTTTAAATGGTCAACCGCATTTTTCTGATCCGGTTCTGTTGTCTCCTGTGTCTTGCTAAGAACAACACACCCTGCATTTGCCGCCTGCGATGCAAGCAGAAAATCTGCACCTTCCGGCAGGTTTTCTTCCAGATTCGAATCTAAGACAGTGATGACATTTCCGATCTGATACCATCCGTCTAACGGCTCCTCATGCAGTGTGTCAAAAAACTCGTCCACATCATAGATCCCGGAAGGCTCCACGATCACACGGTCATATCCACACATGCCCATGGATATCAGTTTCGTCTTAAAACGTCTCCTGTGCGTGTCAGCATCACAGCCGCCCGATATCATCTCAAGTTCACAGTTATCCCCCCTTAGATCGCCAAGCAGCATCATGTCCACATTGACGGCTCCAAAATCATTTTCCAGTATTCCGATATTCTGCCCCTGCGTGATCAGATAAGAGGCATACTTCCTTAAAAACGTTGTTTTCCCGGAACCTAAAAATCCGGTGATCAGATCTATTTTTATCATTTTTCACATTCTCCTTTTCAAATAATCTGCCACGAACTATCTCATAAGCTATAGTTTTTACATTAGTCCCAGCCGTGAAAAATTTTCTATAAAGCAGGCAGAGAATCCTGTAAACCAGGATTCTTTCTTATTCTGCCGCCCTTTTTCTTTTGATTTTAACGCAGCTGCGTCATGCCGCCAACCAAAATTCCCTTATTGTCATGATAAATTCTCTCAAACTGTGTCATCGGCAGTGGATTTTCTCCCATGCCCGCCTCGACTGTATAGCCCGGTCTGTCATATTCCTCGATAAACCAGTCTTTGTATCCGGCATAGCCGGAGTCACCCGGTGTTTCTTCCACCGCATAGCCACTCACACTGCCGAAATAATCTGCGATCTCTTTTGACCTTGCCGGTTCATAATCAAGATATTTCCAGTAAATGACTTCACCCTGCGTGTGGTATGCAAGGATCAGTAAAAAATCATTCTCTTTTGTCAGTTCATAGACTGCAACACTCTCCGGTGCCGTGAGCGGTGCTTTTCCGACGTAGTCCCGTGGTGCAGGTTTGTCATAGCCCTGAGAAAACTTGATCTGTTTTGCCATCTCCCAGCCCGCCGGAAACTGCAGATTTAAATCTACCCCGTCAATATTTGCCTTCCAGCCATCCGGAAACGGGATCGACGGATAATCATCTGCGATCCGTTTTGCCCTGCGGTAATATACACCACTGTTTAACAGACCATTGACTAAATCCACCCCGTCCGGATTCACAAGCGGCACCATGCAGAGCCTGAATTCATCAAACAAAGTCCGCGCATCCACCGATTCCTGCCCCATGCCCGTCTGTCCGTCATTTTTCTCCCGGGCGGCCGATGAAAAAGCAATGTTTCCGCCCGCCGCATAAGCCGCCGCGTACTCCTCTGCAAACGTTAAGAGCACCGGCGTTGTAATACTCTCATTTGCATGATAGGAAGCGCTGTAAAATACCTGTTTCTCACCGGTTCCAATCCAAAGGCTGTGAATATCCTTTCCCATCACACTTTTTCCGATGACACCGGCGGACAGAAACGGATAGCGCACCACAAGTCCCTCTACGATCCACTGTGTCAGGACTGACGTATATTTTACCATCTGCGGAACTAACGGAAATCCAAGCGGGATCGTCAAAACGGCATCAACAACCAGATCATCCGGATCGATCAGCGGATTTGCCACAAGGATTGCCTCCTCCGTTGTCCCATATCTGCGCGACAGTCCAAAGACCGTATCTCCCTTTTCGATCGTATGCATGCGGTATCCGGTCAGATATGGTTTTAACTGCTCCCATACCGCACGGTTTACCGTACACACATCCGTATTTCCGGTAAAATCTTTCAGCGCCTGACAGGTGTGCTCCCCGAAAATTCCGTCAATTCTCGTCGGATATCCCGCTCTGGTCAATGCAAGCTGCAAATATTCTACCCAGATACCACGGTCTCCCTGTATTAAAAATTGCATATTTTCCCCTTTGTATCATTCTTTCCACTATTATATGCACCTTCCCGGAAAATTTTCTTTTTTCTAGTTTACAAAAGCGATATTATCCATGTTCACCGCACCGTTTTCTATCCTGTCAAACGCAAACCGTACACTTCTGATCTGACTCCTGTCAAATCCGTTTCCCTCCGTAAACTGCTTTTCCGTGATATGCACGGTCTGAAGCTGCCTCTTATATTCATTTTTTCCTGTGATATACTGGATCTTGGATAATTTTACCGGAAATGCCGGATACAGGATCGTAGAATCGCATAAAGTACTGACCGCACGATTTCCATGGATATCTGTCAGCACCACAGAAAAATCCATCGGTTCATTCTCCGCTTTCTCCCTCAAATCCATGGCATCAAAACAGATTCCGCCCTCTCCCATTGCCATCGGCTCATCCAGTGCGATCTCATAATATGCAGCTTTAGTGTCCTTCCATTTCAGGCGCACTGCATGGTTCTCCCTCTTTCCCATCGCCGATTCAGAATCCGCCAATTCTTCCTCCGTCCACATTGTAAAATGCTCCGCTGATACGCTGCCACATGGTGCCGTTTCTAAATCAGAGTCCTCCTCATAATCAGTGATAAACAAAGCGTCTGACGTTTCATACTGCTGCACATAGAGTGTTTCCGGCAGATATTCCGCATACTTTGCATAATCTGTCAGAAAATCCGCATAGGTGTCTTTTTCCTTTAAGCTCTTATCTAAAAAAACAAGCGAGGCAATTTTTAAGATCTCCTGCTGATCCTCCGCTGTAATAAAATTTTTTACATTCAGCCACAGGGAAAACGGCCTCCCGATATCATATTCTCCCCATTCCGTATTGAATTGCCCGTGATTTGCACCGGCAATATAGAGCGAGGATGCTATATACGATCCGTCTTTTGAAAATGAGACATTCTCATACTGCTCATTTCCGAGAAAAACACTGATGTCCTGATCGTTTGCCCCCTGCAGCACCAGATAATCGACATCTGACAATTCCGTTTCATGCCCCGCCGGCAGATACTGGCTGACAGACGGTGCAACTGCGATAAGTGCCCGGATTCTGTAATGATAATCAAACGTAAACATTCCATTGCTCGGATATGCATCATACTCATTAAAAAGATATGCATCCGCGATCATCTCACCGCCCCGCGAATGTCCCATCAGTGCAATATTGTCCTCATCGATCTTACTGTAGACCGGCTGCGATTCATCCCCGTTTTTCTCTAAGATCTCCCCGATATTTTCCAAAAGAAGAACAGCGCGCGCATCATTTTCCCCACTTCTCTCATTTAAAATATTTTCATCCACAGAGACGAACACATAGCCGTGTGATGCCAGATACTCTCCGAGATAATCATATCCACGATATGACTCTGCCGTAATGCTGTGGTTGCCGTGCGCCATAAACACGACCGGACAGTTTTCTGCCTCCTTAGGAAACCAGATTTTTCCCGCGATTGGTGCATCTTTTCTGGTATGTTTCGTAAAGAAACTGCGATAGATTCTGTGCCACTTTTTCTCTTTTGCCACATATGGACTTAAATCCACGATCCCCGTCGTCATATCGGTTCCACCATCCGGACCATAGGTCAAACAGACGGGCGTATATGCTCCTTTTGCACAGTAATCTGCAAATCCTGCCACCTCACCTGCCTGTGTCACATAGATATTTTTTTTGAGATAATCCGAAATATATCTGTCCGAAAATCCCTGTCCAAACAAAAATGCCAAAAATGCGCACCAGACGATGCAGCCCACTGCAAAGTGGATTCCACTAAACAGTGTATGCCGTCGTTTCACAAGCCACGCCCAGATAAATCTTCCCGATAACAGCAGCAAAAAATAAATCAATGCAGCAAAAAAAGTGCTGACCATATGTTCATTGCCAACACTTCCATATACACAGCAGCAGACAAATATCAAAAATCCTGCAATCCCATACAAAAAACTCTCAATATTGCGATGCCAGATGCGGCCGCCGATGCGTGAAAACAGACATGCTGCCCCCGCGAACAGCATATCGCCTAAGATCACTCCTCCAACGAAAAAAATCAGTTTCGTTCCAAAATATTCAGATGCCAGTGCACCGCAGAAAAATCCCGTGATCACAAGCACCACCAATTTCATTCCCCATCCGGTATCTTTCAGATTCAACCGGTATGCCCTGCCATATCCCTGCAGTCTGCCACGCAAAAATTTTCTCATCTGTTAACTGTCCCTGCTTACTTTTTTCTCCGCTTTTTCCTCATACATCAGCATCTCAGCCCGTTTTACATAACTCTCTAACACGTTTTCTTCCCCGGGATGTGCGACTACAGCACCGATACTTGCGCTCAAATCAAAAGGGAGCTGCATTGCTCTCTGTGTCTTACTCAATTCCGTCCGGATCTTCTGTGCTAATACCCTGCCGGATTCCTCGTCCTTTGCGCCCTCTAATACAATAAACTCATCGCCGCCTGTCCGCGCTGCGATTGCATCTGCATCACAGTGTTTCAACATCGCTTTTGCAATGGAAACGATTGCAAAATCCCCATACTCATGTCCAAAAGTATCGTTAATGTATTTCAACCGGTCTAAATCGATAAACATCACTAACACAGGCATTTTTTTCTCGCGCATAATCGTGAAGTAACTTATCGACAACTTCTGGTATCCCATGCGGTTATAAAGTCCCGTCACAGAATCCCTGACATAAAGATCGGAAAGGATCTGGTTCATATGCTCTAATTTTTCTTTTTTATGGAGATTTTCCATCGCATTGGTCAGTGTTTTTATCACCTGGAACAGATATTGTTTTTCCATCAGATAAACTGCATTTTCAATAACAAAATACCCGACTGTACGGTTTCTGAAATGCATTGGCAGAAACAGAAAATCCGTTCCGCCCTTTTGTGGTTCAAAAAATGGAAAAATACCTTCGATCTCCATCTGGTCTGTATCCAGCATTTTACCATTTTTATATGCAAACTTTACCTGCATGCATTTCGGATAGCCCTCCACATGAAAATCTTCCTCCTCAAAAAAGCTGAGGCTCCGATGTGTTTTCACCTGTTCCTTATACGTATCCATATGTGAATCCAGTATCAAATACATCGCATCACACTTTAAAGACGGGATACATTGTGGAATACAATACATCATCTCACGGACTGTATTGCATTTGAGAAGCTCGTATTCCAGGGAAAATACTTCATCCTCAAACCGTGCTGTCTCAATTCCATACATGACCTGCCCTTTTAAATATTCTGCCTGATCCGGCACTTCTCCCGGCATACAGCCACAGCTGTCCCAGAAAATGCCTTCTGTATCCGTATAATAAAACCGGTCCGGTTTTTCCCCTTTCCAGATGTGAAGAAACAGATCTACACATGCGATTCCGACATTTTCCCGGATATGACTGATTGTGGAAATCCTCGGTTCATAATATGCCGCTTTGTCAAAATTATCAAAACCTGTCACACAAAAATCTTTCGGCACCTGGTATCCGTGCGCCGTGGCTGCCTCGCACACGCCAACTGCAATATTATCATTTCCACAGATAATCGCCTGTGGCAGCCTGCCTTTATCGTGTGTTTCAAGCAATTTTTCAAATCCGTTGACTCCGCACTGATATTCAAAGCTCTCACAATAAAAATCAGACTCCGAATATGTAAGCTGCTTTTCATCCATATATGCCCTTAAGGCAGCAATTCTTTTTACATTCTCATAATTATCTTCCGGGCCCATGACAAACCAGTATTTTTTACATCCGTGTTTCTCATAAAGGTGTTCAATCATCATCCGCATTGCTTTTTCATTGTTGATTCCGACATAATAAAAATCTTCAATCTCATTTGCAATGGAAATGACCGGTACACCGGACTCTTTTGCCCGCCGTATCACATCTTCCCACACCTCCGGATAGCCAATGTTATTGAGATCAAGAATGATTCCGTCAAACTCACGCAGATCCGGAAGCCGGTATATATTATACTCACCGGTATTATACTCCTCATCGCAGCTCCATCCGCCCGAACTGTTAAAGATGTACAGACTCACTTCCTCGCCGGTCTGTCTGATTCTCTGAAGAATTCCTGCCGGCCATGCAAAAGTAAACCACCTTTTCCAGCCATCCATAATCAGTGCAATTTTCTTCATGACTCTCTCCTGTCCACCTTAATCCTGATAGGGTACTATACTAGTACATCGTTTTCAAAATAACTACACCATTCACTTGCCTGCGGATTGGTATAGTTATTTACGAAACGATGTACTAGACGAAAAAACCCCGGAAACAAAACGCTTCCGGGGTCTTCTATGCCAAATCAGCACTCGCACCCATTAAACTCTGGATAAGTACTCACCTGTTCTTGTATCGATCTTGATCACATCATCCTGCTCAACGAATAATGGAACATATACAGTTGCACCAGTCTCAACAACTGCTGGTTTTGTAGCACCTGTAGCTGTATCGCCTTTGAATCCTGGCTCTGTATCTGTAATCTTTAACTCTACGAAGAGAGGTGGCTCTACGGAGAATACGCTTCCGTTGTGAGAACATAACTTAACCATCTCGTTCTCTTTTACAAATTTTAATGCATCACCGATATCATCTTTGGATAATGCAATCTGGTCGTAAGTCTCAACGTCCATGAAGTAATATAAATCACCATCAGCATATAAGTACTGATAATCTTTTCTCTCGATACGTGCCTGAGGACATTTCTCTGTTGGACGGAATGTCTTCTCAACTACACCACCACTCTTAATATTCTTTAACTTAGTTCTTACAAATGCTGCACCTTTACCTGGTTTAACATGCTGGAATTCGATAATCTGATAAATGTTACCTTCTAATTCAATAGTGATACCATTTCTGAAATCGCCTGCTGAAATCATTCAAACTTCCTCCTTAAAAAATTGCGTACGAGCACAAGGCTCTCTGATTTCTCTATTCTATAATAAATAGCTGCACTTTTCAAGCTTTTTTTGTGGAAACACCATGTTTCTCTGAATAAAAAGCTATCTTTTTCCCATATTTTCTAGTTTCTTGTCTCAATTTCGTGGATCATATCAATTCTTGTCTGATGTCTTCCACCCTGAAATTCTGCATCTAAATATGCTTTTACAATGTCTTTTGCAAGCTCGCTTCCGACAATACGCGCGCCAAATGCAATAATATTGGCATTATTATGCTCTTTTACCAGTCTTGCAGTTGCACAGTCGGAACATACTGCTGCACGGACACCGTTTACCTTGTTTGCTGCGATGGAGATTCCTACTCCGGTACCGCAGATCAGGATTCCGCAGTCAGCCTCGCCGTTTACAACTGCACGTCCTACTTTCTCTCCAAATTCCGGGTAATTGCAGCTCTCATTGCCATCCGTTCCAAAGTTTACAACTTCATGTCCAAGACTTTTCACATAGTCCATGATGATAAATTTTAATTCTGTTGCTGCATGATCGTTTCCAATTGCGATTTTCATTTTTTATGACTCCTTTTCTCTTTCTATCTATTTTGCTTTTTCTGGTATCTGGCATAGAAAAATAAAACAATTTTTTCCAGATACCTTTTTAATACGATCTGAATCTCCTCTTTCGGATGGATTGGTTTCACCAGAATGGTTCTGATTCCGGCAAGATTGGCACCGTAAACATCCGTAAAAATCTGATCTCCGATGAAAATGGTATTCGTGGTATCTGTTTCCATCTCCTGCATTGCCTTGCGGTAATTTCCCGGTTTTGGCTTTCCTGCTTTATAAATATAAGATACATGTACCGCATCATTGAACATTTTTACGCGCGGTTCTTTGTTGTTTGACAACAGCATACACTGAAACCCCAGTTCCTTTAAATGTGCAAATAAAGCACATGCCCGCTCGTCTGCCGGTGCACCATGCGGCACCAGTGTATTATCAATATCAAAAATGATTCCACGATAGCCCTCCTCATAGAGTCTGTCAAAATCAATCACATATGTGGAATCTAAATATTCTCCGGGATAAAATTTTTCCAACATGAATGTTTGTCCTTTTCACTTTCTTTTTCGCAGAAAAATACCGTATGAATTTCATACGGTATCATAAATCATTTATAACCAGAAGTTTTCTTCTTCTCTTACCTGTTTCAGCTTTTCTGTAGATGTAAACGCATCGTCACCAACAAAGAACTGATACTGCTGCAATACCTGATCTTTTTTCAAATCTGACAATGCTTTTTCCACATCCAGCTTTGAAATA
>OKUR01000280.1_pt1 | contig 26644 bp, 25 predicted proteins | sample 1606671 | NCBI WGS metagenome assembly OKUR01 (sample SAMEA3882519, study PRJEB24775) | human gut metagenome | biome: human-associated habitat; feature: intestine environment; material: feces | place: Netherlands | collected 2009/2010 | reverse complement strand
GCTGCCGGAGCGGTGCTTAAGCCGCAAGGCGGGAATTGTGCGGTGTTGCCCTATCCTTACTCCCCTTTTGGTGAGCGGCTAGCCTGCAATTCGACGTATTATTGAGGTTACCATTTCTATCCACACTCTCCTTGCGGAGAGCGATACGTTGGGGACAACCAAGACCGATGCGGCATTTCTATCCACACCCTCTCACAGGGAATGACTGGCATTTATTCATGGCTCTGGTAATGTTACACAAACTTTTACCGATGTTTGTGAACAGAAAAACAACCGTACTGGGCACTGGCATGGCATTTTTGCTGGCTCAAACACTCGTGCATTTATTTCATGTTCTGCTTCTGCTATTTTGTGCAGGCAATGCTTATTTCATCAGTTTCTGCAGCGTTTTCAGCAGCTCATCCACAACTTCGTCATTCCCGGCACGGATACCATCCGCCACACAGGTGCGGATATGGTTTGCCAGCAGCTCACGGTTGAACGCGTTCATCGCCGCCGTTACCGCCGCCGACTGCACCAGAATATCCGGACAATACACTTCGTTTTCCACCATCCCACGGATGCCCCGGATCTGCCCTTCGATCCGGTTCAGTCTGTGGACCAGGCTTTTATACTCTTCTTCACTGCGATGCTTTGTTTTGTGTGCACAGCAGCAACACGGTTCCTTCTTTTCGTTTTCCTGCATTATGTTACCCTCCCATCACATGCAAGGTACCCCGGCGGGGTATATTCACTATATACCCCGCCGGGGTACCTTGTCAACTAGATAATATAATATTTTTATATTATTTTATGCGAGAGTTTTTTACTATAGCAATTTTTAAAATTAAAGCGGATATCCGCATGAACAAAACCACCCTGAACAGTCAGAAAGAGAAACATTTTATGCTCTCCTTGCGGAGAGCGACACCTCCGGCGCTTCATCCTCTGCGGACTTGAGCATTTCTATCCACGCTCTCCTTGCGGAGGGCGACTTGCCCCAATCGGCAAAGGTCGGGGTAGGGGTTTCATTTCTATCCACGCTCTCCTTGCGGAGAGCGACAGCAAGCCCAGGGCCTTAAAATCCCGACGCATAGTATTTCTATCCACGCTCTCCTTGCGGAGAGCGACAAGCCCAGAATACTTCTTAGCTTGACATTTCATCATTTCTATCCACGCTCTCCTTGCGGAGAGCGACTTCACGAGCGTTGTAAGTTCAACCGGAACAATCGGATTTCTATCCACGCTCTCCTTGCGGAGAGCGACTTCGGGAGTAGATTCTTGTTCAATCTGCTCATCAAATTTCTATCCACGCTCTCCTTGCGGAGAGCGACGCGAGTTACCTCTAACGTGCGCAGCCAACCAAGCATTTCTATCCACGCTCTCCTTGCGGAGAGCGACCAGGCTGCCAACGGCTTTGCGAACACCCCACCACATATTTCTATCCACGCTCTCCTTGCGGAGAGCGACATGAATTAAACGAGCAACAAAAGACCAAATAAAGACATTTCTATCCACGCTCTCCTTGCGGAGAGCGACGTGGGTGCTTCGCAAGGTGCCGATTCTGAGCATATTTCTATCCACGCTCTCCTTGCGGAGAGCGACGGAGCAATATGAAAATCAACGGTCTGATGGTTTGATATTTCTATCCACGCTCTCCTTGCGGAGAGCGACCAGCAGATTGCCCATCAATGACAGTGTTACACTGTATTTCTATCCACGCTCTCCTTGCGGAGAGCGACGAGCACCTCCTTATAATTTAATGATACGTAAAAAAATTTCTATCCACGCTCTCCTTGCGGAGAGCGACAATAGATGTAACGCTAATCTGCGAAGTCATCGCAGATTTCTATCCACGCTCTCCTTGCGGAGAGCGACATGACTTCGAGCCATCCACAATGCGGAGATTAACATTTCTATCCACGCTCTCCTTGCGGAGAGCGACCCCCGGGAGAATCTGGTCAACGGCGTTGGCTTGATATTTCTATCCACGCTCTCCTTGCGGAGAGCGACATAAGTATTGATAAGATACCGAATCAGCGCGAGATATTTCTATCCACGCTCTCCTTGCGGAGAGCGACAGCCAACAGCCGCGCGGAACGACAAGAACAACATGGATTTCTATCCACGCTCTCCTTGCGGAGAGCGACGCGTAATTAGTGGAAGCCGATACAGGCGAACATCTTATTTCTATCCACGCTCTCCTTGCGGAGAGCGACTGAAGAGCAGACGGAACAAGATTCCGTTGATGAGATTTCTATCCACGCTCTCCTTGCGGAGAGCGACGGACATCATCGGGCATACTTGCAATATCTCTGCATTTCTATCCACGCTCTCCTTGCGGAGAGCGACGCATTTTCCATGTACGGAGCTTTACCAGCAAAGATATTTCTATCCACGCTCTCCTTGCGGAGAGCGACGAAACTCACTTCGCTTAATCCCCATCATCCTGCATTTCTATCCACGCTCTCCTTGCGGAGAGCGACAAAGGTCTATGGGTATGGAGATAATAAGAAAATTATTTCTATCCACGCTCTCCTTGCGGAGAGCGACGAAATGATATCTGTTGAGCGTTGTAGCTTGGAAATTTCTATCCACGCTCTCCTTGCGGAGAGCGACGGTGGAGGGATGAATAATTGCATTAAAGCATACCATTTCTATCCACGCTCTCCTTGCGGAGAGCGACGTAAAATTCGCCCTGTTGCTCCTGACATTTCATCTATTTCTATCCACGCTCTCCTTGCGGAGAGCGACGCGGTACCCTTTCGGACACTTCGGACGTAACTGCAAATTTCTATCCACGCTCTCCTTGCGGAGAGCGACAATCGGCCAGTTACAATGCATACTTGGAAGATAGTATTTCTATCCACGCTCTCCTTGCGGAGAGCGACGATTTTGTTTAGGCGCTAAAGCTGATAGCGTATCTATTTCTATCCACGCTCTCCTTGCGGAGAGCGACATAAGTGTTGATGAGATACCGTATCAACGCCAGATATTTCTATCCACGCTCTCCTTGCGGAGAGCGACTCTGACTGATGATGTGTCCACCGGCGGAAAAATTATTTCTATCCACGCTCTCCTTGCGGAGAGCGACAGACTGTAACGCCCATGGTAACACCTCCTTCATACATTTCTATCCACGCTCTCCTTGCGGAGAGCGACTGCGCTGCCCGCTTCCTTGGAGCTTTCAATCGTCATATTTCTATCCACGCTCTCCTTGCGGAGAGCGACTGTTTTGCTGTCGGTGCGCAGCAGGGCTTTTTCGTTATTTCTATCCACGCTCTCCTTGCGGAGAGCGACCCATTGCACCCATCTGTTTAACTGCTTTACCAGAATTTCTATCCACGCTCTCCTTGCGGAGAGCGACGTTGGGGGGAATGTCAGATAAGTTGATAGATTCAGTATTTCTATCCACGCTCTCCTTGCGGAGAGCGACGTCATAAGTCAAGCCAATAGAAGTACCACAGTACCATTTCTATCCACGCTCTCCTTGCGGAGAGCGACAGCAAAAGTGCACAAAACAGTGGGGCACTTTTGCGCATATGAAACAAATTTTATGGGGATTGCATCTTCATGCTGACAGGCAAGGCTGTATTTTACCCTTTCTGCCCCTGTTTTTTCCATATTTTCTGGTGCGAAGGAACCGGGAATTTTATGATTGCCTTCCCCTCGCACTAAGCAAACAAGATTCCATCCTGATCAAAATCCGGGTGCAGACCCACATGCTCAACTTTGCTTTTGTAATGGTTTCCCAGTTGATAAAAGCGCAGGCTGTCCGATTCCGAATCGATCAGTTCGGTCAATTTTGCTTTGAACATCGTGTATTGCGCGGCATCCAGCAGGCACTCAAATACGGAGTTTTGCACCCGCTGGCCGTAGTCTACACAGACTTTTGCTACTTTGCGCAGCCTGCGACGACCGGCGGCTGTTTCGGTGTTGACATCATAGGTTACAAGCACCAACATAACGGCACCTCACTTCCAGAAAAACGGTGGGTACACTTCCAGGTCGCCGCGCAGAGCACGGGCCAACAAAAGCGCCTGAACATAGGGCACCAGCCCCCAGGGCAGTTTTTCTTTCAAAAACGGATGGGTGATCTCTTCCTTCTTTTTGTTCTGCCATGCGGTCAGGAAAGCTTTGCGGCCATCATCCGTCAGCAGTACGGCACCATTTTCCTGTTTTTGCAGGTGTTTTGCCGTGATGATCTTTTGATTGATGCAGCTGATGACCAGCCGGTCTGCATAAACCGCCCGCAGTTCTTCCATCAGGTCAAGTGCCAGACTTTTGCGGCCGGGGCGCGGGCGGTGCATAAAGCCAACATAAGGGTCCAGGCCCACAGCGGTCAAGGCGGATGCACACTCCCGCGCCAGCATGCTGTAGGCAAACGAAAGCAGCGCATTCACATTGTCCAGCGGTGGACGGCGGCTGCGGCCCTCAAACACAAAATCCTGCTTTTGCTGCAGAATCAGGTCATTCAGGCAGTCAAAGTAGCGCTGGGCTGCCTCGCCTTCCAGGCCGCGCAGCTGTTCCGGATCATCGCTGGTCTGTATCAGCGGCAGCGCGGCGGCCAGCTGGGTGGAGGTGCGTTTCAGTTTTTCGACCGGGACACGCTGGGGATGATCGCGGGTTGCGCGTTCCAGCACCCAGCGTGCGTTATACACTTTACCAAGGATAAAGCTCCGGGCATAGCGACAGCTCTGGGCCGGGTCATCCGACACGCGGTACTGCGTCTGACGCAGCAGCACATTGCCGCGTTCTTCCCCCACGGTGCGGGCCTGAAATCTGCCATACGGGTCAAAAAAGCAAAGGTCAATGCCCCGCCGGGCACAAGCTCCCATCAAAGCGGGGCTGGCACCTGCGTAAGTAAAGCAGACGATGCCTTCCAGCGTATGCAGGGCATAGCGGTGGGTTTCCTGCTTATTGCGGGTAACAACAAGGTTTTCGCCATCCAATGTCAGGTAAGCGTCCTCATTGATGACAAACAGGGTGTTGAGCAGCTTTCTCATGGCACGCCCTCCTCAATATGCTCCCGCAGATACGCCGCCGGGTCTGCCTGCTGATACAGCGCCGGCAGGCAAAGCTCTTTCAGTGAGCAGGCATTGCAATGCTTGCCGGGTTTGCTTTTTGGGGTATAGCCGCGCGCAAACAGGCGGTTCATCTCATCCGCCATGGTCTGCGCGGTGCTGCGCAGTTCCGGTGTCAGGGAAACATGTTCACGCTGCCGGGTTTCTTCATAAAAGATTTCCCCTTCCGGCACCTCGCACACCAGCATTTCTTCCAGCGCCATGGCCTGTGCGCAGAGCTGCAAACGGTCGGCATCGTTTACCTTGCTGCGGCCATGCTTATATTCCACGGGCATGGGCTGCCACAGGCCGCGGCGGCCCTGCAATGACACGCCGTTTGGATCCTTGTGAAACTCTACCACATCGCAGTCGCCGGTCAGTTTTAAGCGGTGGCTGACGACCCTCATACCGCGGGCGATCAGCAAATCGCCGCGTTTTTCCGTCAGGGTAACATCATGGCAGCGGGTATGCTGCAGGCGGCCTTCGGCGGTGCGTTGGTTTTCGGACCATTGTTGTTCCAAGTACGCAAGTGCCCATTGACGGCGGCAGAATGCAAAGTGCTGGATGCCAGACATTTGCAGATAGTCATCAGTATTCATCATACACTTCCGGTGTCAATCCGTTCAGGGTATCGCAAGTAATATTATAATCTTCCACCCGGTGTGCTTGTGCCACACTTTCTTTTAGCTCCACATGCAGACAGCGATGGACCTTTGCCGAAGAATACTGTCCGTTTTTGCAGTTATGACGCCACCAATACAGGCGAACAACCTCCATACTTCCATCCGGGCGGGCAGAGGAAATATCGTTTTCAAACAGTGTGCGCAGCGTTTCTTTGATGATTTCTGCATCTTCATCTGTAAAGCCGGTCTTTTCTGCCAGCTGGCAGTTAATGCTGCCAAAGGTTGTGTACACGCCAAAAGCCACACGGTGCTTCATACCCATGGTATCGCTTGACTTCTTTTCGCCAGTCGTACCGTTCACGCTCTTTGTGATCTGGATATCATCGACATCAATCGGGTCCACGCTGAAAGCCGGATGAATAGATACCGGGCCGCGCACGCCAATGGAAACACCATCGCCCTTGGATTCTTTCCCCTTAAAGGCAAACACCTGGCCAAAGCTGCGCACATCCAGCCAGGTTTCACAGGCAGCCTTTGCATAAGCATCTTTATCTTTTTCAGCTTTTTTCACTGCTGGGCAGCCGTCTGCACGGTCTTTCAGGCTTTTGAAGCCATCATTGCAGCGGTCGTCCGACTGGACAAACACATTCTGGCCAAGGTCCATCATGCGGTTGCGGATCTTGCGTTTCAGGCACACATCCGAAATTTCACCCAGTCCCTCATACGTTTCGCGCGGGCGGTTTCCGTTCAGCGGGTCACCGTTCGGGTTCGCATGGTTTACAGCAATCACAAGTGCAAAGTCGATTTTATTCTGCAGCACAGCCATCTTTTATTCCTCCTGCTTTTTTGCTTTCGCTTTATATTCTGCATTTTCGGCCTTAAAGTCCATCATCTGGTCGGCATAGCCAACCAGATACAGCTCACCAAGTCTTTTGTTCGTAAAGTTTTCTGTGCCAATCTTATGTAATAATTCTTGCATCATCGCATATCTTTGGCTATCCATTCCGTTACGGTTTTTCATTCTGTTCAGGTACGGATTTAATTTTTTATCTAAAAGAAGTGTTGTTGCTGCCGGGTGCAGAGCAAACGCGGTTCTTAAACGCTCTGCATTTGTCAAACGTTTTTCGTTCTCATTTCCTAGCTGAATCAACGCCCGTCTTTCAATCTGTTCTGCACAGGCTAAAATTCTCCCAAACAAATAGTTTCGGTCTTTAATGGTTTCATCAACATTCATCGGATAATCCACCTTCTTATTTCTATGATAGTACCCACGCACAAGGGCGCAGGCAATGTTTTGTGTTTTTTGTTGTTCCCAATAATCCAGGCCAATGCTGTTTGTTGCCCGATCTACCGCGCTGATCATCAAATCCCGCGGGAAGCGCTCCCCATTGGTAATACAGGGAATCAGTCGTTCGATTGTCGCTTGTTTCAGCTTTGCATCCACTTTTTCGCCATAGGCTGCTTTTGCAATGTCCGCCGGGGCAGGCGCACCAACAAAGACAACTTTCTTGATCTTGGGCTTTTTGCCCAGTTCCGTCGGCTCCTCTACACTGCGGTATTCCAGCTGCCATTGGAACGTATCGTGCCAATCCTTTATATTGGCAAGCAACTTAGAGCCCTGCAGTTCCTGATAGTACCGGATGGACAACCGGCCAGGTGTAGCAGAATCCAAAATCATGACCGCCGTTTGGGAATTGTCCTTCAACTGGTGCTGATACCCCAGAATGGCCCGGTTAAACTGCCGTGCAATTTCTTCTTGGGTATTCGCAGGCAACCTTTCTGTATCTTCCTCAAAATCGTCCCAATCATCGCCTGCTAGTGGATTATATTCCTGGGCAATATCGAGAGTATCCCCCAGCACATTGGGTACTGCTTCGTTCTGTGTTCCCCAAACAAGTACAGTCTGGTCCCCTGTATTTACCCCTTGCTTGCTGACCAACCATCGCAAGGCGCTGTGTGCCTTTTGGGTTGTTTCATAACCAATCGAAAGTGCCTGCGCTGCATCCGCAAAGCGCCCGCGGTAAGTATAATTCGTATTGTCATTGCTGGATATCAGCTTTGCACGGTCACCTGGGTTGCGGATCTTATACGGGCTTAATGTAGAAACCGGCATTTTGATTCCCTGAACTGTGCAATAGTCAATATCTTTTAACTGTGTTTCATAAAAGCGGATAAAGCTTTCTCGGACTGTTGTATCACGCGACAAATCAACATTGTCAACGCGGAACCGGACAAAAGATTCCGTCTGGTCACTACCGGCCAGCGTATCCAAAATAGGGGGCTTGTCTTCTTTGTTTCCCTGCCATTTTGTTGGCAGAGTTCCATTTTCATCTATAAACAAAATATTTGCCTTGACCAGGTCTGCGATCAGGCATTCTTTTTCCAGGTAGTGCAGGACTGTACACACAGCCAGGTGGGCATAAGGAGATGTACACCACGCTTGTAACTGCTTGTGGTAAAGCGGCCATCCGGATTCTTTACTACCACCAAAAGTGGGATAATCTGCCGCAATATATTGCAGTTTATCCACTAGCGGGTGCGGCACCATGCCGGATGTCCGCGCCGAAGATTCCTCTGTGCAAGGAATGATCGTTGTCCTTTGATCTTGTGCCAGCAAGCCTGCATACTGAAAGTTTCCGTCCTTGTCCAGCTCCACTTCAATGTTGACCTGCTGCGTCGTGTGAGCCACCGGCAGTAGTGGAACTTTCCCAGGCTGCTGCTTTCCAATTTCTGACACGCTATTCTGGTAGGTTTTATAGCAATAACTAAGCCAGCTCATTTCTGTATCACCTCCCTGTACAAATCATCGCAGTCGCTGACCGTTTCACCCAGCGTAAAGGTCTTCATCTTTTGCGGGTGGATATCGCGCACAATTTCGCATTCTTCCGGGCGGCAAAAACAGATTTTTCCGTTCTGCATTACCGGGTGCCAAAAGCGTTCCTGCATCACGCCTTTCCCGTTTTCGTCCGCATAGGTAATGCCGTGCTCCATTAGGCCTAGGTCCAGGGATGAAACATCATCATAATGCCCTTTTCCCAGGCCAAAAATGCAGGGTTCAATATACCCCTGGCATTCGCGTGTTCCCAAAAAGATATCTCTTCTGCCGCCGCGTTCCAACATACGCTTTGCAATAGCGTAATGTTTGTTTTCATTGCGGTCTTTTTCCAGGTCTGGGCGATGTTCGTTCCATTCAAAATGTGCCCGCACCTGGTAGCAAACATCGGAAAGGTACGTATAGATGGAAAGATCGTTTTTTCCATTGTTATACATAATGGGACGGATGCCCTTGGATTGTCTTTCAATCGGGTTCATCACGCGCAGTTCATCAATTACCCAGGTGAACGTTGGTTTCCAATAGCAGCTTTCATAAATGCCCTTCAATGCCTGGTAGGTAGGCACCGGGTAGCTGAATTTTTCGCCGCCTACGCGGGTAATTGGGTCGCTGAACAGTGCATAACGCCCATATACCTGCATGGATATTGAATTTTCGTATTGCAAAGTCTAACCCTCCTTGTTAAGCAAATTGTATCGGCATAAATCCGGGGCTTGTCTGAATTCCCTTTTCGTCATCGTAATATTCCTTGTTAAGAATTGTCACTGCCCCTTCTTTTACTGTGTACAGTGCGCCTTGATCTGCCAGGCGTATTTTTTCATTTGTTGTAATACCAACGGTAAAGCGTTGTGCGTCCCGCAGCATTTTGGGGGTAAGCGGTTTACTGGACGAAAGTCTTGTTGCCATATCCGCGCCATCTTCCCCATAGGGAACCACCACCGGCGTTGTAATGTCCTCCAAAGCATGGAAATTCCTTTCTGCCGTGGCAAACGCCTGCCGGAGCAAGTAATTGGGGAACTTTTGTTTTCCTGTTGTCTCTTTCCAGGCTAGCACACTTTCCTGATTATCTGACAAAAGGTCAAACAAATTCACTGTTTTTGGGGGAATGTACCCCTTTAATTCAACCGGATCGCCCATCCGTTCCTGTTGTTGGGACTCTGCATAATAAAGCTGGTAGTACCTCAAAATACTTTCCGGCTCTAACAGGTCCGCATCCCTTTGTAATTGCTGCAGCAGGTGCCGTGTGGCTTCCCTGCCGTTGCGCAGTTCCGGAAGTCGATCCAGATTTTCCAGATTGTAGGTTTTAACAAGATACACCGTGCGGCATTTCCTTTCCGCATTGCGGTTGCATCGGCCGGAAGCCTGGGCCACACTGGGCAGCGCAGCCATACTTCGAATGACGCAATCAAAGCTTACATCCACGCCTGCTTCTATCAGTTGGCTGCTTACACAGATCAAACGTTCCTGACCGTGTAAGGTGTTTAATTTTTGCTTAACTTCTGCGATAACATCTGCACGGTGCTTTGCACACAGGTGCGTGGTCAGGCAGTAAAGTTGTGTATGTTCCGGCTGGCATTGTTTCAAAGCCTCAAACACCTTTTCGACCGCCGAACGGGTATTCAAGATGACCAAAATGCTGCCATTCTCGTCTTGCTTGCTCCGTACAAATTCTGCGAGTTCTCCTGCCTGAAATCCATTTCCTGTTTCGGGCACTTCAATCTTTGTCCTTCGGAACTGTGCAAAGCGCAGCTGGTAATCCGGGACCAGGTCCACCGGCGATGCAAGCCGCAAAGGGTTTGCTACTTCGCTTAGCGCTGGCTGTGTTGCCGTACACAAAACAACAACGCACCCCAAATAGTACGCCAAGAAATTTGCCGCCTGGTTGAACAAGTATGTATGGCAAATGGGCAGGGACTGTATTTCGTCAAACACCAAGATAGAATTTGCCAGTGCTGCCATGCGGCGCACATTCTGCCGCCTGCTGCAAAACAGGGTTTGCAGCATCTGTACCATAGTTGTACATATCACCGGCGCTTCCTGCCAGCGTTCCAGCTGGCGGAGAATTTCGGGGTTCTCTGTATCCAGCACCGCATCCGTATGGTGCTCCAACAGATATTCACTGCCGCCTAATGCCTTTTTGAACTCCTGTACATTCTGTCCGATAATTGACCGGAACGGTGCAACATAGAAAATATGCCGGGCCGAAAGTTTTTTGGCCGCATGCACACAATATCGCAGCCCGGAAAATGTTTTTCCTCCGCCTGTTGGCACATACAAGCGGTAAATGCCCAGCTTTGCACATTCGCCTGCTGTCTTGCATTGCTCCGAAATTTCTGCACGCAAGGTATCTATTTTATGTCGGGGCTGCAAATTGTTCAGGAATCTTTCAACATTGCTTTCTATCAGATCCCATGGCGGAAGCTGCTCCGGGGGAAGGCATCCTTCTTGATTATAATAGTTGCCTGAATCCAACCAGTCTGCATCGATCAGGGCTGCAAACAAAAATCTGTGTGCCAACCCCAACATGACCTGATAGATACAAAGCCGCGGCTTCTTTCCTTCCTGCGTTCGGATTTTCCGCACAAGACATTCTACCTCCTGCGCAGCTTTGGCAAACATTTGCCGTATCTCTGTTTCACTTATGCAATCCGCAAAAAAGGCCCGGCAGCTTTCTTCATATAGCTCTTGAGCCTGCTCTGAATACATATGTTTTATCCAGGGTTCTACTCCACTCAGGTCGAAAACATCCATACGTTCAGAGTGATGGGATCCGATTGCCAATGCTGCCATTTGCGCAGTCAAGCGAGAAGGTGGTGAAGCTGTTTCTCCGCCATAATTTTCCCATAGCCACCGCATTCCGGCGCTGGAATGATTGATTTTTTCGTTTGTCTGGCCTCTCAGATGTTTTTGCACGTTGATATGAGATTTTCCAACGTCATGGAGCCAGCCTGTAAGACGGCCCAAATTTTCAAGTCCCAGCGGCTGGCACGCCCGTGCGCAGTACTCGGCCACGTTTTCACTGTGTTGTTTTAGGGATTGTATTTTCCAGACGCCATTGATTTGTTTGGTATGACCGAGTAGCATGGTAATCATCTTCTTATGTTTTTATTTTGGATTATATAAAAGTTTCATTTGTAATCAATATAACATCATAAATAGGACTCTGTCAATCCTCTTTACTAAAAAATTTGCTTTTCATGATAAAATCATGTACACTACTTTATGTCAGAAAGCGACCTTAAGGCTTTCTGTGGATAGAAATGGATTTTATAATAGTTCCACATTTCTTCTTATTCCTAGCCGTCACAGTCCGACTGTGGCGGCTTCTTTGTTTCTTTTATTATAGCAGATCACTCATCCCATAATTCGGACTTTCACTCCAGTTCTGCAATCTTTGTCATACTATCCAAATTTATCCATGTAGAATTGTTAGCTATTCCCATTAGCAGATATTTTTGATAAAATAAGATATTATAGGGTTTATGAATTCACTTTCTTATATTACTTCTTCATCTTACCGAAAAATCATTTACGCAAGGAGTGAAAAACCATGAAAAGGAAGTTATTCTCATTTTCCGCCAGTGTTATCACCGCAATAATGCTTACCGCTTGTGCTGCAGCGCCAGAAAATAAACCTGCTTCCTCCGCTGCTCTTTCCCCGACCAGTGAACCTGTTGCCACAGCTATACCATCCACTAGCAATGCCAACTGAAAGTTACCGCCGCAATATGATTTTGACGAGATGATTCCTCTCTTCTCCCGCGAAACCCACACTGCCGGTTACGCCGCTGCCCGAAATCTGTACGCTGTGCGCAAGGGCGAACGCTGGAGCCTGTTTAATGCTGTCAACTGTAATGCTTTTCTGGAAGATTTGTCAGAAAGCATCCCGTACCTGTATGGTGAGCAGGAGCTCTCCATTGGGGTAGATGATACATACGATTACCAGAAGCTGAATGCCCTGGAAGAACAGATTAACCAGGAGCTGGTTGCCCAACAAATGCCTTTTACAACCATGCTGGGCGGGCACGGCGGGTATGGCATCCAGTGGATTTTAGGTGACAGCCAGATTTACCGTTCTGCTATTGGTGTCTATACATTTAGTGGCACGCCCATCGAACAGGTGTATGCTCCTGATTTGGTTGGCATCCAGCAAGGCATTTGGGATGATGAATATGCCGGTTATCTTGTTGACAATTCTGCACCTTTTGCCGTTGCGGATAAAAACGGTACAATTTTAACCGATTTCGACTACCAGGATGCCTGCATGGCCGGTGAATCTTTAATCGCGGTAAAGGATGCAGCCGGTAACTGGGGATATTGCGACCAAAGCGGTGCTTTAGTAATCCCCTGCATTTATCAGCCGCAGATGAGTTTGTCCATCATGAACGAAACTGTTGAATATCCTTACGCAGACTTATCCGGCATGGTAGTTGTGAAAAATCAATCCGGACAAAAGCTAGTTCTGGATGTTTACGGCAATGAGATAATTTCCGCTGGGCAATATGAAGATTTAGCCCCCGCGCGCGATGGCTGCGTATGGGCAAAACAGAATGGCCTTTGGGGCTTGCTGCAAGTACAGGATTATGCCGAAAACAATGCCGACATTATTCTGCCGGATGGATGCATTGCACCAGATGTAACGCTTAGCCGAATTGATAGCCTTTGTACCTACACCACTGCTGATCATGGGCTGGTTATGCGTAAAGGTCCCGGTACAAATTATGAAAAAATGGATAATATCCCCTACGGTATCATCGTATGGGAATGCGGCTATAGCAGCAATGTGCCTGACTGGGTTGTTGTATATTACAGTGGGATTTATGGTTGGGTCAGTGATGAATACTTGGCTACCACTATTTATTCCAGCAGTAAATAATAAATAAAAAAGCAGGTGTTCATGTAGAAACGATATCGTCCTCCACGTGAATACCTGCTTTTTATAGCTTCTTTTATTATATCTGTTCTATGCCGCTATTTGTCTCTGTATGAAATTAATAGCCGCTATATGCATTTGAATGAAGTGTTCTGCTTGTTTGTTTTTTTACCTAAAAGAATCGCGTAGGAGGCTTTCTTAACTAAAGAGCCGACCTCTCACACCACCGTGCGTACCGACCGGTACACGGCGGTTCAACCGCGTAAGTGCAAGGACTCGTAGTAGCGCCTGAGGATACTAAAATATCCTGCTTCTGCGAGTCTTTCGTTTGCAATGGAACCTTTTAATACAGGACTACCGGCGATACGCCAATAACCCAGTCTGGAATTGCCCCACTGGTACTATTCCAAAATTCTTCGTTTGAGTTTCATTACTCATCGATATAATCTTTATCGAACCACTCGCCTAGCGAGTGGTTTTAGACATACAAAAAAAGCACCTTAGCTTACGCTATGGTGCTCCTCCTGGTGACCCGTGCGGGAATCGAACCCACGTTAACGGCGTGAGAGGCCGCTGTCTTAACCGCTTGACCAACGGGCCATGACCGCAAAAGATTGCTTGTATAATATACCAGATGAAACGCGGTTTGTCAACATATTTTTCAGGGCGAATGGGATAAAATGGAGAGAGATTTTTGGCCGGCAGCGTTATTCGGAAAATGTACGGTAGGTCACTGCGCCCGCAGTCAAACTTCAGAGGCCAACCAGACCGCTGATTCGGCTCTTGAACCGGAATAAGCCGTTCCCTACAGAGCTTTTTATAATAGGCAGCAGGCAATGTAAGCAATCTGTAGGGCGGGATGCCCTCATCCCGCCGTGGAGAAACCTTGATCGACTGTGGCAAGCACTGCAAATGATTTGTAGGATCCGATGCTCGCATCGGGCTGTTGCCGCTCACCAAACTATACCTGCCAATTCCGCAAGGTTGCTGCGGGCTGATGACAAGCATCTGCCCCTACAAACAAAATCAAGGGCAATACCGCATAATTCTAAGTGCCGATACGGCGAGCGAGGTGCCGCAGCCGCCGGAGCGGTGCTTAAGCCGTCAGGCGGGAATTGTGCGGTGTTGCCTTTACTTTATATATTCCAACCGCCAAAGATGTGGTATAATGTGTGGTACGAGGGCTAAAATACAAAAGAAAAAAGCCTTAGCTAACGCTAAGGCTTTTTGGTGACCCGTACGGGAATCGAACTTCTATCATTCTACAAATATCCTTTAATGCAATACGTACTAACGATAATTTTATCACTGGTATGGATTTCATTAAAGGGTATTTTTATATCTGTGTGGTACAAAGTGTGGTACTCTTCATATAAAAAGTGTGGTACAGCACCTGCTTGCAAGAATAAATAAAAAAGTTGGTGATACCCCTCTTGCCAGTACGTGCGAACTGAATATCATGATAATAAAGCCACCTACTGAAAATTACTCAAAGGAGATTATTATCATGAAAGGCAAATATTTGAATTTGCGGTCCGAAATCATCCGCGCAGGCTTTACCTGCTACAATGTCGCGGAGGCCATCGGCATTTCCCCGCAAGCATTGTCGCAGAAGATGAACGGATATTCGCTCTTTTCGGCAGAGGAAATCGCACGCATCGGAAGGTTGTTGAATATCAATAAGGACGATTACTACACTATTTTCATCGAGCCAGTCACATAAAATGGCCGGCTCTAAGGAGTCCGCATGTATACCACACAAAGTAAAATGATTTCTCGCGCAATCTGGGTTGAGAAAAAGCACGTTTGGAAAATCAACCTCCAAAAGAACGGTGTCCGAAAGTCTTTTTATTCAAGCGTCCCGGGTGACAAAGGCCGAAAGATCTGCGCCCAAAATGCAACCTCGTGGTTGTCTGGAGCTTGCCCATTTAGCGTCAGCGAACGTACAACGGTTGATACCGTGTTTGAGCGCTACCTCCAAGATAAGGCACTCGAAACCACAAACATCTACACCATCCGCAACAGGTATAACAACCACATTAAACCTATAATTGGCAAAGTCCCGGTTATGCTACTAACTAAGCAGGATTTAAAGCGAGTTATCTATACCGCATACAGAAAGCACAATCTTAGTCAAAAAAGTCTTAAAAATATACGCGGCGATTTATCTGGATTCTGTAATTATTTGGACTGTGCCGATATCCGGAACGATTTGCGTACATCAAACATTAAAATTCCCTCAAACGCCAAAAAAGGTCAAAAGCAAGCACTTGACGTTTCTTCGCTTAACATCTTATTCACCGAATCTCAGGTGCCTTATAATGGTACGATTTGTCAAGACAGCTTAATCTATGCATATCGATTCCAAGTCGTTACAGGGTTACGTCCTGGTGAATTGATGGGCCTTGAGTGGGGCGATATTGACAATGATTATATACATATACGCCGTGCCATCAATGCTAAAGGCATCACTACAAATGGGAAGAACGAATTTGCCGCACGCGACTTCCCGCAGACTCGATATACACGTATGCTTTTAGAAAGTCAACAAGTCTATCGAGTCACTCCGTTAGACCCTCATGAGAGGGTCTTTGGAAGCACTGGTCAACTATGCTACCGTAAACGCTGGGGGATCTATTGCAGGTATAACGGTATCCCTTATATTACGCCGTATGAGCTGCGACATACCTTTAGCTCAATCTACAAAAATCACTTTAGCAACTGGGTTTACGAGGAGTTAGTTGGTCATACACATCCTGGTGTTAATGGTGTCTATATGCACCCGATGGATGGAGACATGGACGGCGTTCCTGCTCTGCTTGACAGCTTGCTTGATGAAAGACTTTCATTAGGTAGAGCAAAGCGGATGCTCTTATCTAACGGCCAAACCAAATAAAAAAGCACTTTATAAAGACGAGCTTCATTCAAGAAATTTGTAATGAAGTTCGTCTTTTCTTTATTGTCCACCCTTGCGAACTGAGTAGAATTATAAGCACAGGGAGCGAACAAGCAAGATACATCCTCTCGGTTGTCATATTGCTTTACGTTTCCTCCATCAGAAAAGGGAGGTGACAGAAATGTCGTTTGGTTCTATCAACAGCAGTGCTCGACACACTTGCTTTTGGTTGCATCTATCCGGCACCATTCCTTAGTTACCAATGGCGAGGACAGTACTTCGGAAACAACATAACGATAATGCCAAGGAGGAAATAACCATGAAAATCATTGGTTATAGACGCAGTGACTTTGTCACGAAAGAAGGCCGTCCCGTCACCGGCTGCCGCATCTACCTCGCAACGGAGATTGCCTCCCAGAACGGGGAGGGCGTCTTCGTCAGGGATATGTATCTCTCTGACGCTAAGATGGCCGAACTTAAAATCAACCTTCATGACCTGATGGGACGCGAAGTGAAGATTTTCTACAACGAGTACCGTAAGCCTGAGAACATTGTGGTGCTCGACTAAGGTTTCCAAGCACACTGTAGGACGCGTTAGCGGCCTCACCTCAAAAATGGGGCTTGTCTCATTTTTGAGGTAAACCAATCAACACCCATACAGCACCTTGAAAATTTTATAACGACAAGCGTACGCTATGGACTTAAAGCCGCCACACAGGTATGGAGCTAGTATTACCTCCATACCTGTGTGTACAGTCCATAAAGCCTATAACTATAAGCTTTAAAGCGTACACAGCGGCTTTGTGTCCGTAGTGTACTGGGTACACTATATGGCAAAAGGTTACGCGACACGCCGTTACCAGCTGACAATCAACAATCCACAAGAGCATGGCTATGATCATAATGTTATCAAGGCTGCTCTTGAAAAAGGAGCCAAGCTCCTTTATTGGTGCATGGCTGATGAAGTGGGGCAAGAGGAAACCTATCACATACACTTATTTTTAGTATATGAAAATCCTGTAATGTTCACAACCCTAAAGAACAAGTTTCCTACTGCGCACATCGAAGTGCCTCAATGGGGAAAAAATTCCGAAAACTATGCTTACATCCGTAAAGAGGGTGCTAAGTATAACAAGGATGCAAACGGTCACTACAAGTATACCGACTCCAAGGGAAAAGTACATGAAGGGATAAACTACTCTGACACGTTTGAAGAAAGTGGCAGTTTACCCCCTGACAGCAAGCAGGGCGACCGTAACGACTTACGGACTCTGTATGCACTGATTGCATCCGGGGCAGACAATGCGCAAATCCTGGGTGAGCACCCGGAATACCTGCGAGATATCTCCCACATTGACCGGACAAGGCAGACCATCCTGGAGGAGAAATACCGCAATGTATTTCGCCAGATGACAGTCACCTATATCTTTGGCCCTACTGGCACAGGAAAAACTAGGTCGGTAAAAGAAGGATGCGGATACTCAAACTGCTACGCGGTGTCTGACTATCACCATCCTTTTGATGGCTACCGGGGGCAGAAAGTGATGCTCTTCGATGAGTTCCACAGCAGCTTGCCCCTTAATAGCATGCTGCAATACCTGGATGGCTATCCTTTGGAATTACCCTGTAGGTATGCTAACAAGCAGGCTTGCTACACGGAAGCATACATCATTTCCAACTTGCCGTTGGAGAAGCAGTATGTTTCCGAGCAGCACGAAAAGCCGGAGGCTTGGGACGCGCTCTTGCGGCGCATCAACTGCGTTCGGGTTTTTGACCTCGACGGCAGTCACAAGGACTATACGGTTCACGAGTATTTTCACCCTTGCACCACACCGACATTTGAGCAAATAGAGATTGATGATTGTCCGTTCTAGCGGATGAAAGCTGTGCTATCAGGCTATACGGGCATTTATTTTGAAAGGAGATTTAATCATGCGTAATGATTCTGATCGCCTGCAATGGCAGACGGAAAAAAATTATATCATGAATACGTTCCACAATGGGCTTAGACGTATTCAAACCGATTCAAAGACCGCACAGCAATATGTGCTGCTGTGCCTCGCACTCGCAGTTGCCGCCCTGATTATGGTTTCGGGCGGCTCTGGCGAGGACGTGATTTCGGTAGTATTTAGACCGTTCGTTAATTTTATTCGGGTAATTGCATGGCTGGCAGAGTGCCTTGGCGTCATTTACCTCTTTGGTTATATCCCCCACAGTTGGTCATATTACGACGATTTTTCGCGTGCTGGTATCTGCAACCAGGCGCATGAAGCACCACTGCTAGTTAAGGCCAACAGGGATGGTAATATTCAACAGCTTACTTTCAGCCTTAAAGGCTGCCCGCTCGAATACTGGGAAGACAATCGGACAACAATCGAATCCGCACTTAATGTGACCGTCCTCTCTATCACTCAGGGCAGCAACAACCAGCTCTTTGACCTTCGTGTTGTTGCCGGGTGCAACCTTATGGGGCGGCTAATCCCGTGGGCAGATACATATATGGACGATAGCGACACAAAAATCGTCTTGGGCATCAATGCGGCAGGCATTCCCGTTAGCATTGATTTTAGCCAGCTGCCTCATTGGCTTTTGGCTGCTGCCACCGGCATGGGTAAGACGCAGTTGGCACTGTTGATTCTCTACCAGCTGTCGCAAAAAGGCTACGACATCTACCTCGCCGATTATAAAGGTGTGGACTTCGGCCCCGAATATTGTAAGACGGGGCATTATGCAGATGATGATGCTGCCCTTGAGCAGATGCTTGACAGTGTTGTACATGAGCTTAACCATCGCCGTACAGAGTTTTCTATCGCTGGCTGTGCAAATCTTGAGGAATATGTCCAGACGACCGGAGAAGAACTGCATCGAATCGTCGTTATCCTGGATGAAACCTCGATGATTCTCGATACAACTGGACGTGATAAAGATGGCAAGGCAGTAGTTGCCTCGATTACGAACAAGCTCCTCGCCATTGGCCGTCTGGGCCGTGCGCTCGGTATTCATCTGCTTGTGGCAACTCAGCGCCCCGACGTAGGGTCTGTTCCGGGTAGTCTTAAAGCACAGCTTGACGGTCGTATTTGCGGCCACACTGCCGATGCACAGAGTTCCATTGTTATCTTGGATGACGGCAGTGCCGCAAAGCTCCCTGCTATTCCCGGACGCTTCATCATCCGCAATGGCAGTGGGTCGGACGAAATTATTCAGGCTTACTACTATCACCAGTGACCAAGGAGTCGACTATGAAAAATCCACCTCTACAACAGGGCCATGACGGCCCGCGGGCACCACCGTTGCGTCCTTATCAGGCTGACACCCTTCAGCGTATGAAATCCTACGAGGGAAATGCCGCCCTGTGCGTTATCGCAACCGGCCTTGGCAAGACACGAATTTTTGCTGAGTACATCCGCTGTGATGTACTGGAAAATGACCACCACATACTGATTTTATCTCACCGGGAAGAACTCGTGATACAGCCGTTGGAATACCTCAAAGGCCTTCCCTGCGGCATCGAGCAGGGAACCACACATGCACACGGGGAACCCATCATCAGCGCTTCGGTGCAAAGCCTTGTGGGGCGGCTCGACAAGTACAACCCCTACAGTATCGATACCATCATCATCGACGAGGCCCACCACAGTGCTGCACCGACCTACCGCAAAATTTTTGAGTACTTCAAAAATGCCGTTCGTTTTGGCTTCACTGCAACCGCAATCCGCGGTGATGGTGTCGGCCTGGATGTGGCTTTTGACGACATTTTGTGCGAGTATAACACCCTATACGGCATTGAGCACGGGTATCTTAGTCCTATAGAAGCTTGTCAGGTTAATCTCAAGTATGACTTGGGGACAGTGCAGTACCGTGAGGATACTGGCGATTATGATGCCGCAGATATAGCACGCGTTATGTCTGGCACAGCAGCGGGTATCGCGGAGGCCTACACCTCAAACGCACGTGGGCAGACCATCATTTTCGCACCATCCATTGAAGAGGGCAAAAATGTGACAGCACTGCTCAATTCCCAGCATGGTGCCAGTACCGCGGCCTTTATCGATGGCACTACTCAAAATAGAGGACGTCTGTTGGAGGCCTACCGTTTGGGCCTAATTAAAGTACTTGTCTGCTATGCTGTCCTGACGGAAGGTGTTGACCTGCCGATGACAGAAACCGTTCTGCTGGCCCGCCCGGTTGCCACAACCAATGTCGGCCTGTATGCGCAGATGGTAGGTCGCGGCCTGCGGTTGCATCCGGGAAAAAGTGCCTGCAAGATTATTGATTGCGTGGGCATTTCCAGGATGCCGATATGCACGGCAGCAACGCTAATCGGCGAGGAACCGCTAGCTCCCAAACCTAAAAAGGAGCAGGTGGAAAAGTTGCCGGAGGAAACCGAACCGATAAAGGTACTTACAGGTGCGGACATTCCCGATACCTGGATACAAAATCAGAAGGAGGTAGACGTTATGGCACTTGGCGAAGGTGTTACCACCCATGATGTCGCATGGATTACACTCAAGGATGGCGGCTATATACTGCCTATCCCGACCGTAACCTACCGCATCAGCAAACCGCTGACTAACGGCATGGTGTACCTGCGGAAAAATAAAGCGTGCTCCAAGAGTGCGGTGCCATTACAATTTGCATTAGACTATGTGTATCAGGACTTGAAACAGAAGCATGCTAAATATCAACATATCTGGGACAAAAAACAGCGCTATAAGTGGGATAGACAACCCATCACCAATGAGCAAATTGCCCTTATCCACAAGCTGGCCCCGGATTACAAAATTGACACCCATAAAATGACACGAGGGGATGCCTCGCGGGCGATACAACTGCTGACCTACAAGCCGGAAGAATGGACGCCCCAAACGACACCCTCGGAGGTGCAGGACGATGCCAAGAAAAGCCCGTAAACTTTCGTCCTGCGGCGTGTATCACATCATGATCCGTGGAATTAACCGCATGACCATCTTTAATGATGATGCCGACAATCTGAACTTTTTACATATTCTCGATTTTTGCGCAGATGAAAATTTTATCATCATGGCATACTGCCTGATGGGCAACCATCTGCATCTGCTCGCGAAGGATTGTAACGATTCCTTGCAACACATGATGAAGGCCATCGGGGTACGGTACGTTGCCTACTACAACCGCCGCTACCAGCGGACAGGCCCGCTCTTCCAGGGCCGTTACAAATCCCAGCCTGTCACAACCAAAGGCTACTTCCTGCGGGTACTGCGCTATATCCACCGCAACCCGGTCGCTGCCGGAATGGTGCAGGATATGCAGGACTACCCGTGGAGCAGCTACATTGACTACTTTGCTAGTCGAAAAAAGCCGTTATGTCATGTAGACACAAGCTACGCGCTTGCACTGCATGATTTAGATTGGCTGCGGCACTACCACCAGCAGCCAGAATTAAATGCCCGCGGCATTCTGGAGGATTCTCCGCTGCCTGCCTTTACGGATGCTGAGCTTTGTGACTTTGTACGTGCAACGGCAGGCATGGAATGCCACGAAATCCAGCTTTACCCCGAATCCACCGCAACCCCGCTGCTGCGCCGTCTGGTAACACAAGAGGGCGTCAGCATTACACAACTCTCACGGCTTACAGGGATGGCACGCGGAGACATCCGCCGCCGTCTGCTGTGAGCGGTGATACAACTCTCAAAGGAGAAATCCCATGAAGAAAGAAAGCTTTATTTACAGCACTCTCACGATTGGCGGTTCGAAGGAACAGGTCAATGAAGTAATGAAGTACATCTGCGATGACATCTATGACATTGGGAGCATTGATTTGAATAAAATCTGTGCTGTGCCGGTACACCTGAACATTGGCCCCGATGATGAAGTTTCTTGCGGCGAAAAGCTTTACCGCCATTATCTTGATTTAGTTCCTTACCCTACAGAAGAGGAAGAAGAAAATTTTCTTGCTGTTCTTAGCCGTGCAGATCAGCGCCGGTTCCTTTTGGGAAAAATGGCTGTGCTGAACCGGAAGGAATACGGCTATCCTACTTATACCGGCTGGTGCACGGAACACTGGGGTACAGACGAAAACGTGATATCTTTTGAAGAATGTAATGAAAATAGCATTGCATTTCTCACCCATAGCGCACCTGCAAGTGAGGCTATTCATACGCTCTCAATTCTTTTTCCTAAAGTAAAACTTACTTTCGCGTGGGAGGAAAACAAGGTCGCCCTTATGGACGATGAAGTAGTTTTACATTATGAAGTATATCGTTACGGGGAGCTGGCAGAATCCAAATCTGCCATTGCCGGAAAGACCCACTGGCAATATAACGGCAGCTTAAAAAAACCGTTGTACTGCACGCCCCAAGAAGATAATGATTATGGGGAAATCCCTGAAGGAATTTCTGCGGAGGATTTTGAGGAACCGGACGCTATGCCTTTCTAACCCTGCCTCGTTTGAAAAGTAAACATCAAAAGGACGACAGCCTTTATTGGCTCTCGTCCTCTTTTTGTTGTCTAGTCTCAATATTGTCAAATAAAGGGCTGTCCCAAAAAGTTTTAAATGGGATTCCCAACCCCACACATATCCGTGCAACTATTTCAGTTGAAGTATTTTTAGTGGTAGCATAAGGCTTGACAGTCTTTTTAAGGACAGATGGTGCAATGCCGGAACGCTCAGCCAGCTTGTTGACACTGTAGCCGCGCTCGTCTGCAAGCTCCAAAATGCGCAGCTTAATTGCCTCCTGTAGTAGCATTTGCCCTCACCACCGTGTACAATAAAGTATATTTATTGTACCGATTTGCTAAGGGAAAAATCGTCTACCTGGAGACGATTTGAATCTTGCTCTTACGTGCTGATGTGCTATAATATAAAAGGAAGGTGATAAATGGATGCAAAAACTATCCCACACCGCACCGTACATAGCCTATGCTGTGGCAACTGCTGGGATGGCTGTGCTGCTACTCCTTGGCAGCTCGCCGGGAGCAATAGTTGCCCGCAGTTACCGGGCGTATAATGGGCGCGCTGTTCCCGGCTACACAGAATATACGTACCGGGATGTTAATCTGTCCTTCTCGGTGCCGCTATCACCTGTGACCGCGGTGGAAGCACGCGCGAAAAAAGACGGTTATATCTTGTTTGCCTATCCGCGCTGTCCCTACTGTCGCAACCTGCTCCCTGTGCTTGCCGCTGTTGCTACAAGTGAAGGGGTCACGATGGACTACTGCCAGGTAGACCTATATCGGGATATATACACCTACAACTCGGATACTGCCGCACCAGTGCAAACCAGACCAGCGGGGGAAGGCTACACCGAACTGCTAACCTGGCTGGATGACTACCTGGCCGAGTACACCGTCTCCGACCCGGAGAAAAATGAAATTGATGTCGGGGAGAAGCGTATCGGTGCACCGACCATCATCAAGGTGGAAGATGGCAAGCCCGTGTCAAAATGGCAACTATCGGATGCTTCAATATTTGTAGGTGGATACCCGGAAAACAAATACGCAGTCTGGGACAATTCCATACAGGAAGGAGTTGCAGATTCCTTGCGGGAGTATCTGGAAACTGCGTGATGTATCGGGGACGGTGAGTCGCGCAGCGATCTCCCCCGTCCCCGATTTAAAAGAATCCAAAGCCGCCACTTATCAATAGAGTGGCGGCGGCAAAATTAAAAAGTAGCCTCGGTGCTAGATGCCGAGAAGGAGTGTTTTTATGAAAAAGAATATCGTATTGGCAGTTATTGCGACTGCGGCTATGGCGCTCAGCCTGGTAGGATGCGGCGTTAAGGTCACGAACATTTCGGTTCCGGATGCTGCGACCCTCGAAAAGGGCGAGAGCATCACGCTGCCGGTAAATTTCGGCACGGAGGATGCGCCCGCAGAGACGCCTGTCATCGCAACTGGTGAGTCTGCTACGGCAGAAACTGCTGCGCAGGATGAAAAAATTGCCAAGGCGGCTGAGAAGCTGACGCTCGCGTGGACTTCTTCCGATGAGAGTGTTGCTACGGTTGATGAGACCGGCACCGTTACGGCAGTCGCAGCCGGTGAGGCTGAAATCACCGCAGCAGTCAAGGATACTGAGATGCAGGATGTCTGCGTCATCACCGTCAAGGTATCCGCGAAAGAGTTGAAGGTTCCCGATACCATGGAAGTCAAACTCAACGATACCGATGAAACCGCAATCGAAGCGAAATGCGAGCCGGAAGATGCGTCCAACATTTCGTTTGATTTCGCTTCCAGCGATGAGGAAGTCGCCACCGTCGATAAGGACGGCAAGGTGAAAGTCCTTAAAGCAGGTGAGTGCGACATCACCACGACCCTTATGCAGGATGGCGAAAAGGTCACCGAGAAGACGACTCATGTGAAAGCGTTCTATGAGGTTGAAAGCATCACGCTCGATTCCAACGAAGGCAAACTGACGGTCGGTAACTCTCACACCATTAAGGCAACTGTTGCCCCAGAAGAGGTTGCCGCCGAGACCACCATCGAGTGGTCGTCCAGCAACGAAAAGGTCGCTACCGTCGATTCCAATGGGAAGGTAACTGCTGTTTCCTCTGGAAATGCAACCATCACGGCGACTGCTGGTGAGGAGAGTGCCAACTACGAAGTGACGGTTGAACAGCCGAAGAAGGTCACGACCAGCAACAAGACTTATAAAAACAGCGGTTCCAGCAACAGTGCTGCCGTGACGCCGACTAATCCGGCACCTGTTGCGCCGGTTACGCCGTCTGCTCCCGCTACGCCGTCTGCTCCCGCTACGCCGTCCGCTCCCGTTACGCCGGTACAGCCCAGTAATCCGGAGCCTGCTGCTCCGGCTCCTGCGCAGCCTGACCCGGCACCGGCACAGCCTAGTAACCCTGAACCGGCGCAGCCGAGCAATCCCGAGCCTGCACAGCCGTCTCAGCCGAGCGGTGGAGACTCCAACACCGACTGGTGGGGCACAGTGATTCCCGGTGAGGCTGATAAGAGTTGCCCTCCGGAGGAGCATGCTGGTGGTCTGTGCTGATTCCGGATATCAAACCATGTAAGTAATAACCAACTCGTAGTAGCGGAAAAATGGGGACGGTTCCTAAATTGAGAAGTTGACATCAAAACCTCAAAAACGGGGACGGCGCAGTCGTTTTAACGACCTGCACCGTCCTCTTTTTGTAAAAGCATTCGCTCGTAGAAACGTAGAAAAGAACCGGTGAGGTAACAGCTTGTTACCCCACCACGAATAAAGTTGACTCGTTTTGAATAGTAGACATCAAAATGGAGTAAGGCCGCTTGCGGCCCGAATTTTGCAGCAAAAAGCCGGGAGCTTTCACTCCCGGTTCTCTTTATTGTGCGGTCATCATCATGTCGCAGTCGGCACATTTTATGCGCACAACCTTTGTCCCTCGCACGCTGTTGTGACAGCAGGGGCAAACATACTTGATGCTGTGGCTGTTGGGGTTACTTCCTGTCGGCTTGCCCGTGGCGTCCCCTGCGCCCTTGCCACGCGGGGCGTAGAAATCTTCAATGCGGTTCATGCTGATGTCCTGCCAGTCTTGTTCCAAAATGAACTCACACAGCGCGTCGGTCGGCTCGGTGATGCTCCATCCAACGCGCGGGTCGTAACTGATTTTCAAATCGCGGGCCTCGGCGGCCTCCTTAAATTTTTTGTTGTGGTATGCGCCGCCCCTGCTGCAATCCTGTATGCCGTTTTGAAGGTTCCACAAGTGTACACACTCGTGGAGGGTGGTCGCCACCACGTTTTCTATGGGCCGTGCAAGCGTCCCAGCGCCGATGTTAAGCTCATGGCGGGTTGTGTCTCCTCTCTGCCATGCCTTGGCTACGGTGACGTGTCCGTAGGCTCTGGGCGTGCTCTGTATCGTGATGATAGGCTCCTCCAACTCACCGTTGAAATACTTTACATTCAACGCGCGGAAAATTTTCTCCAAGTAACCAGCCGTCCGGGAAGTCTTAACAGTCTCTTTCATTTTCGTGTCCTCACTTTCGTTTTCCCAATCTTTGCCCGTGTTATCCCACCGGGATAAGGGGTTGCGGGTTGTTCCGCGATTAGCGGACAAAAGTGAGGTTGGATAGTTGTCAAGGTGACTGTGGAATACCGCAGCCATAATTTTAAAAAGCGAGGATATGCCGCAAAAGCTCCTTTACAATTTTCCAATCCACGCTTTTATAATTTTTAAAGGAACAACAAAAAACAGGATTGCCACGGCTATAATTTACTCCGCGGCAATCCTGTTCCCATGTTACAGGGCTTGCGTTTATTTTAAAAGTGTGGTACGATTGTGGTACTTGCAAAAAGGGTAATAAAAAAGCTCCTAATTTTCAACGCATCATCGAAGAAAATCAGAAACTTAGTTTGGTGACCCGTACGGGAATCGAACCCATGTTACAGCCGTGAAAGGGCCGTGTCTTAAC
>OKUR01000261.1_pt1 | contig 27861 bp, 24 predicted proteins | sample 1606671 | NCBI WGS metagenome assembly OKUR01 (sample SAMEA3882519, study PRJEB24775) | human gut metagenome | biome: human-associated habitat; feature: intestine environment; material: feces | place: Netherlands | collected 2009/2010 | reverse complement strand
ATTAAAGACAAGGAGGTATTTGCAACATGGCTCAACTTGGAAAAGGCAAATTAAACTACAGATGTCCTTTATGTTTTATGAGGGATCTTGATATTGATATGTTCTACAATAAAGATACAGGTATTTACAGCTGCATCCGCTGTCAGTTCAGAGGTACAGAAGAAGATGTGCTTCAGGGAAATGAGGATGTACGTAAAAAATACAAAGCAATGTATAAAAGATTCGACAAATTTGACTTTGATTAATATATAGTGCTATTATGTGCGCTGCTGCTTTTTGGGCAGCAGCGTCTTTTGCATAATAAGAACGATCTGCTTCCGGTTATACAAAAGACGCTGGGTGTCAGTAAAGTAAAGGTAAGGGAGAGTATTATGGCAAAGAAGAAAAAAGATACAATGGAATTCAGATTTTATGAGCTTCCACAGGGAGAGGCAGCCCTTGTACTTTGTGGAGAGTCATGGGTGAGGGTATATGGACATGAGGAGCTTCATCTGCATTTTCATAATCTGATGGAGCTCGGAATATGCCGCCAGGGAGTCGGAGATATGTTTTTGGATGAGGAAGTATACAAATATCACTCCGGCGATATAACGATAATACCGGAAAATTTTCCGCATGTGACAGTAAGTGATGGCGAAACAACAAATTTCTGGGAGTATATATTTATAGACCTGAGATCTATGATCGAGACAATGTTTCCGGGAAATGTTGCGTTCCAGAACGATGCAGTGAGCAGTCTGTCAAAACGTGCATATATGACAAATGAGAGAGATAACCATATTATAGCAGAATGCATAAATGGAATAATAAGAGAGACAAATGAACACAAGACATATTCGCAGAGAGCGATAGCGCTTAAGGTACAGGAGATCGTTATAGAGCTTTTACGCCATGATGCGTCATTGCCGGAAGAAAAAAATAATTTAGTGAAGGGCACTAATATGTCGCAGATCGCTTCTGCACTGGATTATATAAATAAACATTTTAAAGAACAGCTGAAGGCATGTGAGCTGGCAGAACTTTGCAATATGAGTGAGACACATTTCAGACGTCTTTTTGAATCATTTATAAATATGCCGCCTATGGAATATGTGAATCTGATACGAGTGCAGAAGGCATGTGAGCTGATGAAAAAATCGAATGAGTCGATGGATTTGATTGCACAGAAATGTGGTTTTACAACACCATCAACTTTTAACCGCAATTTCAGAAAATTTGTAGGAACTTCCCCATATCAATGGAAAATTAATCCTGAAAATTATGAACATAAACTACTTAATTTTAGGATATCTGCACTAAAAGGGTGGTAAAAATAACAACTTTTGTTTTTTTTCGAACGTAAATGATTGAAAAAGCAAAAAAATGTATTGTATATGTTAACAATCAGATGACTCTATTCGTTATAATGACTATGTAATCAAGGAGCGGACACAATAAAATATACAAAATGACCAATAAACGTATGGACAAATTGTTAATTAAGTGTTAACATGTTTCTAGGGGTTGCAAAAACTATCATATTTAAATGGAGGGACAAATATGAAAAAGAAGGTTATATCATTATTACTTATCTCTGCTATGACAGCTTCAATGGTAGCAGGATGCGGAGACAGCTCATCATCTGACACACAAAAAGGTGACTCAAAGAGTGCTACTACAGTAGATGATGGACACACACTTACTGTATGGGCATGGGATGCAAGCTTCAATATCCCGGCACTTCAGGCAGCAGCAGATGACTACAAGGCAAACGTTGACAAAGACTTCGTATTAAATATCGAAGAGCAGTCACAGTCATCAGATATTGAGACAGCCATTACAACAGCAGGTTCAGCTGGAGATTACAGCACACTTCCTGATATCGTATTATTCCAGGATCACTACTTCCGGCAGTATCATACAAATTATCCTGATGCATGGGTATCAGCAAACGATGCAGATATCAAATGGGATGATTTCAGCCAGGAAAAATTATCATTCTCTACAATAGACGGAGAGCATTTCGGAGTACCTGTAGATAACGGAACAGTTATTTTTGCATACAGAACAGATCTTCTTCAGGAAGCAGGATACACAATCGATGATATGACAGGAATTTCTTGGAAAGACTTCATCGAAGTTGGAAAGAAAGTATATGACAAGACAGGAAAATACTTACTTGCGATGGATGGCGATGGAAACGACTTGTTCTACATGATGCTTCAGGCTGAGGGAGTTTCACAGTTTAAAGATGGAACACCTAACTTCACAGATAATGAGCAGCTTAAAGAGATTATGCAGGTGCTTAAAGATATGATCGATAACAATGTACTTTACCTTGCAAATGATTGGTCAGATTATACAGATCAGACAATTCAGGGAGATATGGTTGCCGGTGTAATGAATGGTAACTGGATCATTCCTACAATTGAAAAAGTAGCAGATAACAGTGGTAAATGGGAAATCACATCACTTCCTACATTAAAGGGTGGTGAAGGATATGCTTCAAATGGTGGATCTTCACTTTATATCACAAGCAACTGCAAACAGACAGATCTTGCTAAAAAATTCTTAGCTTACACATTTGGTGGTGGATCATACGTAGATAAAGGAACATCAGCTACATATGATAATGCTCTTAAAAAAGGCGGCGTTATTACAACATACGCACCAGCAGGAAAATCTGATGTTTACAATGAGGGTGTTGAATACTTCAACAACCAGCCAATATACTCTAAGATTGTTGAGATGGGTACAAAAGTACAGACAGTAGAGCAGAGTGATTTCCACTATGACGCTCGTAAGAAACTTGCAACTGCACTTATCAACATTAAGGGCGGCGCAGACATAGACGACGAACTTAAAACAGCTGAGGACGACCTCAAGTTCACAATGGGACTTTAATTCAGCAGCTTATGGAAAATACAGGGAGTCAATAATGACTCCCTATTTTTCCAATAGGATATAGACAGGGGGCCTTAAAATTGAAAAATAAAAAACGTGGAATGAGTATTACGGCTAAACAGAAGGCAGCAGGCTGGTCTTATCTGGCACCTGCAACGATACTCATATTGATAATGAGCTTTTGGCCTATTATACAGGCAGTTATTACATCTTTTAAAACCGGCTCAAGTGCAAATATGCAGTGGGCTAATCCGATAACATATAATTACACACGAATGCTTCAGGACAATGTTTTCAAGAGATCTGTTGGAAATACGTTCTTATATCTTATAATCGAAGTACCTATCATGCTTGTGCTTGCAATATTACTTGCACAGCTGCTTAATAATAAGGATTTGAAATTCAAAGGATTTTTCCGTACTTGTGTATTCCTTCCATGTGCTACATCACTTGTATCATATGCGTTGATTTTTAAATCACTTTTTGCTACACAGGGACTTATGAATACTATTCTTGTCAAACTTGGAATTTTACAGAGTAACTTTAATTTCCTTGGAACAGCATGGAGTGCAAAAATAATAATTATTGTAGCACTTATCTGGAGATGGACAGGATACAACATGGTATTTTTCCTTGCAGGACTTCAGAATATTGAATATTCGGTATATGAAGCTGCAAAGATTGATGGAGCCAGTGGATGGCAGACATTCTGGAAGATAACAGTACCACTTCTTAAGCCGACGATCGTTATGACAACTATTATGTCTATAAATGGTACACTTCAGCTGTTTGATGAGTCTGTAAACTTAACGAGTGGCGGACCTGCAAACTCAACTATCACAATGTCACATTACATTTACAATGGATCATTTGGTGAAGGTGTTGCAAACTTTGGTTATGCTTCAGCTATGTCAGTAGTTGTATTTATAATGGTTGCTATATTGGCATTTATCAATTTGAAAGTAGGTGACAAGCGTGATTAAGAAAAAACATGGATCTTCAATACAAAGACGACTTATACCATCATATATTTTCCTGATCATTGTTTCATTCATCTCGGTATTTCCATTTTACTGGATGATATCGGCAGCTACAAACAAATCAATTGATGTAGCTACAGGAAAACTTGCAATTGGTACATATGCACTTGAAAATTTAAAGACATTATTTGCAAAGCAGGATGTTCTTCTTGGAATGAAGAATTCGTTTGTAAATGCAACAGTACAGACACTTGTAGCACTTTTGGTGTGCTCGCTCGCTGGATATGGATTTGAATTATATCATGACAAGGCAAAGGACAGATTATTCTCCGTACTTCTGCTTGCAATGATGATTCCACAGGTAGCTACACTTATTCCGCTCTTTAAGATGATGTCTAAGCTTGGATTTACAAATACAGTATGGGGCTTTATGCTTCCTGCTATTTCGACACCATTCCTTATAATGATGTTCAGGCAGAATTCGAGAAACTTCCCTATAGATATCATGGAGGCAGCCCGAATCGACGGACTCAGTGAGATAGGGATATTCTTTAAAATGTATATGCCTGTACAGAAATCGACATATGCAGCAGCTGCTGTTATCACATTCATGAATGCATGGAATTCATATATGTGGCCAAAGGTAATCCTCAATAAACCACAGGCAATCACAATGCCTATGCTTATTGCAAACCTAGCAGCAGGATACACAGTAGATTATGGCGTACTTATGATGGGCGTTCTTTTCTGTTCTATACCTACAATGATTGTATTCTTCGTATTACAGAAACAGTTCGCAGAAGGAATTACAGGTTCTGTTAAGTAAATAATAGTAGTAGAATGCTATTTAAAAAATCAAGAAGGCAAATAATGTAATGTTATTTGCCTTCAAATTATATAAAAATAAGTTGAGATAGGAGAAAAAATATGGGAGAGTTTGACATTAATATCGTAAAAAATCCGGAAATATTTGAGCAGAACAGATTAGCTGCACATTCAGATCATGTATGTTATAAAAATATAAAAGAGAAGATTCTGGGGAAAAGCAGCTACAGAATGAATCTTAATGGCTTATGGAAATTTGCATATGCAAAAAATATGGCGCTTGCGATAGAGGGCTTTGAAAAGGCTGATTATGATTGCAGTAACTGGGATGAGATAAGGGTTCCCGCACATATACAGATGGAAGGGTATGGGGTGCCTATATATACAAACACTACATATCCATGGGAAGCAGATGAATTTATAGAGCCGGGAGAGATCCCGGAAATATTTAATCCGGTTGCAAGTTATGTCAGATATTTTGAACTTCCGGAAGAAATGAAAGATAAAAAGATCAATATTTCATTTCAGGGAGTAGAGAGCGGGTTTGCGGTCTGGTTAAATGGTCATTATGTGGGATATAGTGAGAACACATTTGACCCGGCAGACTTTGAACTGACAGATTATCTCGTTGAAGGAGAAAACAAACTTGCAGTAAGAGTGTGGAAGTGGACGTCAAGCAGCTGGTGTGAGGATCAGGATTTTTATAGGTTTTCAGGTATTTTCAGGGATGTATTTATCTATGCAGTGCCAAAAGTACATATAGAGGATCTGTCAGTTGTACCGACATTAAACGATACATTTGATGAAGGAACTCTTGCGATAGACATTAAAGCACATGGAAAAGGAAAAGCAAAGATCAAGCTTCTTTATGCAGGAAATCTATCAATAGAAAGATTTGATGAAGAACCACAGGAAGTTGATGGGTTTGATATAGAACTAAAGGATGGAGTATGCACCGGGCAGATTAAAATAGATAAGCCTGTACTCTGGAGTGCTGAGGAACCAAATCTGTATGTTGCACAGATAGAAGTGTATGATGAGAAAGGCTGCCAGACAGAATTCATAAGCCAGTATGCTGGCTTTAGAAGATTTGAAATGTCTGACGGACTCATGAAATTAAACGGAAAACGTATTGTTTTCAAGGGTGTAAACCGTCATGAATTCAGCTCGATAACTGGAAGAGTCCCAAATAAAGAAGAGGTTATAAAGGATGTTGTTACAATGAAACGTAATAACATTAACTCGATAAGAACAAGCCATTATCCGGATGATTCATTATTGTATGAACTTTGTGATATATATGGAATTTATCTGATAGCAGAGAATAATCTTGAATCGCATGGAACATGGGAAGCTTATATGAAAAAATATGTCGACGAAGATTTTATTGTCCCTAATGACAAAAAGGAATGGCTTCCAATGATGCTTGACCGTGTAAATTCATGTTATCAGAGAGACAAAAATCATGCATCAATTCTTATCTGGTCATGTGGAAATGAGTCATATGGAGGAAAAGATCTCTACGAAATGTCACAGCTTTTTAGAAAACTTGACCCTCACAGACTTGTGCATTACGAAGGAATCTTCAACGACAGAAGATACGAGGGCACCAGTGATATGGAGAGCCAGATGTACACACCTGTATCAGGAATTGAAAAATTCTTAAAAGAGCATAAAGAAAAGCCATTTATATGCTGTGAGTATACACATGCAATGGGAAATTCATGTGGTGCAATGCATAAATATACGGAACTTTCTGACAGAGAGCCTAGATATCAGGGTGGATTCATATGGGATTACATAGATCAGTCAATCTATAAAAAGGACAGATATGGTAAGTGGTTTTTGACATATGGTGGAGATTTCGGTGACAGACCTACAGATGGAGATTTCAGCGGAAATGGAATCGCATATGGTGGAAAGAGAAAACCATCTCCGAAAATGCAGGAAGTCAAGTATAATTATCAGAATATAGAGGTTGTATTTGAGAATGATTCTGAGTTTACGGTAATAAATAAAAATCTGTTTACAAATACGGATGAATTTGATGCATTAGTTATTTTACAGGCAGATGGAACTGTGGTTCATAAGTCTGCGATAAGTATATCCGTTCCGGCACTTTCGAGAGAAAAATTTAAAGTGCCTGCCGGAATAAAAAATGCAATGATAGATCCGGAAAAAGAATATTCAATATTGGTATCGTTTGTATTAAAGGAAAACAGAATATGGGCAGATGCAGGTCATGAGGTCGCATTCGGACAGTATGTAATGAAAAAACCAGTTGTATCATACAGCTGTGATAAACAGGTAGAGGTTGTTATAGGAAATGCAAACGTTCTTGTAAGAGGTGAGAACTTTAAGGCACTTTTCTCAAGAATGAATCTTGGACTTGTATCATATGTGTATGGTGGAGTAGAGATGCTTCCAAATACAATACCGCTTCCAAATTTCTGGAGAACACCGACAAATAACGATTCAGGGAATATGATGCCGCAAAGATATGCACAGTGGAAGATAGCCAGTATGTATGTCACAACAAGGCAGGATCAGAGATTTGCCGACACATCTCCGGAGGTTGTTGAAAACGATGACAGCGTATCTGTGACATACACATACTATATGCCGACAACACCTCAGAGCTCATGTAAAGTTACATACAAAGTGTTCGGTGACGGAACGATAGAGACAACATTAAGCTATGATCCGGTAAAAGAGCTTGGTGATATGCCTGAATTTGGCATGATGTTTAAATTGGACGCAGACTATGATTCTATTAAATGGTATGGACTTGGACCACAGGAGACATATGCGGACAGGCTTCATGGTGCAAAATTAGGTGTTTATGAAAATAAGGTTTCCGACAATGTGGCAGAGTATCTTGTTCCGCAGGAAAGCGGAAATAAATGTGGTGTAAGATATGCAAAAGTTGTAGACAAAAAGGGCAGAGGCATGATGTTCTTTGGAGACGAGCTATCATTTTCGGCACTTCCTTATACACCACACGAATTAGAGAATGCTGCACATCACTATGAACTACCGCCAGTTCATTATACAGTGGTGCGCATTGCAAAACAGCAGATGGGTGTAGCAGGTGATGACAGCTGGGGATCACATACTCATCCTGAATATCTCATAGATGTATCAAAGAAACTTGAGTTTACATTCTGCTTTAAGGGAATTTAAAGGAAATATATGTTCCTTAAGGCGGTGTGTCCATTAAGAATAATAAATTAAGGAGAATCATTAATGACAAAATTCATTAAAGGAATGGATCTGTCAACATTGCTGGAACTTGACAGATGCGGTGCAAAATATTATGACCACGGAAAAGAAAGAGACATTTTAGACATCATGAAAGATTATGATGTTGATACTATCCGTCTTCGTCTGTGGAATGATCCAAAATCTGAACTTGGGGAGCCATATGGTGCAGGAAATAACGATCTTGCAGAAACGATCGCAATCGGGAAAAAAGTTACCGATGCCGGATTTGGTGTACTGCTCAATTTCCATTACAGCGATTTCTGGGCAGATCCGGGAAAACAGATAAAACCTAAGGCATGGGCTGATTATGGTGTAGAAGAACTTGAGAGGGCAGTATATGATTATACATTAGACAGCCTTACAAAGGTCATAGATGCCGGAGTTAATGTTACTATGATCCAGGTAGGAAATGAACTTTCAAATGGATTGTTATGGCCGGAGGGACAGGTGCCTGCCTATGATAATATTGCAAAATTTGTAAGTGCCGGAATAAGAGCATGCAGAAAAGTCAATGCGGACATACCAATAATGATCCATCTTGACAATGGTGGAAATAATGAACTTTATGTCAGATGGTTCGAAAATTATATAAAACGCGGTGAAGATTTCGAGTACATTGGTCTTTCATATTATCCTTTCTGGCACGGTTCACTTGATGCACTGGAATTTAATATGAACGATATAGCAAAAAGATTCAATAAAGATCTAATTATTGCTGAAGTTTCAATGGGATTTACAATGGAAGATTATAAAGACTATGAAAAACTTGATGATTCCCAGCGTAAAGGATATGCCACAAAGCCATCTCTTGTAGAAAAGATAGATTATCCTATGACAATAGAAGGACAGGCAGATTTCACAAAAGATTTTCTTGGTAGGGTTGCAAATGTAGCAGATGACCATGGAAAAGGATTTTTCTGGTGGGAGCCGGCATGGATTCCGGTACCAGGATCGGGATGGGCTACACCGGCGTCACTTAAATACATGAACGATCCGGGACCATGTGGAAATGAGTGGGCTAATCAGGCATTGTTTGATTATGATGGAAATGTTCTGCCGGCTCTTGAAGTGATAAAGGACTTTAAAAAATAATTATGTGATAAATATGTAAAAATGTTGCATGTTACCTTTGTTATGTTGCATTTTCGATCTGATATGTTGTAATCCCAAAAACACCATGTATAATGGAATTATAAGCAAAAAGCACAGAATTTACAGACGGATTTTATTGCGGATTTAAACAGAAAAGGAGAAGAAAAAATGATACAACAGAATGTATTAGAAAAATTTAAAGAGTTATTCGGAACAGATGGAGATATCAGAGTATATTTTGCTCCGGGACGTGTTAATCTTATTGGTGAACATACAGACTATAATGGAGGTCATGTGTTCCCATGTGCTCTTACGATCGGTACATATATGGCAGCAAGAAAGAGAGCGGACAGAAAACTTCGTTTTTATTCTATGAATTTTGAAAGTCTCGGTGTTATAGAGACATCGCTTGACGAATTTACACCGGATCCTGATGGACAGTGGACAAATTATCCTATTGGTGTAATGTGGGCCTTTGAAGGACGTGGGATGAAGCTGGAGTGCGGTCTTGACATTGCTCTTTTTGGAAATATCCCAAATGGTTCAGGACTTTCATCATCTGCATCACTTGAAGTAGTAACAGGCTATATGTTAAAAGATTTATACGGATTTGATGTGACAAATCAGGATCTTGCACTTATCGGACAGTATTCTGAAAATAACTACAATGGATGTAATTGTGGAATTATGGATCAGTTTGCATCAGCAATGGGAAAGAAAGATAATGCTATTTTCCTTGACTGTAATACCCTTGAGTTTGAATATGCACCTATCGTTCTAGACGGAGCAAAAATCGTTGTTACAAACAGTATGGTAAAACACAGTCTTGTGACAAGTGCTTACAATGACAGAAGAAATGAGAGTGCACAGGCACTTAAGGATCTTCAGACAGTTACAGATATAAAGACTCTTGGTGACCTTACGGATGAGGAATTTGATAAGCATCAGGATGCGATCAAAGATGAAGTTGCAAGAAAAAGAGGAAAACATGCTGTATATGAAAACCAGCGTACAATTGCAGCTGTAAAGGCACTAAAAGCCAACGATATCACAACATTCGGAAAACTTATGAATGCGTCACATGTTTCTCTCCGCGATGACTATGAGACATCATGTCCTGAGGTAGATGTACTTGTTGATGAAGCATGGAAGATACCGGGAGTTATCGGATCACGCATTACAGGTGGTGGATTCGGAGGATGTACGGTAAGCATTGTAAAGGATGAGGCTGTAGACGAATTCAAAGAGAAACTTACAAAAGCCTACGAGGAAAAAGTTGGTAAGACACCGGAATTTTATGTTGTATCAATAGGTGATGGACCAAGCAGATTATTATAAAATCATATAAATTTTTGGTCAAATATGCGGATGTACATTTTAGCATAGGAGACACAAAATATCTGAAATCAAGAAGGAGCACAAGGATGATACAGGAAAAAATTTTAGAATTAGTAAAATATGGTCTTACGACAGGACTTGTCGGTAAAGAGGATGAAGTATACACAATAAACAGGTTACTGGAACTTTTTAAAGTTGATGACATTGATGATGAAACATTTAAAAAGGCTGCAGATCTTCCGGACTGGACACAGGATGAGGCCGAAAGCAGACTTGAGGATATACTTTCAGATATGATGTCGTATGCATATGATAATGGGCTTATGTCAGAGAACAGTATCGTGTACAAGGATCTTTTCGATACAAAAATCATGGGATGTCTTGTATCTGCGCCAAGTGCAATACGTGCTGAATTTAATAGACTTTATAAAGAAGAATCACCACTTGCAGCAACTGATTATTTTTATAAATTAAGCTGTGACAGCAATTACATAAGAAGGCAGAGAATCAAAAAGGATCTTAAATGGACGACAGATACAGAATTTGGTACACTTGATATAACGATCAATCTTTCAAAACCGGAAAAAGATCCAAAAGCGATCGCAGCTGCAAAAAATGCAAAACAGAGTGCGTATCCGAAATGTCAGCTTTGTAAGGAGAATGAGGGTTATGCAGGAAGAGTTAATCATCCTGCAAGACAGAATCACAGGATCATTCCGGTTACTATAAATAACAGTGACTGGTTTTTCCAGTACTCACCATATGTGTATTATAATGAGCATTGCATAGTTTTTAATTCAAAGCATACACCTATGAAAATTGAACGTGCTACGTTTGGAAAGCTTCTTGATTTTGTGACACAGTTTCCACATTACTTTGTGGGTTCAAACGCTGACCTTCCAATAGTAGGAGGATCTATACTAAGTCATGATCATTTCCAGGGAGGTCACTATACATTTGCAATGGCAAAGGCTCCAATCGAGAAAGAACTTATATTCAAAGGCTTTGAGGACGTCAAAGCAGGAATAGTAAAATGGCCTATGTCTGTCATAAGGATTAAGGCTGCTGACAAGGAAAGGCTTATTGAGCTTGCTGACAGGATACTTTGCGCATGGAGAGGATATACAGATGAGGAAGCATTTATTTTTGCGGAGACAGATGGTGAACCTCACAATACAATAACTCCTATTGCAAGAAAGCGTGACGGAGATTTTGAACTTGATCTTGTACTTAGAAATAATATAACAACAGAGGAACATCCTTTAGGTGTGTACCATCCTCATGCACATCTTCATCACATAAAAAAGGAAAACATCGGACTTATCGAGGTTATGGGACTTGCGGTACTTCCGGCAAGACTTAAAGGTGAAATGGCAGAACTTAAGGATGCTATACTTACTGGAAAGGATCTCCGTTCAACCAAGACGCTTGAGTCACACGCAGACTGGGCAGAGGGATTCATGAAAAAATATGATAAGATCGATGAGACAAATATCGATGGCATCATAAATGAGGAGATCGGACTTGTATTTAATGAAGTGCTTAAATGTGCCGGAGTATATAAATGTACAAAAGAAGGCAGGGAAGCATTTGAAAGATTTGTCGGATATGTAAACAAATAATTTTTGCTTTGCCGAAAAGCAGTAAAATAAAAGCCACGCATAAGCTTTAAATAAAAAGTTTTGCGTGGCTTTTTATGATCATGATATTGTACGCTTTAGCTTGTTAAGACAGTGAATGAATGCCGGAATAAGGAAGCTGTCAGCAAATATCCATGCAAGAGGGCTTGCAAAACATGCGGCACTAAAACCGAATACAGGGACAAGTGCGAGTCCGACAAGAGATCGCGCTATCATTTCTGCGACACCGGCAAACATGGCAAATCCAGAAAATCCCATTCCCTGAATTGCAAATCTTACTGTATTTACAAATACGAGAGGAACATAGAAAGCTGCGTTGTACAGCAGGAACTGGTGAGCCTGTCGTATAACATCTGTCTCATCAGGAGATACAAACATATATATAAGGTAATTGCAGCTGAAAAACAAAACAACAAAAATGGCTACAGCATATATGGAGCCGAGCAGCGAAGCGGATACAAGTCCCTTTTTGACACGGTCAAATTTACCTGCACCAACATTCTGACCGCTGTATGTAGCCATTGTGGAACCTAATGCATCAAATGGGCACACTACAAACATAGAAATCTTTGATGCAGCTGTCATGGAAGCAACGGCAGTTGAGCCAAGTGAGTTTACAGCTGTCTGCAGTATCACACTTCCGATCGCAGTTATCGAATACTGGAACCCCATAGGAAATCCCATTATGATAAGATTTTTAACATACTGTCTGCTGAGCTGTAGATCGTCTCTTGTAATATGTAAAAGAGTTATTTTTTTCATTATATATATAAGGCATAAAACTCCTGATATTGCCTGTGATAAAACGGTAGCAAATGCTGCACCGAAAACACCCATATGAAAAGTCAGTATAAAAAGCAGATCCAGACCGATATTTAAAACCGCTGAGATTATAAGAAATATAACAGGGATTACTGAATTTCCGAGTGAACGCAGATAACCTGATAAAAGATTGTAAAGTATAGTAGCAGGAATACCCGCAAAAATAACGATAAGATACTGATAAGCCAGATCATATATGTCTCTTGGAGTGTTCATCCATGTGAGGATATTCTTACATAAAAGTATAGTAAGTGCAGTCATTATAATGGCTATTATAGCTGAAACAATTGCTGAATTGCCGACAAATTTTTTAAGTGCCTTTTCATCCTTTGCACCGAAACGCTGTGCTATAGGAAGAGAAAAGCCGGCACATACACCCTGACAGAATCCTATGATAAGGAAACAAATGCTGCCTGTAGAACCGACAGCCGCAAGAGCAGAGACATTTAAAAATTTTCCTACGATGATGGTGTCCATAAGGCTATATACCTGCTGGAACAGCATTCCGAGAAGAAGAGGAAGTGAAAACCCTAAAATGAGTCTGGTAGGCGGACCTATAGTAAGATCCTTAGAACTATTTTTTGCCATATTTATACCCCCATGATAAATATTTATGATATGAGGATCAAAAGGTATTTTGCCCCTCATTTATGATTAATCAGATTACTACATGCTACGCATTCCCGTAATCTGACTACACCTCGAAGTCCGCTAATTTCCTGCGTCCCCGCAGCAAATTGCTACTTTCTCGGTGTAGTGCAGGTCACTAAGGTATACATCGAATTGCATGCAAGCATGCATCGATGATACCTTGTGACCTTTTAATCATATTTATAATAGAAATTAAAAAAATATTGATTAAGAGTAATATACATCCTTTACAAAAATATGTAAATGAGGTAAAGTGATTTCGTTAGCATTTTTTTCTGTACAATGGAGGAAAATAGATGAAAATATGGGAAGAGAACGTCAGGAAGGTTGTCCCGTACACACCGGGCGAACAGCCAAAGACAGACGGCGTTATCAAACTTAATACAAATGAAAATCCATATCCACCAGCACCTGGTGTAGCAAAGGCTCTAAGAGAATTTGATGTTGATGGATTAAGGCTTTATCCAGATCCTACAGTTGGAAGCCTTGTGGAAGCGATCGCAGATAATTATGGACTTGACAAGAGCCGGGTTTTTGTCGGAGTAGGTTCAGATGATGTACTTGCAATGATATTTATGACTTTTTTCAATTCAAAAAAACCGATACTTTTTCCGGATATCACATATTCATTTTATGATGTGTGGTCAGATATGCTCAGGATACCATATGAGCAGGTAAAGCTGGATGATGATTTTGGGATAGTTCCTGAGGATTACTATAAGGATAACGGAGGAGTGATCTTCCCAAATCCGAATGCACCTACAGGAAGACTTATGTCATTATCTGACATCGAAGACATAATAAAGCATAATCAGGATGTCATAGTTGTTGTAGACGAAGCATATATTGATTTTGGAGGGGAGAGTGCACGGCCTCTTATAGACAAATATGACAATGTCATAGTTGTGCAGACATTTTCAAAATCACGTTCGCTGGCTGGTTCAAGAGTAGGGTTTGCGATGGCAGATCCACAGCTTATTAAATATTTAAATGATGTTAAATACTCATTTAATTCATATACTATTGACAGGATCACTATTGAGACAGCAACAGCTGCGATAAAGGATAAAGAGTATTTTGAAGAGACAACCCAAAAGGTGATAGAGGTAAGGGAATGGACCCAAAAAGAGTTAAGGAGACTGGGCTTTACATTCTGTGACTCAAAAAGCAATTTTATTTTTGCAAAGCCGCCGGAAGGGATAGATACTATAAAACTGTTTGAAAATCTGAAGGCAGATAAAATTTATGTCAGACATTTTAATTCGCCTGAGAGGATCAAGGATTATCTGCGTATATCAATAGGAACAGATGAGCAGATGCGTATATTAATTAAAAAATTGGAGAACTATTTATGATTAAGAATTATTTAACAATCTTTTTTCTTGCTATGGTACCGATATTTGAATTAAGGGGAGCAATACCGGTATCACAGTTTTTAGGTCTTCCAATCGTACCATCGTTTATAATATGTATAGTGGCAAATATGATACCTGTACCTATTATATATCTGTTTGCCAGAAAAGTTCTTATATGGGGAGCAGATAAACCTGTAATCGGAAAATTCTTTTCGTTCTGCCTTGAAAAAGGAGAAAAAGGAGGGAAAAAATTACAGGAAAAGGCTGGAAGAGGAACCTTTATAGCATTACTTTTATTTGTCGGCATACCAATTCCGGGAACAGGTGCGTGGACGGGGACACTCGCAGCAAGTATCCTGGATATGGATTTTAAATCAACAGTTGCTGCGGTAATGCTTGGAGTATTTCTTGCAGGAATGATCATGATGATAGTCAGTCTTGCCGGAGTGACGATTTTTCTATAAATTTTAATAATGGGCTGTACAAATGATTAAATAAGAGGGAGCAATCAATATGTGGTTAACGATTTTGTTATGGTTTACGTTATTACTGATGGCAGTAATTTCGTTTTTGATGGGTGTGGTTTTGCTCAAGCAGGTAAAGCTTGATAAGTTTGAGAGAAGGCTCGTATTTTCGATGAGCCTTTTTTCTATGTTATGGGGAAGCGGATATGTCTTTATGGCTATATCATCTACGGACACAGGGGCTGCAATCGGCAGGGGAGTAAGCATATTTGGGGAGTATGCGTTTTTAATGGCTTCTTTATGGTTTTTTGAATTTTATTGTAAATGTTTTAATTCCAAAAAGTGTGTGCTGTTGGTAACCGATACAGTATTTGCATTTATATGTGCTGTGCTGTCTGTTTTATCTGAAACGGTTACATTTGTGCCAACAAAATTTGGAATGAGCTTCTATACACATGATGGATATGTAAGGCTTTTGAAGTTAACATTTATTCTGATAAATACAATTATTGTTTACAGCGTATTTCACAAGGGATTAAAAAATTTAAGATATAAAAGGCAGAGGCAAATAAATCGTTCATTTGCGTTTATGGGAACTATAATCCTTTTATCTGCAATTTTAGATGAAGTTATATCTGATGAAAACAGGCTTTTTATGCCGGTAAGCTGTATAGGGATATTTTTATTTATGTATATGCTCCACGTAATGGGATTTAAGAGAAATGCATTTTCAATAACAGTGGGAAGTGTTTCAAAATATACTATAGAGTGCGTAAAGATGCCGATCCTGATACTGGACGATATGGGATATGTCATAATGAAAAATTCATATGCAAAAGAGTTTTTTGGAGATGTGCAGGAAAACCAGAATATCAGATTGAATGATTTGTTCATGATATCGGCAGCAGATGCAGATTTATATCTTGAGAATATCGTAAGCGGAATGCAGTCAGGCTCAAGCAGATTTATTGCAAAGAATAACTCGGCAGTGTGTGAGGTAACACCAAACGTTATAATGGATAAATTTGATGAGCAGATATGTACGATTATCTTTGTCACAGATATGACAAAAGAGTATAAGCTTGTAGAGCAGCTTCGGAATACAAAGACAGCATTAGAGCTTGAACTTAAGGAAAAAAATAAACAGGTTGAGATAATGGCTTCGCAGACAGTTGCAGCGGTTGCAAGTTTTATAGATGCAAAGGAACCATATACAGTCGGTCATTCTTCAAGGGTTGCATCATATGCAAAAAACATAGCAATAGAGCTTGGATGGAATGAGGCGGAAGTCAGAAATATTTACTATGTAGGTCTTCTGCATGATATAGGAAAGATAGGAATACCCCATGATATTCTGGCAAAGCCTTCCAAGCTTACAGACGAAGAGTATGAAAAAATAAAGACTCATCCGGCTATAGGCGGGGAAATACTTAAAGGGATAAAGAGCATAGAGAATGTATCGATCGGGGCACTTTATCATCACGAAAGGTATGATGGAAAAGGTTATCCAAATGGAGTAAAGGGTGAGGATATACCGCTTATTGCAAGGATAATAGGTATTGCAGATGCCTATGATGCGATGACGAGCAACCGAAATTACAGAAAACATCTTGAAAAGGATGTTGTAAGGTCGGAGATAAAAAAGGGGGCAGGAACACAGTTTGATCCATATATTGCATCGGTAGTCGTGCGTATGATCGATGACGGAAAGATGTCAGAAGACATAGATGCAGAGCCGGATATTATAGATGAGGATATACTTATCGAAACAAATCAGCTTATGGCAAGATTATTTGACAATGATCCTGTTTTAGAGGAGAGAGGAGGACAGGACAGGCTTACCAGACTTGATACAAAAGAAATAGGGAAAAGAAAAATCTCAGAGTATCTGCGGATAGGCGATGGAGCTTTCATACTTATAAAGATAGATAATTTTGAGCAGATAAAAGAAAATTATGGGAAAAAAATAGGAGACATAGTGCTCTGTGAAACTGCCGATATATTGCGTTCGTTTGAGCAGACTGATTATGTATGCAGGTTTGATACAGATGAGTTTGTACTGTTTTTGAAAGAAGCCGGGCTTGTAAGAAATATAGGTCTTACATTGGAGTCTATTTTGTATACATATAATTCAAGAATAGAAGAGAGTGCCGTGTTATCACATACATCATTATCAATGGGCGTATCTGTATCAAAAGATGATGGCAAAGATATTATGGAGCTTTACAGATGTGCAGACAAAGCACTGTATCATCTGAAACAGAACAATAAGAGCGGATATTGTTTCTATAATGGTGAGATTGCTTCTGTCAACAGTGATGCAGGGGTGGATTTAAGCCTTCCAAGAATTGTAAATATATTAAACAGACGGGAACTTATACCTGGAGCATACAAAGTTGAATTCAGGCAGTTTATGAGGGTGCATGACTTCATTGAGAAATATGCAAAAAGAAATAAGCAACAGATACAGCTTGTACTTCTTACAGTGGATTATAACAATCTGTGGGATGATTCAGAAAGTAATAAAAATGAAATAATATCAGAAATAGAAAATTCGATCATATACTCGTTAAGAGGTGTGGATGTATGTACAAAATTTTCAAATTCACAGATACTTATAACACTTGTAGACACAAGTGAAAAGAATGTGGATCTGGTCATGAACAGAGTTTTAAAGAATTTCTATGATTCATATGAAGATAGAAAAATCCAAATTGATTATGAAACACAAAATATCTCAATACAGGCTTCATAGAAAAAAACTGGTCACAAAAATGTGGCCAGTTTTTGATATTATGAATTATTTTATGCTGTAACTGTTTTACGGTGGAGAATTCTGCGTCCAGATTCAAAGAGGACAAATCCGACAGCAAGTGAGACAATTGTTATTATAAGGATCATCACTGCAGCAGCAACGGTATCATCTATTATCAGAAATTGTGATACGACAGTTCCCCAGAAGTTGAAAAGTATGTGAAGTCCGATTGAGTAATAAATACTGTTACCTTTTTCACAAACATATCCAAGTAAAAGGCCAAGTGCAAATGCGTATATTCCCTGAACCCAGTTCATATGGAAAATTCCAAATAATATGGCCTGCATTATATTTGCTGCCCAGAAGGGAATAGCCTTTTTAAATGCATTCATTGTCATTCCGCGGAAAATAAGCTCCTCACATATAGGTCCTGTAATAACTGAGTAGATAAATGTTATCACAGTTACTGTTGTGATCCCGGATGTTTCAAACAGCTGTTCGTATTGGGATATCCAGTCAGGTCTTACAAATGAAATTCCCATAACAATATAATTAGCAGCAAATTGTGCTCCGGGAACTAAAAAAAGTATGCCTAATATCATGAGCGGATGAAAAGTTTTTTTGGGAGATGGAAGAAAATTACCGCCAAATCCTGCATAATACCACAAACTGAAAATGATGATCGTAATTATAGAATATAACAGCATGATCATCATATTAAAGTCAGTCGTAAGCCAGAGGGTGTTTAGTCTGTCGCTTATACTCCGGGATGGAAACAGGCTGTGTCCGACAAGTGATTCCGTTATGACGGACGAGCCGATCATAAAACATAGAGCAACGATTTGAATTGCCTGAACCGCAAGGAATGGAACAAAGGCAAAAAAGAAATAACCTACTTTTTTCATAATGGACTCCTATCATTTTGTATTTAATTGTCCGTTTAGTACAATCATTATCTGTAAAATATTATAAGCTGCTTACATTGTAAGCAGTGGACAATAACATTATAATAGCGCATTGGAAAATTAATTGCAAGAAATCTGTTTACTTTAAAACTTTAATATGATAAAATTGAAACATAAAATGCTTATGGAAAGAGGAGATTGAAATGAGCAAAAATCTAAGAACAGAGGCAGTAGACCATTTATTTGATGCAATCTTATGTTTGAAGGATAAAGAAGAGTGTTATACATTTTTTGAAGATGTATGCACAGTAAATGAGCTTTTATCACTGTCACAGAGGTTTGAGGTGGCAAAGATGTTAAGAGAGCAGAAGACATATCTCGACATTGCAGAAAAGACGGGGGCTTCTACAGCTACAATAAGCCGTGTCAACCGTTCTCTAAACTATGGAAATGACGGATATGATATGGTATTTAAAAGAATGGAACAAGAGTAACCTTTCTAAATAAAAGTGACCAGCTATTATTACTGGTCACTTTTATTTTTATTATCTTTTTCAGAAGCTGCTTCATTATTCAGATTATCAATGGTACGTTCGATAATCATTTTTTTGATATATACGTCAAAGCTTAACATACAGATAAAACTGAATGTATGTAAAAATTTCTGGTCTTCCTCGGGAAAGTCGTTAAAGGTATCTTTTGCCAGATTATATTTTTTGCCGAGGTCTTTCATAAGCTTTTTTGACTCTTCAGCCTCAAGACCGAAAACTTCATTGTAGATATCCACCATACTGAAACCATCGGTGTTTCCAAAATATTTTTCAGTCAGTGGATTGAGTATAGAGTGTATATCGTTTATGCTCAGAATATTTTTGAAATAGTATATGAAAAGGAGTGTAAGTACATGCTCTTTCGAATATTTCTTTTTGCTGGGCGGTGGAAGCAGATTATTTTTTGCGTAGTTATTGATCATTGTTTTTGTGAGAATTTTGTCTGATTCATAACGTTTTGAAGCAGCAAGCTGCTCATCCATAAATGTAGTGATCTGATCCATGTATAAATCTATGTTAGGGATATCAACGGGTTTTATGTAATCTATTGATTTTAATTGTTCAAGTAAGTCTGCTAAAAAAGCTTTTGTATCATTTTCCATTTTGTTCACCTCACTGCTTTATTATATAGTATTGAAAACTATATGACAAGATTTTTTTGAAATTCACATTTATATCATTTTCAAAAACATATGTTTGTGATATGATGTCAATAGGCTGAGAGACGTGCCGAATTGTAATTTAGAAAAAGAGGTTACATTGATGAATTTAGACATGTTAAATAAGCAGCAGGCAGAGGCTGTAGTAACTACAGAGGGACCGTTACTTATTCTTGCAGGGGCGGGAAGCGGAAAGACAAGAGTTCTTACCTATAGAACCGCTTATCTTATAGAAGAGATGGGAGTAAATCCTTACAACATAATGGCTATAACATTTACAAACAAGGCTGCGGGAGAGATGCGTGATCGTATTGATGATATGGTCGGATATGGCTCGGAGAGCATATGGGTGTCTACTTTTCATTCTACATGCGTGAGAATACTGCGGCGTTATATCGACAGGCTTGGTTATAGCACGAATTTTACAATTTATGATGCGGATGACCAGAAGACACTCATGAAGGATATATGTAAACGTCTTGAGATAGACACTAAGTTATATAAAGAAAAGATGTTTTTGAATGTCATATCTTCTGCAAAGGATAATATGATCGATCCTGTTGAATTTGAAAATCAGGGAGCAGGGGATTTTGTTAAGCGCAAACAGGCTATGGTTTATAAAGAGTATCAGCTTGCTTTGAAACAGAACAATGCGCTTGACTTTGATGATCTGCTTTGTAAAACAGTAGAGCTTTTTAAACTTGACAAGGAAGTTTTGAATTATTATCAGGAGCGCTTCAGATATATCATGGTAGATGAGTATCAGGATACAAATAATGTCCAGTTTGAGTTTATACGGCTGCTCGCAATGAAATATAAAAATTTATGTGTAGTCGGTGATGATGACCAGTCGATTTATAAATTCCGTGGGGCAAATATCTATAATATTTTGAATTTTGAAAAGCATTTTGAGGATGCAAAGGTAATAAAGCTTGAACAAAATTACCGTTCATCACAGAATATCCTCGATGCTGCAAACTGCGTTATTTCAAACAATATCGGGCGTAAAGATAAAAGATTATGGACAGACAATGGTGCCGGCGCAAAGATTGATTTTGAGCAGCTTGAAAGTGGATATGAGGAAGCTGATTATGTTGCAAGAGCTATAAACAATATGGTCAGAAAAGAGGATGCCTCATATAAGGACTGCGCTGTTTTGTATAGGACAAATGCACAGTCACGTCTTTTCGAGGAGAGATTTATAAATAGCAACATACCATATAAGATAGTCGGTGGTGTTAATTTCTATGCAAGAAAAGAGATAAAAGATCTTCTGGCATATTTAAAAACGATAGATAATGGACGTGATGATATTGCAGTAAGGCGTATAATAAATGTGCCTAAACGAGGTATAGGTGCGACAAGCATAAATCGTGTAGCTGATTATGCCGATGAGAACGAAATAGATTTTTACACTGCACTTAAGAGGGCTGCAGACATTCCGGGAATGGGAAGAGCTGAGAGTAAGATAAAACCATTTATAATGTTTATCCAGTCATTAAAAGCAAGAGCAGAAATGGATTCAGTGTCTGATCTTCTTAAAGCAATAATAGATGAAACCGGATATGTCGATGAACTTAAGGCAGAGGGAACGGACGAAGCAGAACAGCGTATCGAGAATATAAACGAGCTTGTAAGTAAAGCGGCCGCATATGATGAGGGTGTGGAAAATCCTACACTGTCAGGCTTTCTTGAAGAAGTAGCTCTCGTAGCAGATATAGATGGACTTGATGATAACAGTGATTATGTTGTGCTTATGACACTGCATAGCGCAAAAGGCCTTGAGTTTCCAAACGTATTTCTGGCCGGTATGGAGGATGGATTGTTTCCAAGTTATATGTCTATAACAAGCGATGATGCTGCAAGTGAGATAGAGGAAGAAAGACGTCTTGCTTATGTAGGAATAACAAGAGCAAAACAGCATCTTACGATAACATCTGCCAGAACCCGTATGATAAGAGGTGAGACGCAATACAATAAAGTATCACGTTTTGTAAAAGAGATACCGAAAGAACTAATGTCCGGAGAAATATATGAGCAGAGATCAAAAGACGAAGGATCAGGGGCGAATAGTTTTAAAAAAGCAAGGGAGAATTTCAGAAAAACACCTACATACGGAACAGAGTATGCTACGACATTCAATACTTCACGAAAGAGAACTCCTGTATATACACCTGTAGGAAGCCAGCGTTCATTTGCAAGTGCAAATACTTCAAAAGGACTGGATTATTCGGTGGGAGATCGTGTAACACACATGAAATTCGGACAGGGTGAGGTAAAAGCTATAATAGAAGGTGGAAGAGATTATGAGGTTACAGTGGACTTTGATAAAGCCGGAACCAAGAAAATGTTTGCGTCTTTTGCCAAATTAAAAAAGATATAGCAGCATTATGGCCAAAAGGTATTTTGATCTACATTTGATCATATAATGCAATGTAGCTTTTTTAGAAAAATAATTAAAATTTGTAATTTTTCTAGGAAAATTGGGCAGTATATGATATACTGGATATAGTTATAAAATTGAAAGTGATTCATAGAAAAATGTCTGTGGATCAAAAAATAAAATTCAGATAAGGAGAGGCAGTTATTATGAGCAAAAAAGTAGAAGATATGTTAAAAGACAATAAAATATCAGAGATGCTTTGTGCATCTAAATTAAATGATCTTCTTAAAAAAGAGGAAGAAGAAAAGAAACCTTCAAAGGCAGTTATCATTTTTGCTGTAATCGGAGCTGTAGTGGCGATCGCAGCAGCTGTATACGGAATCTACAGATTCTTCACACCGGATTATTTAGATGATTTCGAAGATGACTATGATGACGAGTTTGATGATGATTTCTTCGAGGATGAAGAAGATGAGGCTGAGGATAAGGCAGAGGAAGAGCCAAAGACTAAAGAAGAAAAATAATTTTACGATTTTTATGGGGGCTGCTTTTATGTAGTCCCCATTTTTAGGTTAAGTATATTAGAAATTTCATTTTATTAGAAATTTCATTTTATTATATTAGGAATTTTATTTTATTAGGATGAGAGATGATATATGAAAAAAGGATATAGAGGATACGGCATAGTTGATCATGTTGAGTTCCCAAACAAAGGAATTGTAATTACAGAGGATGGAGAGCGTGTTATTGTAAAAAATAGCATTCCCGGTCAGAAGGTAGAGTTTGCGGTAAATAAAATTAAACATAAAAAGGCAGAGGGACGTCTTATGCAGGTTATAGAGAAGTCTGAATTAGAGACTGAAAAAGCATGTCCTCACTTTGGAGCTTGTGGCGGCTGTACATATCAGACTGTTCCATATGAAAAACAGCTGGACATGAAGCTTTCGCAGGTTAAAAAGCTTATTGTTGATGCCATCGGAACAGAGGATGAAGCAGGATATAAGTTCCTTGGAATAAAAGGAAGTCCGCAAAATAAAGAGTACCGCAATAAGATGGAATTTTCATTTGGTGATGAGTACAAGGATGGTCCACTAGCTCTTGGAATGCACAAAAGAGGCAGTTTTTATGATCTTGTAACAGTGTCTGACTGTCAGATAGTTGATAAGGATTTCAGGACAATCTTAAAAGTTACACTTGATTACTTTTCAAAAAATAATATAAGCTTTTACCACAGACTTTCACATGTAGGATATCTGCGTCATCTTCTTGTAAGGAAGGCCGTAAAAACAGGTGAGATTTTGGTTGATCTTATCACATCCACGCAGACGGATGGTTTCGATGAGGAAGAACTTTTAGCGGGCTGGAGATATGCACTGCTGTGCCATCCATATGATGGTAAATTTAAGGGGATACTTCATACGGAAAATGACAGTGTAGCGGATGTAGTGAAAAATGAAGGCACAGAAGTACTTTATGGAGAGGATTTTTTCTACGAGGAACTATTAGGATTGCGCTTCAAGATCACGCCGTTTTCGTTTTTTCAGACTAATTCTCTTGGAGCAGAAGTGCTTTACGAGACAGCGAGAGAGTTTATACTTGATGGAGATGCCGATTCGCTTAGTGGAAAAACTGTATATGACCTATACAGCGGAACGGGGACAATTGCGCAGATGATGGCACCTGTATGTAAAGAAGTAGTAGGCGTGGAAATTATTGCTGAGGCGGTCGAGGCGGCAAAAGAAAATGCCGAATTAAATGGTCTTTCAAATTGTAAATTCCTCGCAGGAGATGTATTGAAAGTACTTGATGAAATAGAGGAAAAACCGGATTATATCATACTCGATCCACCACGTGACGGAATACATCCAAAGGCTATCGGAAAAATCATTGATTATGGCGTTGAGAATATGGTTTATATATCATGTAAGCCGTCAAGCCTGGCTAGGGATTTAGAAATATTTGCATCAAGAGGGTATGAAGTTAAAAAGATTTGCTGTGTAGATATGTTTCCGAATACTTATCATATAGAAACTGTGGTAGGACTACACAGAAAGGATATGTAGAAATCCTTGAATTTACGCACTTTGTAGAGTTTTCAGCTTCAACAGGATTGCTGAAAATCACAAGGGAAAAGAGCTTGTGAGGAAGGTGACTGTTGTTGTAGCGTTAGACCTCGGTTGTGGGAACACAAAGAATTCTGAATATGAAAGTAAATAGAGAACTATCAGATATGTTGATAGAACGTAGGGATACTTGAAAGAGTGTCCCTATTTTTTATATTAGGGCATTCCATTAGGAGTGCCTTTTTCAATTCAATTTAAAAGGAGGTTCACTATGAACAACACAGCGTTAGGAGCAGAAAACAAAAAGGAACAGACAATCAATTTTATCAGCGAAGCACATGAAAAATTCTACTATGAAAAATTAAAAGATGTACGCTATCAGGATGTGAACCACAAGGCACTTTGCTATTGCCTTGGTATCAGCGATGATACGAGAAGAAATGTTGATAGCATCTATGATTTTAAGACGGGATGTGTAAAAACAGAGTGTCTGCATGAAGGCTGGCAGACCAGTGGCAGTATGAAGGTGGTGCGAATGGCATTTAACCTGTATTGCAATGGCACACCGAGTGTAGATGATTACACAAAAACAGAGGAACAGGTAAACGAGTGCAGGCAGTATACAGTGGAGGACTTGTTCTGCTGTGCCTATGCACCTTTCTTTTGGCAGGCGATACAGATCCGCTATCCGGAGTATGCGACTTATAACAGGGAACTGTATGCCTTATTTGGAGGAGCAGACTAATGTTAAAAGTCAGATTGATGGGAACGAAGAATGACATTGTGTGGTTTCAGAAAATCTTACAGCGTCATCCAAAAGTAGAAGTTCTGGAGATATCAGAGCTTTATAGCAATAAAGGGACAAATAAATATTACAGAGCTTATGCGGAAGTGCAGAAAAGCAATGTAAAGAGCAGCAGATAAAAGCAAAATAGTAGAGAATAGGAGAATTTATTATGTGTAAAGTAATAGCAATCGCAAATCAGAAGGGTGGAGTTGGAAAGACCACCACAACAAGCAATTTAGGAATCGGACTGGCAAAACAGGGAAAGAAAGTTTTACTGATAGATGCAGATGCACAGGGCAGTCTTACGGCAAGTCTTGGTATTCGGGAGCCGGACAGACTGGAAATTACACTTGCAACCATTATGGCATCCATTATCAATGATGAGGAAATAAAACCGGAGTACGGCATTTTAAGACATGAGGATGGGGTGGATTTCATGCCGGGAAATATCGAGCTTTCCGGTTTGGAAACCTCACTTGTGAATGTTATGAGCATGGAGACGGTGCTTCGTACCTACATAGAACAGCAGAAAGACCGCTATGATTACATTCTGATAGCACTGTTTTAGAACCTGTTCCATATTTGAATGTAGTGGCAGGAAGAGAGCTGAATCCAGATAATCCTAATAATTCCTGTTTGTTATTAAAAAAGATGGGAACTGATTCGGGAAAAGTACTATATGCGGGCACAATGGTGAAGATTGATAAAAGATCCTTAGTATCCCTTTGGTATATAAACGATGCGGCAATAGAAAAATTTGCAAAATGTTTAGTTGATGCTATTAATATGGCAAAAAAGTGGCTTGATAAAACAGAAGGAGAATTTATTTTAGATCCAGATTATTATGGAATTATTTGATAATAAGTTGTTATGAAAAAGTTTTTTGTATGGAAGCATAGAGGAAAGGATATGAACTTGGACAACGCAAAGTAGAGAAATTATAAACATCTTGATACTTGATAAATGATATGATAATTTACAACAGCGTAAAGGCCGCTTTTCTTTTCGTCTGACCGCCACATATAGCGAGGAACGCCGGAGAGCCGCCAGCGAAGCGGCGAAAGCTAACACAAGCAATTTCACGCGAAGTGTGGTATAATTTTCTTGAAAAAATTTGAGATTTGATGTAGTATTCGCCGCTGAAACCGTAGTATATAGGTGAAGCCGGAAAGGAGGCGGTGTGATGATAGAAGATGAAAAAATCATTGAAATGTTTTTTGGGCGTTCAGAACAGGGCATACGGGAGCTGGATATAAAATACGGTAAAGTTTGCCACAAGTTATCGTATAACATTGTAAACAGCAGGAAGGACGCGGAGGAGTGCGTCAATGACGCTTACTTAGGGGCGTGGAACGCAATCCCCCCGGCGAAGCCAAACCCGCTTTTGACCTATATCTGTAAAATCGTTCGGAACATTTCACTGAAAATCTATTACAGAAAGGAAGCAGCCAAACGCAGCAGCACTTACACGATTGCTATGGAGGAAATCGAAGCCTGTATAGCAGCCCCGAACACAGTGGAAGCCGAGATTGAAGCCAGAGAGTTAGCCCATATCATTGAAAGTTTTCTGGACACGCTGACCGTTGAAAACCGCGTTATCTTCATGCGCCGCTATTGGTTTTCCGATAGTTGCAAGGACATAGCCGAGTTTGTAGGGCTTTCGGAGAAAAATATCTCCGTCCGGCTGACCCGTATCCGTCAGAAAATGAAAAGCTATTTAGCAGAAAGAGAGGTATTCGTATGAACTCAAAGAAGTTTTCCGAAGCCATGAGCGAGCTTGACACCAAGTATGTTGATGAGGCTATCAGCTACAAAAAGAAAACCCAAAAGCCGATTTGGGTTAAATGGGGAGTTGTTGCCGCTTGTTTGGCTTTAGTATGCGTCGCGGCAATTTCCCTTTTTCCCCACAACAACGATAGTGTTACTACTCCGGGTATAGCAGACGCAGCACCGATGATTTATGTTAATGACACCTTGTATAAACAGTCTACTTCGCAAACATCGTTCAACGAATTGAAAGACGATTTTGTTTATTTAGGTGTCATTGAAAGTGATGTTACCAACTTCCAAGGCACAAATGACGCAGGTAATTATTTGGACGGCATACCCAAAGAAAACTTCCAGGCAAATCACCCTATTGTTGGCGCAGAAGTTTATCAATATGGCGATAACATTGTAGTCAAGATTGAAGGGAAATACTGGTTGTATGAAAACTATCATAACACAGACCTCGACGGAAACCCAGACGGGTATGACCCACTCCCCAATAACCAAACTTCTGGTGAAGAAGTATCAGAACAAGACCCCGCAGCAAACTGAATAATCTTATCCTCATATTGCAAGGGCAGCCGAGAAAATCGACTGCCCTTTTCCATGCCTACGGACAGAAAGCCGAGAAATATGTTGCAATTCCCGATACAAGCGAACACCAATTAGGACTGAGT
>OKUR01000236.1_pt1 | contig 29667 bp, 33 predicted proteins | sample 1606671 | NCBI WGS metagenome assembly OKUR01 (sample SAMEA3882519, study PRJEB24775) | human gut metagenome | biome: human-associated habitat; feature: intestine environment; material: feces | place: Netherlands | collected 2009/2010 | reverse complement strand
TACAATTCATTACCAATACTTTCATTTTGACCTCCGCTTTCATGTACCATATTTTATATGATATCGCAGAATCACTACATCATCAATAACATTCGCAACTTCTTGCGATTGTTTCCCGATTTACAATATATAATTCAGGTGCGTAAAGTGAATCGGGGATATGCAGAGGAATCATTATTTCATAGTGCGTAAATGCATGGTTTGGAATCCTTCTTAAGAAGTTATATGAACTGCACAGTTATTCGCCAGTCTGCTAAAAAAGTGCAAAAAATTAGAGCCAGCCTTTTAACTGACTCTGCTCTACCCCAAAGCATATTATAATTCACTCTAATAATTCTCTAGCTGGTGGAATATACCAACTACATTCACAACATTCACTCTCACATCAAATATGACAATATAATTCATCTTATTGGGCACATTTACGAGACAAGCTGGAGGATGGAGAAATATCAGAAACGGAATATTATCTCAAAGAGGAAAAATGCCCAATGAACCCAACAACCCCAAATATAGAGTATACTATTTCGTTGAATCTTGATGATGACGACCTGCTACTGGTTCAGAATATGAATGAGGATGACGATGCAGCTGTAACATTTTTATCATCATACCAGTACGTGCATTTTTTGCACATACTGCTTTTATGTCCAGATTATACATATCATTCAGAATAACCCAAACAAATAATTTATATTTTTTGTATATATCAATATCAATGATTTTCTCCATTGCCATCAACATGTGCAAAATTTGCACCTGTTAAATCATTTCCTGCTTCTTCATACATACTCTTATATGTATATATTTCAGATGTAACCATTTCTGGATATAAATATATATATACTTTCTACATACACACTTGAATAGCTCTAACATCCTGTCGCTGCTACATATTCCAACCATATAATCCAGCAAATATTCTACTTCTGATTCAGATGCTTTTCTTGCACATATTTCTTCGACTATCGGTTTATATGTAGCATATGCTAAGTCATCAAGTTCTGTTATCATGCATACTATTTTCTTAATTTCGTCATCCATAGCTTGTACTATATAATCCACCTTTCCTGATATTACGCACATTTGTTTATATATAAACGTTTCCAGTACTCAGATAATCTTTTATAACTTGATGTACATACACACATTTCCACCTCTCTGATACTTTCACATTGGGGCACAAGCAAATCTTCCATATGTACCTTTAGCAACCTGCTCAATACATAAAGGTGATCAACAGATGGCAGAATCATTCCCTTAAACCAACGATATATCGGCTGTGGACATGATAACTGCAATATTTTCTGTATATCCTTTACTGTATAACCTGCTTTTTCAATTCTATATTTTAATAAGATGCCTGTTTTCTTCATATCAATATGTTCATACATATGTTGTCAACTCCTTTAGCAAAATTCACCCTCTGTCCAATCGAATGGATAATCTGGATCTTCCCAACTCTTCTCATCACTCCATATTCTTTCATGCACATGAAAACGTTCCTTCGCCAATTTTTCCTTCTCGTTGTATTCTCTATGACAGAATGGCATATATATTTCCGCTTCCTGCTCTGTACATGATGCCATATGTAATCTAGGACCATTATCTGGAAAAATAGGATCAATATCATATATCCATTTCCTTGGCTCTGCCTTACGCTGACTATGATTGTACACTTTTTTGAAATATTGTTTCCATGTGTATCTCCTGCCATATTCATCATAGATACTTACCATGCTCTTATTTTTCAGGCAAAATTCTTCCACTTCCTTAAATGTACTGATAGTCTTATGTCTTTGAAATAGTGGTCGCCAACCTGCACTCAGTTTACAAAGATGTACCTTATACCCTAAATATGGCTCATCTACAATTTCATATTCGATATCCTTGATTGTATATTCTGTTTCAACAGCAAAATACTCTCGCATTAGCTTTTTATTTCTACTCATCAAATAAAAATTAGTTCCCATAAGATATACACCAATCCTCTTCTTTTGATTATATGATATCCTATAGGAACTATAATTGCATTGGACTGTTAGTCCAAAAGTTTATCCCACTCTGCTTATTTAAAACCTATACTCTGTATTCACTCTTTAATCTCCCAATGACCACTGTAGCCGCTTCCTTTCATATAAACTATAACCAATTATACTATAAGCAAGGTTGACCGACTACCGCAAAATAAAACAGAACCTGAAAAATTGGCTCTATTCGAAACTATATCCCCACTCTCAAATCCGTATGTTTCAAAGGTTTCTTGACACTATGAGTCAAAATTTAGAGTCAAATTTTACTAAATCGAAGTGAAACATCCCCATTTCATCCCCAATCCAAAATAAAAAGCTCCACAAAGCCCATAAATACAGGCTTTGTGAGGATATGTTCTCTATTCAAACTCGGTGCATAGAAAACTATTATCCCTGCTAAAGCTTGATTCTTAGAACTTTAAATGGCGAATATTTCGCCTTTTATCACTATTATTTTATATTTTCAAAAATTCAGGTATCATATAGGTATCAATCTATCTATTTGGTTTAGGTCTTCTACATAACATAATGTACAATATTTCTTCAAAAATATCTCCAACACTTCTCTTATTTTGAGTACAAATTCAATTTCATTTTCTTAACAGCAACTCTTGTTTCAGTAAAGAAATATCCTGATGATTATTTTTAGGTTTTATTCTATCTAAAACCTTCTTTTCAACAGATTGTGTCCAATATATTTTTAATTTTTCTCTCGCCCTTGTTATGGCAGTATAAAAAATACTATGTGTTATCAGTTCATCAATATCATCTGTTATAATGATCTTTACCGAATCATACTCTAAACCTTGTGCTTTGTGAATAGATACCGCATATGCTATTTGAAATGGTACCATATTCTTAGATACACTATCATCATCTTCATCTGTACTTTTATTCTTATAAACTTCAAATCTTATAATAGAATTCCCCTTTTCTGATACACCTATAATTTGAAAATCTAAATCTTGCTCCTGCAAATTCATCAATGGCTTGTCAATTTCTATATCAAATTGAATTCGTTCCGTTACTTTACCAGCTTCCAAAAGTCTAAAATCTACTATTCTGCCTTTCATATTATTATGAATAATTGGAACTTGTTCTTTATTCTTTGTAAAAAATGAATCTGCCAAATCATTGAACAAAATTGGATCACCAACTTTATATCTCTGTATTCCTCTCCTTATCTCCTTGCCATTATTGTTTTCTTGCATAAAGTGATTTATATTGTTTATTCCATACAATCCTCCATAATTTAAACATAAGATAATCTCGTTCTCTAATGCTGGAGTTAAAATTGACGGATCAAGATTTACTGAATAACCTCCTGCTTGTAGTCGATCCAATATATCATCCTCCATTTTGCGGACATTATCCCACAAAGCTTGTAACTGCTTGCTATTACTTCTATATGGTTTTACCAATTCACATATTGCAGGCTCTGGAAGAAATCCACGTATTGTATCAAACCAATTTCCGAATTCTATTGATTCTATTTGGTAAGTATCTCCAACTAATACAAGTAATTTATAATCAGCAAGTTCCAAAAACTCCTTCATTTCCTTATTGCTAACCGTACTACACTCATCAATAAATATAATATCATACTTTCTCTTTATTTCATTATTATATCTATTGTTAAACTTTGAAATTGTCATAAATTCGCAATCTGAGGTTGCAGCGACCTTTCTCTTCAAATTGTTCACTGCTGGATTCGTATATGCCAAATACAATTTCGAATACTCTTTAAAAAAATTGGAAATGTAATTAATAAATGTAGTCTTCCCTGTTCCTGCTGCCCCATATATTACCGATACATGCGATTTAGCAAACATTGTCTCCAATGCTTTTTTCTTCTCTTCCGATATATTATAATCACTATTTTCAATCCAATGTTTTACAGTATTGGAATAATTACTCACACCGCTTTGAGCTAATCTCTTAATCGTTGTAATTATAGATATTGTATCATCCCTGTAACCAACTGCCATACCATAAAACTTTTCTTCAAAATACTTTGTAGGTACCTTGCCTGAAATCACTCGATAGCCTTTTTCCTTCAATTCATTATTAAGACCACGAATGATTTTGTAAGCATGTCCTCTTGATACTCCAAGAATCTGTGCAGCTTCATCTGCTGTTACATACATCTTCATCGTATTCTCCATATTGTGTTCTCCTTCCTGTTTTTATTTTGGTACACTTTTGTGACCTTGTTTATCCGTATTATATAGTACACATTTGTGTCCGTCAAGCAATTTAACCAAATTTTTATACACAAATGTGTCCCATTGTGATAAAATAGGGGTAATAAATCATAAAGGAGCATTTTTATGACTACTGGAGAAAAGATTAAATACTTTCGCAATATGCGTGGAATATCGCAGGAAACGCTTGGTCAGTTGTCCGGCATAAACTCCGCAACAATAAAAAAATATGAATACGGAATCCGTAATCCAAAGCCTGACCAGCTTTTAAAAATCGCCAATGCGCTAGGCATCAGCATTAACATTTTCATGGATTTTGATATAGAAACAGTTTCTGATGTATTATCACTACTGTTTAAGTTAGATGACCAAATTGATATGAAATTTGAAGCAGATAAGGATGAGGAAGGCAACTTCAAGCCAGCTACTGTTAAGCTGTCCTTTAAAAACAATCTCATCAACAAAAAGCTCTGCACCTATATGAAAGCTCTGGAAATCAGGGAAAATATGATAAATTCGAAAGATGATTATGCCGAAGAAGAGTACAATGCCAGCCTGCAGCACATCAATGAGAATATAGAAGAAATCAAGCAGCACCTGCTTGATGACAGTATGGTTGTCAAAAAAGGAACTGACAGACTTACTGTGAAAAACTATCTAAATTAGGAGAAAATCTATGGACATATTTATTAATTATCTTATCAAGAATAAAGAATGGATTTTTAGTGGACTTGGCATCTTTGTTATTGGAGGAATTATTTCTTTAATAAAAATATTGATAAATCATCACAAGAAAGCATCTCAGAAATCTATGAAACAAATTAATAATGACAACTCTTCTGGGACACAAATCGGAATTCAAAATAACTATTATCAAGGAGATAAAGAACATGACTAATGAATCTTTTGAAATAATACAAGAAAACAAACTGGGATCGCAAAGTACACAGATTGCTCAGCAAAACAATTACTATGGGATGGATTATCAGAATACTAAATCATTATGTCAAGATTTGATCAAAAATGAATTAGAAAAATATAAATCAGACGCTGAACAACTTGCAAAAGAGCGCAATGAAAAATTTCTATCTACGCTTTTTGAAAAATTACATAAAGAGAAAATAGATGACAATTCAATGTGTGAAGAATTTAAAAATCCTGATATGCAATACACTTTTTTCGAAGCGCAGAAAGCATATATTCGACTTGGCACTCCAGAACTGGAAAACATTCTGTCAAATCTTCTAGTTGACCGTACCAAAGAAAGTAATCGTACATTACTCCAAATTGCTCTCGCTGAAGCCGTTAATGCAGTACCAATGTTACTTCCATCTCAATTAGATATCTTAGCTCTTTGTTTTCTATTGAGATATACGCTTAACAATAAAATTAACAATCTTCCAACATTTTTTAATTATCTTAAGGCTCAGATTATACCGCATGTACCAGATTCTATTGATAAGATGTCTTCTTTCCAGCATTTGGTATATACAAAAACCGCAAGCATTGACCTAGGTGAAATTTCATTAGAAAATATATTTATGGAAACATATGGGGGACTATTTTTATCTGGATATTCTGCTGACGAATTGAAAGATTTTCCTTCAAAATATCCCCAATTTTTTACACGATGCATACAAGATTCCACCAAAATACAAATTAACTCTATAAGAAAAGAAACACTAGAGAATCAGCTATCATCAGAGAATTTGCCTGAAGAAGATAAACAGTTTATTCGTGAGCATTTCGCAAATAATTTAATGTCTCCAAGTGCTGTTAAAGATTTTATATGCTCAACAGACTCATCTTTAGAAGCACTTTTTTCTCAATGGAATGATACATCTTTGAAACATTTAACTCTTACCTCTGTTGGTATTGTTTTAGGAGCAAATCGTTCTAAACAACTTTCTGGCACAACCTTTGATATGAATATTTGGATCTAACTATTCAAAATATAATACCAAATAATTTGAAATCTCTTGAATTATCAGACATAAGATGATAATATCTAATTAAACAGAAAGCACCACTCCAAAGGTGGGTGCTCCGAGTTTAGGCTAAAGAAATGTCCTTACAGACACCGCCTATCCTGTGGATCAGACAGGATAGGCATTTTTATTTGCGCCTGCTCTTCCTCGAAGAGCTATTCTCTTTATCGAGAAAGGCAAGCAACGCTACAATCAAGCTACCAAAGGACATCAGCAAATCCAATATCCCAATGAAAATCGTAATGATCTCATAAGCTGTCATCGGCGCCACGTCTACACTTCGTTTCGGTCGGTGCTAAGCAGGTGCCACCGGCACCTAGCACCCCTTCCTATGTATTCCGTTTTCCCGGTATCATAAAACTCGGGAGGCTACCTCTACGCTTCGCTCCGGTCGGCGCTAAACAAGCGTCCCCCGGACGCTTAACGCCCTGTCATGGGTACTTTCCTTAGATAGCATCCTAACATATATATCATGCGCTCTACAAGAACAATTACAATTTAACTCTTTCTTTATAGCTTCATTTCCAATTCTAGGCAATTCCATTCTTCTCCCATTACAGTATACTTTTCTATTTCATCTTGAGATACATCCTCAAAACCTGTTGCTTTATAACAAAAATATGCTGATTTATTGTTCTCAAAAACACCTAATGAAACCTTGTTTGCACCAAATATTTCCTTGGCATATTTCAATCCTAATTCTAGCATCTTTTTCCATATCCCTGTCCACGTTTTTCTGAATCAACAATCACAAATCCAAACCGCAACTCCTCAAAGAATTCATACGGTCGTCTCATAGTAAAAAATCCTATTATCTCATTATCATCAATAGCAGTAAATGCCATAAGATTACTTACCGCATTGAACTGTTCCACAGAAATTGGATATTCCCCCAAAATTCCTGCTGTCCATTTATAAAAAGCTTTCTCGTCCTTTATCCATGACAAAATCGTTTCTGCATCATCTTTTTTGTACGGTCTTAATCTTAACATACTTACGTTACCTCACATTTTATTTTCTTCTGTTTCATATCCACTCTAGCCATAGCACCATACTGCAAAACGCATCTTGGAGTTGCATGTCCAAAATTCACATTGTAAATAATCGGTAAATCCGGATCATTTACTACCTTCACAAGAATATCCTTATATTCTTCGTAATATTCCTCATCCTGTGGCTTTCCAACTAGAACTCCGCTGACAACATCAAATACCCCCTTCTTTTTAATCATAGCAACTTCTTTTTCAAACTGCTCTGGCACCGGTTTTTCTTCACAGGTTTCAATAAAAAGAATCTTCTCTTTCCATTCCGCTATATCAGGAAACAGTCCATATTTTTCACATACTGCTTTTTCGTTTTCATATCTCGTTGTTGTCAAAATATCATATAAACTCTCTAAACACCCACCTAACAATCTACCCTCAAAGTAGTCTTTTCCTTGTAAAAGCTCAAATCCATGCTCTTCTTTATGTGAGATTCTCTCTGTCCCAACTGCCTCTTTTGAAAAATCAGTTCTTTCCTGATACCATATTTCACTTGATGTAATCTCACGATATTCATTTCCTTCTATATAGCTTTCAAATGCCTTCTTACTATATGGCAGCATTTCATCAGAGATTTCTGCTAAGTCGCATATAAAATTAGGTCCATAATATGTAGATAGTCCCTGCTTATAAAACTCCCATCAAGATGTTTTGGAAGCACGTCATGGTCCATAATATGTAGATAGTCCCAGCTTATAAAACATCAAATGATTAATCGTAGTATCTGAAAAACCCGTGAACAATTTTGGACTCTTGTGAACTGCATCAATAAATTCCTCATCCTCTAGCAAATATGGCAAAAGTCTGTAAGTATCATCGCCGCCTATTGCACATATAATGCCAGCAATTGAATCATCCATAAAAGCATCTTTTAAATCTTTTGCCCTTGCTTTGGGATTAGCCTTCAAATATTCAATTCCTTTTAGCGAATTTGGCATAAACGATGGTTCTAAACCATATTCCCTTAATCTCTTAACACCGATTTCAATATTATGACTACAAAATGCTTCACCTAGCATTCCACTCGATAAACTCACTATTGCAACTTTATCACCTTTTCTTAATTTCTTTGCATATTTCATAACTGGTCTCCTATAAAAAATTCAAAATATCAGATAGATTATTAACTTCAATATCAGCTTTTTCACTCTCATCTGTTATATTCCACAAACTTCCAAATCCCTGTTTTACCCATATAGTTTTCATCCCCAACTGTTTTGCTGGTACAATATCATTATCAATACGGTCACCAATCATGACTGCATTCTCTGGCTTACAACTGCTTCTTTCCAATGCAATTTCAAATATACGCCTATCTGGTTTTGAAACGCCTTCTTCTGCTGATGCGATGATCAAATCCAGATATTTTCGTACTCCAAGATTTTCTAATCTCTCAGAAGTTCCTAATGATTGGTTTGCAATTACACCAATTTTATAAATTCTACTTAACTTTTTCAAACAATCTTTGGTATATGTATACAGTCTCTCGTATTGCGATTCCCATTTAGGTAATTTCACACCCAATTGCCTTGCTACCTCTAAATCTTCTTTTTTGTTTCCTTTATAAAACGACATGGCATATTTATAAATTTGCTCGTAAGTTAAACCTGATATTTCCGCTATCCTTTTCATCCTGTCTTCATAAACTTTGCTTTCATCAACCAATGTCGAACCAACATCAAAAAATAACCATTTTATTTCGTCTTTCTTAGGCAAAAATCCTCTTTTCCTTGCTTCTTCTAACAGTTTGGGTTGAATTTCTGGATATGTCCAATTAATCGGTAATTCATCCATAATTGCTATTTTTTCAATTTCACTGTGAAGCTCTTTTTCAAATGTATGTATATCTGAGAAGAATAATTTTCCAAAAGTCTCCATTCCATCGAAATTATCCGGTGCAGTCACAGAATATATACAAATTGGAGTAATATCAAAAGTTATTGCTCCTGTTTCTTCATATAGTTCTCGTTTGGCTGTTTCAAGAATATCCTCACCATCTTCTCTATGTCCCCCCGGTGCCTCCCATGTATTTCTTTCCTTGTGCTTGCAAAATACCCATTTACCATTATGTCTGGCAATAATAACTGCAAACTTCAGCATTGAATCATTAATACTATCATAAAAATTCACTTTCGTCATATAATGCTCCTTATTAGATTTCATCTATTTTCTTGCCATTATTGCTCTCACAAACAGAGCCAAACCAGAGCCATTTGATAAAAAAATGCCGGAAGCCCGTATAAATACAGGCTTTCGGCATTTTAGTCCGTTACTCAAGCTCTATGAATGCTACTACGTCTCCCACCGTTTTCATCTTTTCAAGCGCCTCGTCCGGCACCTCTTTTCTGAATTCGTCCTCCAAAGTCATAGCGAGGTCGATAAGGTCAAGGCTGTCTGCCGACAAATCATCGCGCAGCTTTGACTCGGCGGTTATTTCGTCGAGCGGTATTTCAAGCTGCTCGCTCAAAATTTCACATATAGTATCGTATACCGTAAACAAGCACCTCCGTACATATTTGACGCGGTTATAAAATCTGTTTGAGCGGAGAAATGTCCACTCCGTCGAAATCTTTTATGAATTCATAGAGCGAGTTTGCGGCTTTCTTCACTCCGCCGTTTTGGGCACTCTCGAAATTTATCGGTATTACCGGGTCGTGGACGCTCTGCCTTAAAATAAAGAAGCTCTCGGTTTTGGGGAAAATTATTTTGATTCCCTCGTGGCTGTCGGGTGCAATTTGCCAGTCCTCGCGCTTTGCGGCAAAATCTGCGAGCTCCTCTAAAAGCCTGTCGCCGACGGCTCTGAAGTCCTCCTCGGTTATTTTAAGGCGGATTTCCTTTTCCTCCGCCGGATATTTAAGCTCTGATATTAGGTCGTAAAGCTTTTTACCCTGCTTTTTCATATCGGCGGCCTTTATAATTATTTTCGTTATGAGATATGCGCCGTCGTCAAGATAATAATTCTCCCTGAACGCCGCGTGACCCGAAGTCTCTATGGCAAGCGGAGCGTTTATACCGTTTTCCTCAAGTCTTATCGCCTCGTCAATGACGTTCTTATAGCCGCGCTTAAAGCGCAGATGATGTCCGCCCAGCGTTTTTTCTATAAACTCGGTAAGCCCCGCAGACGTTACGGAATCGGTGACAACGGTGCCGCCAGGATTGCTTTCGAGCGCAATGACCGCCGCCAGGGCGACAAGAGCGTTTCTGTTTATCTCTCTGCCGTCGGAGCTTACGCAGCCGCCGCGGTCAACGTCCGTGTCAAATATTACGCCGAGGTCGGCTTTCGCGCCGAGAGTTGCCTCTCGCACGGAGTTCATCGCCGTCTCGTTTTCGGGATTCGGGATATGGTTGGGGAACATACCGTCCGGCTCCAAATAGCGGCTGCCGGTTGTGTCCGCTCCGAGGGGGGAGAGTACCTTTTCGGCGTAAAATCCGCCTACTCCGTTACCTGCGTCAACAACGATTTTCAGTCCCTTTAACGGTCTTTCGTAATCGTCTGACTTAACACCCTTTCTTATCATATTGCAAAGGTGCTCGCAGTAGACCGACATAAAATCGACCTCCTGCAAATTTAACCTTTCGGGGCAGCTGCCGCTTTCGTGCTCCTCGGCATATTCGAGTATACTCTTTATTTCATCACCGGAAAGTCCTCCGTCGGGAGTAAAGAATTTAAGCCCGTTTCTGTCCCACGGATGGTGACTCGCGGTTATCTGAACAGCTCCGTCGCAGCCGAGCATTTTAGTTGTCATAAACATAGCCGGAGTTGATGCGAGCGCACAGTCCTTGATTTCAAGGCCGAAGAAAGACAGCGCATCGATTACGTCGGATTTTATCCGCTCCGCCGAAATTCTCGAATCATGCCCGACCGAAATCACGAGCTCTTCCTCTTTCTTACCGAGCTTTTCGGCGAGAAATACGACAAACGCTGCGGAAATTCTCTTTACCGCCTCATCGGTCAAATCGATTTTTTTCGGATCGTCGGGATTTACCGCCGTGCCTCTGACGTCGGTTCCGCTTTTAAGATGTCTGAGTTCCATAAAATCAACCTTTCCGTAAGTTATTCCGTAAATTATTCCAAAAGACCTCTTTTAATTATCTCATCTGCCGCCAGCATAACGCCGAGCTTTCCGCTGTGAAAGTTAATTCCGCCCTGCATCCAAACCGCATACGGCTCTCGAAGCGGTGCGTCCGACGACAGCTCTATGGACGAGCCGGACGTGAACGCCCCTGCGGACATTATAACCTGGCTGTCGTAGCCCGGCATATCCCACGGCACGGGTGAAACGTATGAATCCACCGGCGCGCCCTTCTGCATTCCCTGACAAAAGGCTATCAGTCTGTCGGCATTCTCAAGGCAAATCGCCTCTATAATATCGTGTCTCGTCTCATCGGGACGCGGAGTCACCTTAAAGCCGAGCAAATCGAAAAGCGCCGCCGCAAATACCGCGGTCTTGAGTGCCTCGCCGGTTACGTGCGGCGAAGAAAAAAGACCCATATAAAGGCTGCGCGTTGTTCCGAGTGTTGCGCCGACCTCTCTGCCGAGTCCGGGAGTGGTCATTCTGTATGCGCAATCCTCAACAAGGTCATGCCTGCCTACTATATAGCCGCCGCAGGGAGCTATTGCGCCGCCCGGATTTTTGATAAGCGAGCCTGCCGCCAAATCCACTCCGACGTCGCACGGCTCTTTTTTCTCCGTAAATTCGCCGTAGCAGTTATCTGTCATAACAACCGTATCGGGGCTTACACGGTGTGTAAGAGTCGCGATTTTCTCTATTTCGTCAATCGAAATCGAATGGCGCAGCGAATACCCGCGCGAGCGCTGGATATAAACCATCTTAATATCTCCGCAGCCGACTCTTTTTTCTATTGCGTCGTAATCTATCTCGTCATTTTCGGTAAGCTCGATATATTCGAATTTCACGCCGAAGTCGGCGAGTGAGCCGTGACCCTTACTGCTTTTGTCAATACCGATAACGGAATGTATGGTGTCGTAGGGGACTCCCGTTACGCTGAGCATTATATCGCCCGGCCTCAGTACGCCGTAAAGCGCGGTCGCTATTGTGTGGGTGCCGCAGGTTAAGGTGGTGGCTCTTATTAAGCCGTCCTCCGCGCCGAAAATCTCGGCGATGAGCTTGTCGAGCTTTTCTCTGCCCTTATCGTTGTAGCCGTAGCCGGTAGTGGAGTTGAAATCCGTCTCGTCGACACGATTATTTATAAACGCCGCGAGCACCTTGCGCTGGTTGTATTCGGTTATTTCGTCTATTTCCGAAAACTTCTTTTCGGCGAGAGTCAGCGCCTTTTTTGACGCCTCCTCGGTTCTTTTTGTAAATTCAAAAAAATCTTTCATTTCAAGTCTTTCTTATTATGTATTCTTTTTTGCGAAAGCCGCATTTTTCATACAGCTTTGCATTGTCCGGCTTACACATTAAAAATATGCAATCGGCACTCTTTTTAAGCTCTCTCGAAAGAGAAATAACACAGTCCGCGGCAAAGCCTCTGCCTCGATAATTTTCGCTTGTCGCAACGTCGCGTATATACGCGTCTTTTCCGATTATATCGCCTACGGCAAGAGAAGCCGTTTTGCCGTTTTGCCTTATGCACATAACCCTTGTGCTTCCGCCGAACACACCTCTGCCCGTCCTCGAAAGCCATTCGAGATACGCCCTGTCGCCTGAATCGGGCGTTTCACCTGTCAGCACCTTGTATTCGTCCGCGGTTATGTCACAAAGCGGCTGTGCGCAAGTTTCTTTTTGCGGTAATTCGGAGAGCTCCATAAGAACGGCTTTTGCGTCCGCGCAATCGTTCCCGGAGCAAAAATATATATTTTCGCCGAAAAAAGAGGCAAACTCCGAAAGCTCCCGTAAATCGGCAGAGCTTGACGGGCAAATTATCGTTCCGTCGTTTTTATTTAAAAGCACAGCCGTCACTCTGCCGCCGCAGTCCGTTTGAAGCCACGCCTCTCCGAGTGACAGCCGAAAAGCGGCAAATAAAATATACTTTACCGCAAGACAGTCTTTAAATTCACCGTCCGTAACAATGGCTGCCTCTGTCGGTCCGTCAATCGATTTCAGCACTGCGACAGCTCCGCAAAAAGTGCTTTTACAAGCTCAAACGTGCTCTCTATATCCTCTTTTTTCGCAACCGAGCTGCCCGAGTGAATATATCTGCACGGAACAGATACGGCAAGAGTTTTTATGCCGCCTGCCGCCTTGTGTATTGCGGAAGCGTTGTTGCCGCCTGCCACAACGGTTTTGGTCTGACACCCTATGCCGTTCTTTTCGGCAATTTCAAACGCCTTTTTATAGAGCTCGCTGTCATAGACGGTTCCCCTGTCCATAAAGCTGACAACGGCACCGCCGCCCAAACGGCAGACTTTTTTTTCGTCGGGAACGCCCGAAATGTCCGCCGCCGTAGTGCCCTCAACGACTATTGCGAAATCGGGAGCAACCGAATAAGCCGCAGCAGCCGCTCCGCGAGTGCCTATTTCCTCTTGAACCGAGAAACAGAAGGTCGCCGAATACGGCAAATCGGAATTTATAAGTCTTAATAAAATTTCACAGCCGACGCGGTCGTCAATGGCCTTCGCCTTAATAAAGCCGTCGCCGAATTCGCGGTAGCACGAGTCAAAATACACTGCGTCGCCGAGTGAAATGTGAGACAAGGCCTCTTTTTTTGAACTCGCGCCGATATCGATATACATATCCTCAACGGACGGCAATTTACCTCTCTCCTCGGAGGTTGTCTGATGTATAGCCTTGCCGCCTATAACGCCGGGGATAAGCTCCTTGCCCACCTTTACCGCTCTGCCGAAAATAACGCGCTCGTCAATTCCGCCGACCGTGGTGAACTTCAGGTACCCGTCCTCCGTTATATAAGTTATTATGAAGCCGACCTCGTCCATATGCGCGTCGAGCATAACTTTATTTTTCGGCTCGGCTTTGCCCTTTTTATAAACTATGAGACTGCCGAGCGGATCTATGCGATATTCCGCATCCGACGGCAAATGCGAAATTATATAATCTCTTACGGCGTGCTCCCTGCCGGAAATGCCGTTTAAATTACAAAGCTCGTTAAGCATTTAAATCACCTCCGAGAATGTATGCGGCAATGAGCCTTGCGCAAAGCTCAATATCCGTAACGGACACAACCTCTATTCCGGTGTGCATATATTTTTGGGGTATTGATATAAGCGCGCTCTTAATTCCGCCGCGCTCCGTGGTCATACCGTCCAAATTAGTGCCGGTTCTGCCGCCCATAACCTCAAGCTGATACGGAATGTCGTTTTTCTCGGCAACGCGCACAAGCTCCTCGCCGAATTCGTATGAAAGCGACGGTGAAATACCTATCATAGGGCCCTTGCCGAGTATTCCGCATTCCTCCGCCTTGCTGTCCGGAGTCTTTGCAAAGCTGACGTCAACCGCAATTATCTCGTCGGCATCCGAATTAAATGCCGCGGCTTTTGCTCCGCCGCCGCTCGTCTCCTCGCGAGAGGAACACACAACGGTAACTTTTTTGTGCGGCTTACCCTTAATAAGCTCAAGCGCGCGAAGAAGCACGGCAATTCCCGAACGGTCGTCAAGTGCCCCACAGGACACGCTGTCGCCGCAGAGCGAGAGGAAAGAGGAATTGACAACCGCTCTGTCTCCCGGGGAAACGAGCTTTTCCGCCGACTGCTTATTTTTTGCGCCTATATCAATAAGGATATCATCGATTTCCGTCGCCTTCCGCTCGTTGTCACCGCTTGCAAGGTGCGGCGGAGTGCTTGCTATAACTCCGAATACCGGCTCACTGCCGTAAACGGTAACCTCTTGACCGTTCAATGTGCGACGGTCAACGCCGCCGCAGGCGGCAACGTGCAAAAACCCTTCGTCGGTGACGGAGGTTACGATAAGACCTATACGGTCTATATGAGCATCAAGCAGGATATGCCCTGCCCTGTCTCCCTCGATTTCGCATATTGCGGAATGAAGAACGTCCTCGCGCGTTTTGCCGAATTCGGACAAAAGCCTTTGCGCCGTTAAAACCGCGTCGGTTTCCTTTCCGGATACACCGACAGCCGAAGTCAGCTCTTTTAATAAGTTTTTTATATCCATTTTTCTCTGCCTTTCGGACAATTTGTCAACGTGTAAAACGCTAAAGCAAATGCTGTAATCTTATCGAAATTTTGAATTATAATCGTCGCTCTTTGCTGGTGGAATATGATGTAATTTCCAATTACCGTGTCTCAGCCGCCTCACAAAAAGAGCAGCACCATATTTCGGCAAGCCGGAGGGATTATGCCTCCCTTGTAAAGGGAGGTGGGTTGCCGTAAGGCAAGCCGGAGGGATTTTGCGGGAATTTATGTAATTTAAATTGATTGTGCTTAACTTTTAATCCACCTTTTGCCTCCCTTGTAAAGGGAGGTGGGTTGCCGCAGGCAAGCCGGAGGGATTTTGTGGAGTTATATGGAATTTAAATAGGAAGCAAATTACTTTTTAATCCCTCAGTCTACTCACTTCGTTCGTAGCCAGCTCCCTTTACAAGGGAGCCTGAACAATCCCTCAGTCACCTGCGGTGACAGCTCCCTTTACAAGGGAGCCTAATAAGGGGAGCAAGTTGTATCTCTCAATCTCCTGTGCGACAGCGGGATTTCAACACACTGTCCAAATATTCACAAACACCGTCGAAGTTGCGGTTTATCTCATTATTGGGAATTCTTACAACCGTAAGTCCGTTTTGTTCAAGAAATTTTGTCCTTTCGGCGTCATATTTAATTCCTTTATCCTCGTAGTGCTGTGAGCCGTCAAGTTCAATTACCAAGTTTGCTTTTGCACAATAGAAATCAACAATATAGCTGCCTATTATTTTTTGACGGAGGAATCGTGCATCCTTGTTTCGCAAATAATCATACCACAAGTGCCGTTCTTCCTTGGTCATATCTTTGCGAAGCACCTTTGCGTTTTTAACAAGATTTTTGTTATGATTATACTTCATCTTTAATTCCTCGGTCGGATTTTGCCTCCCTTTTTGCCCTAAACAGCCTACTTTGCAATACAATTCAGCCTCCCTTGTAAAGGGAGGTGGGTTGCCGTAAGGCAAGCCGGAGGGATTTTGCCTCCCTTGTAAAGGGAGGTGGGTTGCCGTAAGGCAAGCCGGAGGGATTTTGCGGGAATTTATGTAATTTAAATTGATTGTGCTTAACTTTTAATCCACCTTTTGCCTCCCTTGTAAAGGGAGGTGGGTTGCCGCAGGCAAGCCGGAGGGATTTTGTGGAGTTATATGGAATTTAAATAGGAAGCAAATTACTTTTTAATCCCTCAGTCTACTCACTTCGTTCGTAGCCAGCTCCCTTTACAAGGGAGCCTGAACAATCCCTCAGTCACCTGCGGTGACAGCTCCCTTTACAAGGGAGCCTTTTAGGAAAATCAGATTTCGGTGCCGCCTACCGGGCGAATGTAGAGCACATAGCAGGTTCCCTCGCCGAAAATGCTCTCCATTATGCTCTTGTAATCCTTTAAAAGGTCGTTCGGGACGAAAGCCTGAATTGTGCCGGCAAATCCGCCGCCGTGAACGCGCCATGCGCCGCGTCCCTTTAAGATGCTCTCGGAAACAGCGAGGGCGAGAGATACGGGCTGAACGGACGGCTGTTTTACGGAAAATACGTTCTGATTATATTTGTATGATGATGCGCCGCTCTCGAGAATATACTTCTTGAAGGTCTCGAAATCTCCGCCGCGAAGAGCGTCAACCTCCTTTAACACTCTTGCGTTGTCGGCATAGAAATGCATAGCGCGAAGTATGGCTCTGTCGCCTACTGCCGGGCGCAATTCTCTTATTTTTGATTTAAATTCCTCTTCGCTTACCTCGCGAAGAACCTTTTTGCCGAAAAATTCGGCTACGCTCTCCATCTCGGTTCTGATGGCAGCGTATTCGTCGGTGAGGTCGGAGTGGCTGCCCTTTGTATCGACAATGCAAAGCGAGTGGCCGCACTTGGCGAAGTCAAAGTCAACCTCTTCTATCACGGGATTTTTCGGGTCGTTGAAATCTATTGTTACGAAGCCGCCGACGGAGCACGCCATCTGGTCCATAAGTCCGCATGGCTTGCCGAAATATTCGTTCTCGGCATACTGTGCTATTTTGGCTATTGTGACCGCGTCAACCTTGCCGTCGTTGTAAAGATAGTTTACCATAGTGCCGACAAGAACTTCATATGCGGCAGATGACGAGAGTCCCGAGCCTGCAATAACCCTTGATGCGGTAGTGGCGTCAAAGCCGCCTATCTTATAGCCGTATTTCTTAAAGCCTGCAAGAACACCGCGCACGAGAGCGGGTGAATGTCCCATTTCGTTGGGGTTTACCGAGAGGTCCGTAGCGTCAACAACGTCCATGGAATAGCCCTCGGATTTAACTCTTACAATGTTTTCGTCATTTTTTGAAGCCGCGGCTATTGCGTCAAGGTTGATTCCCGCCGCAAGCACTCTGCCGTGGTTGTGGTCGGTGTGGTTTCCGCCGACTTCGGTTCTGCCGGGAGCGGAGAAAAGACGAACATCTCTGTCCTTTCCGAAAAGAGCCTCAAATTCGTTTAAAAGATTTATGTACCTGTCATACTGCTCTTTAACATTTTCCTCGGTGACATAGGCTTTTTTAAACCTTTCATCGAGAGATGCGGAGAGAATTTCTTTTTTAAGGGTTTCGGGAGTTGCCATTTTCATTTTTCATCCTTTCCTGCCGAAAAAGTTTCGGCAGTCTTTTTGTTTTTATTATTAACTACTATATCTATAAACTTATTGACCGCGAGTATGGAAACACCGGAGATGGTGAAGATAATCACAATCGGCAGCATAAACGCGAGTGAAAACGGGTTATAAACGTGACGACCTATCATGCTGTAAGAAATAATTTTAGGCGTGAATCCCAAAAGTGACAGCAAAATAAACTTCCAATAGTCGTATTCAAGCGCCCCGTAGAGCTGACTTATGGAATTTATCGGGAAGTACGGCACTAGCCTAAAAAGCACCAAAATCCAATCGGTGCTTCTTTTACCCGATTCCATCATACGGCGAACATTATCGTATCTTGTGAGAATCTTGTGTATTGTTCCGCCGCCGAGGTGTTTGCCCCAATAAAACTTTATCGTCATAAGCAATGTCATACCGGCAAAATTCACAGCCACGGCTATCGGCGTGGGGAATACCATACCGGCTATAACACAGACCGCGGTTATCGGCAGGGGAATAAGCACTTTGCCTATGTATATAAGGAAAATCACGAGAATCACGAGCCACTTGCTCGGAATTGACGCAACGGCCGCCTCAAACTCCGCAAGACGCTCGAGCACTTCGTCATATGCCGACGAAACATCGTTTATCTGCATAAGAAAAGTCAACACTAAAAGTGCGACTGCCAAAATCAGCAGCACACATGCTAAAATATTCAGGAGCTTTCTTCGCGTAAGTTCTCTGTCGGTCAAATCGGTACCACCCAAAAATTATTATTGCAGGGCATAGTAATAGATTATATATAATTTTATATCATATTATTGGTAAGGTCAAACAAAATATGAAAATATGAAGTAATTTTTGCCTTTTAGGTGTAAATTCCTTTGAGGTTGTGTTACAATTAGCTCAAAAGCAAAGCTTTACCGAAAGGCGGTTTTTTATATGAAGACAGTTATTCTTGACGGCAAGACGACAAATCCGGGCGATTTGAGCTGGGATTTTCTGAAAAAATACGGCGAGGTCGAGATTTTCGACCGCACACCGCGCGAAAAAATCGTTGAACGAACACACGACGCAGACATAGTCGTAACAAATAAAACTCCGCTCACAAGAGCCGAGATAGACAAAATGCAAAACGTGAAATTCGTCGCGCTCCTGTCGACGGGCTACAACGTGGTGGACTGCGCGTATCTCAAGGAAAAGGGCATACCGGTTTCAAATATACCGGCTTATTCCACCATGGGCGTGGCGCAGCTTGTATTTGCATTTATTTCGGAGCTTGCCGTAGGCGTTGCCCTGCATTCGGACGCGGTAAAAAACGGCGAATGGTCAAATTGCCCCGACTTTTGCTTTTGGAAAAAGCCGCTTACCGAGCTTTCCGGCAAAACGATAGGCATAGTCGGCTTCGGAAAAATCGGCGGAGCCGTAGCCGACATAGCCGAGGCCTACAAAATGAACATCATAGCGCTGTCGGGTCACGTTACCGACCAGAGCGCGCGCAAGAATTTCAGATGGGCAAAGAACCTCGATGATCTTGCGGAAAACGCCGACATTATTACGTTCCATTGTCCTCTCACAAAAGAGACGGAAAAAACCGTAAACGCCGAATTTCTGAGCAAGTGCAAAAAAACAGCGTTTATCATAAACACCTCACGCGGACCGGTTGTTGATGAAAACGCTCTTGCCGACGCGCTGAATTCGGGAAAAATCGCAGGCGCGGGAGTAGACGTGCTGTCAACCGAGCCGCCGGCAAAAGACAATCCGTTGCTCACGGCGAAAAACTGCTTTATCACGCCGCACATAGCGTGGGCGGCATTTGAAACGCGCGAGAGACTTATGGGAATATTCAAAAGCAACATCGAGGCGTTTGTTTCGGGCAAGCCGATAAACGTGGTAAATCCGTAAAAGCAAAATGTGTTTGCCGTTTGAAAATTCGGCCGATGCCATACAAAAAGAGCTGTAAATTTAATTTACAGCTCTTTGTTTTTTATTCGGTTAAGGGAGTGCGTTTATCAATAAACGAAGTTGGTGTAAGCACCATCAACGTGCATTGCGCCCTTACCGTTAACGCTGATGAACGCTACCTTGATATTGAGCTCAGCTACGTTGCCGTCATAGGAATACTTGAATTCCTTAAGGTTGCCGTCCTCGATAACTACGGTTGCCTTGATGTTGGTGTATTCAATTGTTGCGGAGTTTATCTTTGCCGCGCTTATGAAATTCTTGATTTCGCTGTCAACCATGCTCTGAGTGAGAATGTCGTTTGTAAGTCTTGACATAGCGGTCGATTTATCCGTTTGAGGTGAAGTTGCGTTTTCAACCTCAAAGGTGTAGGTGTTTCCGTCAACCTTAAGGTTTTTAAGGTCGCTTGCCTGAAGAGCGGTTGCCTGAAGAGCGTAATTCTCGCCGTGATATTCAATCTGCTCGGCTGCGCTGCCGCCCTTTTCGATATCCATTTCCTTGTCGCCGATACCGATGAATCCGCCTACAACGGAGTCAAGAGACGCCTCGGGGTCAATACCTTTGATGAGAGTGTTAAGACCACTTGTAGCACTACCGACGTCAACAGGCTGAGTGTACTGAGCGGATCTTGTCCAGTGATAGCCTGCTGCAACTGCCTTAGCGGTAGCTGCGTTTATAGCCTCGGCTGCCGCTGCTGCGTCTACGCCTGATGAAGCTGCCGCTGCCGCACCGCTGCTGTCACCGGCAGAAGCCGACGCGCCGCTCGAAGAAGAAGAAGCGGAAGCGCCCGATGAAGAGCTCGATGAAGAACCCGATGATGAGCCGGACGAAGAGCTTGATGAGCCTGTTGCTGAGCCCGAAGCAGTTGCCGTACCCGTTGCTGCCGTCTCCTTGCTTGCGGTTTTGCTTGCAAGTCCGTAAATGCCTGCCGTAAGAGCAAGAGCTACTACTATTGCCCAAAAACGTACCCAGCCGTTTGAATGTCTGAGCTTTTTAGCTGCCTTTTCTTCGGGGGTAAGTTCAACCTTTTGTTTTTTAGCCATTGATTTCTCTCCCTTTCATTTATAAAGAAGTGATTTTATTTTTCATCATTCGGTAAATGCCGAATTCTTATCAATAAGCGAAGCCTGTGTAAGCTGCATCTACGTGCATTGCACCCTTGCCGTTAACGCTTACTATGGCAACCTTTATGTTGAGCTCGGCTACGTTGCCGTCATAGGAATATTTGAATTCCTTGAGAGTGCCGTCCTCGATAACAACGGTGGCCTTTATGTTTGAATACTCAATTGCAGCGGAGTTTACGCTTGCCGCGCTTATAAAGCCTTTGATCTCACTGGAGATTTCATCCTGAGTGAGGAAGTCGTTTGTAAACCTTGACATAGCCGTGCTCTTGTCATGCTGCGGAGAGCTTGCGTTTTCAATCTCAAAGGTGTAGGTGTTGCCGTCAACCTTAAGATTCTTGAGGTCGCCTGCCTGAAGAGCGGTTGCCTGAAGAGCATAGTTTTCGCCGTGATATTCAATCTGCTCGGCTGCGCTGCCGCCCTTTTCAATATCCATTTCCTTATCGCCTATACCGAGGAATCCGCCTACAACGGAGTCAAGAGTTGCCTCGGAGTCGACACCCTGAATAATCTTGTTGAGAGCGCTTGTTGCATTTCCGACGTCAATAGGCTGAGTGTACTGAGCGGATCTCGTCCAGTGATAGCCTGCCGCAACCGCCTTAGCGGTAGCTGCGTTTATAGCCTCGGCTGCTGCCGCTGCGTCCACGCCTGCCTCGGCTGCCGCCGCGTTTCCTCCGGAGGCATTGTCACCCGAGGTGCTGCTCTGAGAACCCGACTGCGAAGAACCGCTGCCGTTTGCGCTTGTATCCCAATCGGATTTGGACACGCTGCCGCCGGCATTCTGCGAGCCGCTCTGTGCGGGAGTTGCCGAAACCGTTGCGACGCCCTTATTGTTAAGCGAAATATAGGTTACGCTGTAAACAAGCACCACTGCAAGCAGCCAAACTATCGCTCTTTCAAAGGTTTTTCCGAATATAATTCTCTTTTCCTTTTTGCGAGCTTTTTTAGCTTCGATTTCTTCGGGAGTTAACGTGACTTTTTCTTTTTTAGCCATTAATTCTAATCCCCTTTCTGACTGTTACGAGACTATCTTTATTCGGATAGTCAAATACACCTAATAATTTACCGTAAAAATACTTAAATGTCAATGAATTATTTGATTTTTTACTTACAATTTCACAAAAAAGTTACAGAAGTCGCACTTTGCGGCGTATGATTTGCCGTAAACGGGATTTCGCCGCGCTTTAAAATTCGGCGTGAATACAAAAAAAGAGACGAGGGTCGAGTGTTCATAAGGGAAACGGCAGAAAAAGGCGAACCCCTCGGATAATGCCGACGCATGTCCGAGGGATTAACGCATTATTGTGCAAAAAGATGTTATTTTGAAGCAAAACCGCCTTATGGAACTCAGTCAATTCGACATTTAAATTTTTTGCTCTCTTCTCGCTCGTCCGCTTATGTTGAGAGCAATCACGGTTATATCGTCGCAGCGAGCCTTGCCCTTTGCCTTTTTTGCGCGCAGGCTGATATTTTTCGCCTTGGTACTCGCTCTTTTTGCGCCGCCGCTTTGCAGTTCCTCCTTTACCGCATTGTGCGCGTATTCGTACGCACCGTCGGACGCTATAATCACCGTATCGCCGTTTTCAAGCTGTCCCTCGCATGAGGAAAACGTCGCGTCGCGAAGTATTCCGGCAGGCAGAGCCGCCTTTTTTATTTCGAGCAGCTTGCCGTTTTGACGGCGAATCACGGACGGTGCCGCTCCTGCCTTATAAAAGACCGCCTTGCCGGTATACAGATCTATTTTTACTATATCGAGCGTTGCGAGAGACTCGTCGCGAGACTTTAAAAGGAGTGAGGAATTCACAAGCCTTAAGGCACTCTGAAACCCGAAGCCAGCCTTGACAAGCCTTGCCATAAGACCCGACGCCATAGCCGAATCGAGTGCCGCACGCGGACCCGTGCCCATACCGTCCGAGAGAATCACAACGTAATTTCCCCTGCCGTCGTAAAAGCTCTCAAATGTGTCGCCGCAGAGCTTTTCATTGTCAGCCGGTATCTGTGAGCACGCGCTCTCTACCGAATACGCCGTCTTTTCGCACAGCCTTACACTTCTGTCGCCCTTTATCACGGGCAGCTCAAATTCTCTGTCGCACGTTTCGCCGACTGCGTCACGCAGCTCGCCTATATTAAGGGAGGACGGCACCTCCGAAAAGGTGATTTCGCAAAACATTCTGCCGTTTTTGTCTCTTAAACACGATACGAAGTCGGTATCGCAGCAAAATCTGTCCCTGACCTTTTTCCTTATCCGCTCCGCCGTTTTCGTATCAAAGCTTACATCGCCGTTAAACTCGTTTTCGAGATCGCGCAGCATATCGCTTATGCCGCCGAACTGGTCGGCCGTGACAAGCCGCACCTCGTCTGTTTTTTTATCTGCCGCCTCCGAAAAGACAACGCCGAAAAACAGCCTTGAATATGTTTCGGCAAAAGAGGTCTGCCGTATACATCTGCTCGAAAACGGCGACGGGAGCTTATCGCGCGACATAACTCCGCCTTTTTTCAGCGTTTCATACATCTCGTCAAGTGCGTTCCTTGTTTCTTTGAAATTTTGCTCCCAACAAAAATCATATCTGCCGCATCCGCAGCAAACCGAGCTTTGAACCTCAAGCATCAACTTTTCGCCGGCGCAGCTCTCCATTTCGGAAAGTCTTTTCGAAACCGCGCTCACGGAGCGTTCAATATCGTCTACGGCAGTTCTCGCCGCATGTATTCTGCGCCTTACCTCACCGTTTTCCGCCGACGCGTTCGCCGCCGAGTCCTTCGGCAAAAGAAAACCCTCCGCCTTTATAAACAGGCTGTTCGGCAAAAACATAAACACCGCGCACGGCAAAGCGGCCTCTATAATCAAAAAATACTTTTCGCTGCCGCCGCCCGAAAACATATATGCGGTGAGAAACGACGCGAAAAACGCAGGCGGTACGGCTCTTCTGCCGAGGCGCGAAAATGCGCCCGCAAGAAGGCCGCCTACGGCAAACGAAGCCGAAACGGCTCCCGTATCGGAGCTTATCGCAATAAGTAAAAACGCAAGCATTCCGCCTACCGCACCGCCGGCCTCCTTATAAATCGCGGCGAAAAAAAGCACGCCGAATACCATTATCATTCTCGCAGGGGAGACCTCAAGCACGGTAAGACCCGACAGCGAGCACATAATAAGAAATCCGGAGCCCAAAACCGCCGACGCCTCCTCAAGAGTTACGCCGCGCACGGGCTTGCCGTTTTCAAGAACATATTGCGCAGTCGAAAAGAAATACGCCGCGGCAAAGGCCGTTACCCCCTCTCCGAGGTACAAAAGAAACGTCTCACCCGTCAGCCCGTTTGCAAAAAGCACCGCCATTCCCGACAAAAAGCAAGAGAGAAATGCAATGCACGACGGCAGCAGCCTGCCGTTTCGCACCTTTTCAAATTCTCTCATAACGCGTGCGAGAACTCCGGCACACACGCTCGCCGCTATCAGTCGAAGCGACGATATGCTGTCCTGGGTCAGGATATAACCTGCCGCCGCGCCGAGACCCGCCGAGAGTATGTACTTATTTTCGGCCGCCGCGCAAAAAGCCACACCGAACGGCGATACCGCCGACAAATTGCTCGCCGAAGCAAACAGCATACCGCATATGAAATATGCCACGTGCCGAAGCACCGCCCGCACGGGCTCGGGGAGGTCGTGTACCCTTCGCAAAACAGCCTGTCCGGTAAAATCGGAATTTTTCAAAAAAATCACCACGCCTTGTTATAATCTGCATAAAATACGCACTTTAAGAGATTATATCCGAGGCGCGGTGAAATAACCGTCGCTAAATGGGAGCGAAAATATTTTTTTATTCGGTTTAAATACGGGTTTCTGTAACAGTCGCTCGAATTACGGCTCGACATCAAACGGCTTCTGCGGAATTACGATGGCGCAGATGATGTAAAACAGTATTCCGGGGAAGCCTGCGGTGAATAAGGTCAGTGCCGCATAAACAAGGCGGACTATTGTCGGGTCTACATCTATATACTCGGCAAAGCCGGCTAAAACTCCGCAAATCATTTTGTCTGTACTGCTTCTGTAAAGCTTCTTTTTCATAATAAACACTCCTTATTTATTATACATTATATTTATATTATCATTTTGTGCGTTTTAAATCAATCGTCGGAATTTTTTACCGATAATTCGCCGTTCTTTACGTTTACGGAGTATTCCGCCTTGCCGTCGGTGCTTCGCGCAAGCGACAAAAGGTAGCTGTCGCACATTGTTTTTTCATCAAGCGGCGTTTCGGAGGAAATTATAAATTTGATTTTATCGGGATCCCTCGGAACATCGATCTCTATATCGCCGAAGCTTTGGTTCACCTCGAGCATTTTCGTAAAAACGGCGGTTTCCGATATTTCCGTCTCGCCTGCCGAGCTTTTGATTTTTCCCCTCTCGGCTGTGATGTCGGACAAATCTATATCTCCCGAAACAGAATTTATCGTAAGCATATTGAGATTTACTCCGTCTATGTCGATATCGCCGTTGTTATTTGAAACCGTTAAGAGCGTAACGCTTTTCGGCAGGTAAACCGTAAGCTCGGCTATTCCGTAAGTACTGCCGCCGCCGTCCAATATGATTTTATCGTCGGACAAATCGAGCTTCGCGCCGCTGTCATTTGCTTGCTTCAGGACGCATCTTACCTCAGTGCTGTCGGAAGCCTTAATTTTAATATCGCCGTACGGAGCGGAAATTTCAAGTGCCGACCCCGACGGAAGCATTGAATTTTCTGTTTGCGACTCGTTTACCGTTTGCCCATCGTCAAAACCTATATTCGGGAAGCGCTCTTCGACAAACTCTTCAAACGTCTCGCCCGATGCTATGTGCCTTACCGCGTCCGCGCCGAGATAAGCACCGAAGCAGACCGCTAGTATAAATCCGACGACAAATATTATCGCCGCGGCTATCATGCCCTTTATAAGCCCGTCTTTCTTTTTCTTCATATTTTTCTCCCCCTTACAAATCGGCCTTGCGCCATGACAGCTTTAAGAACCACGTCATAAAAAGGAATAGGAAAAGTCCTGCCGCAAAGAGCATAATCCCTATTGAAAATATAAATCCGAATGCCGCCGGCGAAGTCGCTATTGCGCCCGTCACTCCGGCGAAGAAGAGACAAGCAAAAAAGCTTGCCATCATACCTATGCTTGACGGATACACTCCTATTGCCGCGAATACCCCGAGGAAAAACAGAATTGACCACAGCATATGATTTCGCTGCGGATTACCCTTTTCCGTGCCGTAATAACCACCGCCGCGCGCATTTTGAGGACGGGGAGAGGCACCGATTACATCGGACGCCTTGGTTTCATATCTCGGATTGCCGTTTTTTTCTGCGCCGTATACGGCGTCGGCTTTTTTCGGCTCGTCATTAAGATATTGCGCGGCGCAGCTTTTGGGGTCACCGAGCTCCGAGCAAATCTGCTCCTCGCTTTTACCCTCGCTCGTGCCGACGGAGAAGTGTTCTTCAAAGTCGGCTATTATATCGTCGCGCTCATCGGCCGGTAAAACGCCGAGCAGGTTGTAAAGCTGTTGTAAAAATTCGATCTTAGTCACCGTTTTCACCTCCTAATAAAGTAGACACGCTCTTTGTAAAGTCCTTCCACTCGTTTTCCAAAAGGCGTTGTGTGTCATAACCCTTTTGAGTCAGACGGTAATATTTACGCGCGGGTCCCGATGTGGATTCGCGCAGGTACACTTCAAAATACCCCTCGGCTCTGAGCCTTTTAAGAAGCGGGTATATAGTGCCCTCCGAAACGTCTATCTGTTTACCGACGGTGTCCGCAAGCTCGTAGCCGTACTTGTCGCCACGCTTTAAAAGCGACAGCACGCAAAGCTCCAGAACACCCTTTTTAAATTGCGTATTCATCAAACTCTCCTTTCCGGCGAAGCTGAAAACGCCTGTATTGCAGCCGTGAGCCTTGCGGCACAAAGACGCGCTTTATGTGCGGCTGCTCCGTCCTTTTAATTGCATTATAACACCCACTACCTTGCAATGCAATATACTTTGCGATATTTAATAATTTCTTAACATTTGTGCAAAGCTTGTCAATAGTTTTATACCGTTACCGTATAATCCGCCGTATTTTGCGATAAAAAAGCCGATAACAAAACCTCCTGCGACAGTTTTTGCTTCTGCCGCAGGAGGTTTGCGTATTGCGAAAAGTCCGTAACAAACATCAATTGCTTAAAACGAAATGTCGGAAACGAATAAACGGAAAACAGCAAACAATATGCCGAAATACAGGATTATATATCATTTTTGTCAATCACTTGCTGTTTGCAATTGCAGTGTCAATAAGCTTGTTAAGCTTTGCCGCCTGTTCGGGTGAAGTTATTGCACCGACTATCGGCTGACCCACTATATTGCCGTTTTTATCGACAACATATGTAGTCGGGTAAGAATACAGTCCCGATGTGAACTTTCCTGCCTCGCTGTTTGTGTCAAACCAAATATTTTTGTATGTTGCGCCTTTTTTTGACAAAATATCTTTTGCCTCGGAAATCTCCTTTTTATTGCCGTCAAGAGTAAATGAATTTATGCCGACAACCCCGCCGCCCTTTGCGGCAAGCTCCTTGTTGAGTGCCTCCAAATCCGCAAGCTCGCTTACGCAAGGTTTGCAGGAGGTGAACCAGAAGTTGACTACCGTTACGGTGTTGCCCGAGAAAAGGTCGCTGCTGTTTACGTCGTTGCCGTCGAGATCTTTACCGTTAAAGCTCGGAAATTTCATAAGCTTGCTCGCATCGCCTGCCATTCCGGCACTCGCCGCGTCAACGCATTCCCCGCTTGACGGCTTTTTTCCGCAGCCGGGATATTTTTGCTCCAGAATCGTAAGTTTTCCTTCTATCTCCTTAATCTGCTCCGCCGCAGCTTTAAGAATTTTATATTCATCTGCGCTGAAATCGCTCTTGCTCCCCTCTACCGTGCTTAAAAGGAAATCTCCGTAGTTTGTGCCGTCCTCAATCATCGGCGTATTTTTATTTGCCGATAAAAACACTTTTTCCCAAAGAGCCGAATTATTCGAGAGAATATCGTTTTCGGCTTGCAAAAGCTTATCGTAAAGCTTCGCAGCCTCGTCTGCGTCATTCGGCTCTTGTGCCATTAAAGTTTTAATATCGACATTGCTTTTTTTCTTCTCCGTTTTGTCGGCGGAGCACGCCACAAGGCCCAGCACAAGCACAAATGTCATAATAATTGCTGAAAGTTTGGTTGCTTTTGAAAATTTCACAGTTATTCCTCCGTTTTCTTACCTATTTCGATTTTTTATCATTTTTCGGCTTTTCATCGCCGCTTGAGAGTGTTTTCGGCAAATTGAAACCGTATCGAAAGCTTACCGCCTCCGTCGGACAGACACTGATGCACTTGCCGCAACGTATACATTCTGCGTGGTCGGGCGTTTTTGTAATATCAACGTCCATTTTGCACGCGCCTGCGCATTTTCCGCAGGAGACACATTTATGCTCATCAACCTTTATTCCGAACAGCGACACCTTGTTCATCAGCGCATAAAACGCGCCGAGCGGACAAAGCCATTTGCAAAACGGGCGGTAAAACAGTATGCTCAAAAATATGATTGCAATTAAAACCGCCAGCTTCCATGTAAACAGCGAGCCTAAAGCCGAACGTATTCCCTCGTTGACTGCCGCGAGAGGAATTGCACCCTCAAGCACACCCTGCGGACAAATATACTTGCAAAAAAACGGGTCGCCCATTCCGACATCATTTACAATCAGTGCCGGAAGCAATACGACCGCAAACAACAGCACCGCATATTTTAAATATGTCAATGGTTTCAGTTTTTCGGTTGACAGCTTTTTGCACGGGATTTTATGCAGTAAATCCTGAAACCATCCGAACGGGCAGAGAAATCCGCATATAAATCTGCCCAAAAGCACGCCGAATAATATCAAAAAGCCCGCTATGTAATACGAAAACCGAAACTTTGACGAACCTGCCACTGCCTGAAACGAGCCTATCGGACACGCTCCGGTTGCCGCAGGACAGGAATAACAGTTAAGTCCCGGCACGCAAACCGCCTTGCCGCCGCCCGTATAAATGCTGCCCTTTAAAAAATTCGGCAGGTGTATGTTTGTTGCGAGCGTTGCCGCCGCCTGCACAAATCCTCTGTATCGGGTCAGTAAATGCGACGGCTTTTTCTTTTTCTTTTTCTTTTTCTTTTCCTTTTCCTTTTTCTTATCCAATTCCCACACACTCCAAACACAATCTTATCGCTTTTGCAAGTACGGTATCCGCTTCGCCTCTCATAGCACCGACGCACACCATCGCCGCCCCTGCAAGCAGCATAACACATTGAATTACGGCTTTTTTTGCCCTTAACAAACCGTTCGCTCCCTTCATTTTTGCCTCATTATATCACGGCGGGCATAAATTCTCTGTTAAGAATTGAAATTTAACAGAGATTTTATACTTTTATGTTATAATAACCTCACGAAACGAAAACAAAATCAAAGATTTTGACCGTTTCGGAGAACATTGAATGACTAAATTGCGGCTTTCGCCGCCGCACTTCGTGCCGCTCCTGCTGTCGCAGGGAATTTATAATAAAATAACCTCACGAAACGAAAACAAAATCAAAGATTTTGACCGTTTCGGAGAACAT
>OKUR01000233.1_pt1 | contig 29891 bp, 22 predicted proteins | sample 1606671 | NCBI WGS metagenome assembly OKUR01 (sample SAMEA3882519, study PRJEB24775) | human gut metagenome | biome: human-associated habitat; feature: intestine environment; material: feces | place: Netherlands | collected 2009/2010 | reverse complement strand
ACGCCGTCGTTGGTCAGCGTGCAGTTGATCTCGCAGCGCTGGCAGCCGGTGCACAGATCCGCATTGACCACCAGCAGGCCCTGCGGCAATGCCCAGGTAGCCACTGCGCCGCTGTCCACCTGCTGCTGGGAGCAGCCGAACAGGGACAGCATGGATGCGGAGAGGGTGAGCCCTGCAAGGCTCCTGCCCGAAATTTTCATGAACTGGCGGCGGGTCATGTCAGCCGTCAGAAAATCGGTTTTTGCCATAGTTTCCATTCCTCCGTTGAGGTCACTCTGCGCAGAGCACCTCGGTCACATAGAAATACGAGTTGTTGACGATGTTCGTTACCGCCGTCGAGGTGATGGTTGCGCCGGAAAGGGCATCCACCTCGGTCAGATCGGCGCTCACCGCACCGGTCTGGGCCTGCTCCGTGGTCAGGTCGGCCTGTGCCAGACGCGCCTTGGACTGCTCTTCTGCCGAGAGATCCGCAAAGGGAATCGCCATGGGCTGGCCGTCCAGTGCGCTCTTGCTCAGCTCGGCTGCGTACAGCCTGCGGCGTGCCACGGCCTCTGCGCTGGAATCCAGCGGCGGGGCCAGCTCATCGCTCAGGGGCTGACCGTTCAGTGCCGAGAGGGTCAGGCCTGCCGCATACATCCTGCGGGTGGCCTCGGCCTCGGGAGAGGTGTCGGACACGTTCCACTGTGTGGGATCGAACTTTTCAGCGGCAGTGGTGTCCTCCGCCGCTGCACCGGCAGAGGCGTAGGCTGCGCCGGTGGCCGGATCGGTCACGGTGTAGCTCTTGCCTGCCAGCGTAAAGGGAGCCGCGCCCTGGTACTGGGACGTGAACTCCGGGTTGACGCACTGGCCGCCAAGGCTGTCGGTCTCCGCCTGCGAAAGGATCTCCACAGCGGAAACATTGCCCTCGGCGTCAAGGGTCACAGCAGCCTGCACATCGCTCTGGAAGCCCTTCTGAGTGCCCTCCACGCGGTAGCTGCCGTCGTCGAGCTGGTACACTGCGCTGATGCCGTAGGCGGCTGCATCCGCCTCCGACACCGGCAGCAGGGTACCGGCAACCGTGGTGCGCGCGTGCTGCACAGCGATCAGACCGACCGCCATGGCAACCGTGGCAGCGCCCATAGCTGCATAGCCCGGCAGCCGCTTACGCCACAGCGGAACGGGCGCAAACGGGTTGGTTGCCTGCTTCATGTTATCACCTGCCTGTTTTTGTTTGTGCGGGAAAGTTTCCCGGACATGAAAATAGCCGCTCCTGCTGCAACAGCGAAGCGGTTTCTTCGTTACTATTTTATCATCTGTACCGGAGGTAAGTCAACGCAAACAGCCGTGCTTTCTCTGTTTTGTCACCATCATTTTACATATCTGCTAAAGTTAGCGGATGTTTCCTGCCGCACACCAGCTGCAGGCCGTATTCCTGCGCCAGTTCCAGCGATTGGATCGTGGGCATGCTCTTGCTCACCAGCGCCGGAACACCCGCCCGGATGGCCTTGCGCACCATGTCCACGGGCACCCGGCCGCTGGTATAAAGCACGCATTCTGCCAGCGGGACGCCCTGCAGCAGCATCTCGCCCACAGCCTTATCCAGCGCGTTATGCCGGCCGATGTCCTCGCAGGCAAAGAGGATGTCTCCCTGCCGCAGCACAAAGCAGCTGTGCACAGCGCGGGTGGCGCGGTACAGCGGCAGACCGGCGCTCATGGCGGCGGCAAGCGTGTCCAGCCATTCCGGCTGCAGCTCCATCTGCGGCACCGTGCGCAGCGGCGGCAGCTCCACCGGACTGCTCAGCGTGACATTATCCGTACAGCAGCTGGACACCGCCTGCGCCGCTGCACTGCGGGCCGTCAGCCGATGATTCAGGTAGACGTTCACCTTCAGCCCCTCAGCACAGACTGCGGCCTGCTCTACCTCCTGTGCCGAAGTGATCCAGCCTTCGGTCAGCAGCCGCCCCAGTGCCAGCTGCGGCAGCAGCTCCGGCGTGCACACCACCCGGAAGGCCGGCTGCTCATTGACATAAAGCGCGGCGGCATGCTCTGCCGGAAGCACCGCTGCGGTGCCATCCGGCAGACGCGCCGTTTCAAAGGCAGCTGCCCTGCCAAAAAGGTCGTTGATCTGCATAAGTCCAGTTCCTTCCCTGTGTGCCGGGTCTCAGAAGCATTTCGTCCCCGCACCAATACAATATAAGTATAGCAGAGGATCCCGCCCGAGAAAAGACTGTCCGCTGCATTTCAGGACAAAAAGGCTATTTCGGGACCCTTTTGGGCAGAGCAGGCGTCCCCTTCTGTCTGCACGAAAAAGCACCCGCCGCCGGGCATTTTCAGACCGGGCAGCGGGTGCTTTCCTTTATATAATGGAGAACGATGCAGATGATTTACTTTGCGGCAACATTCTTGGTGACCATCACGTCACTGTCCAGTCCGCAGACGTTGTGCAGAACGATGGTGCCTGCCTTGACGGGGGCAGTCAGCACCACCTTGCGGATCTCGTCCATCACCGGGAAGATCATATCCTTGGGGATAGCCCGGGTCAGGCGGACGCTGGTGACAGGCAGCTCGCCGCCCTTGACCAGCACCGAGCTGGCGATGGTGCGGCGGGGCGCAGTCAGCTCCTGACGGACATACTGTTCGCCGCGGGGGCAGGTGTGGCCGGTGACTGAGATCACCTGACCATTTTCAACTTCGGCTTCGATCTCACAGCCGTTGGGGCAGACGATACAGGTAAATTGCTTTTTCATTCCACCGACACCTCCAGTGCGCCTTCCTCCTGCAGCTTGGCAGCAGAGACCTTGAACTGGATCATCTCCGCAGGAATGGCTTTCTTCATCTTCTTGGCAGCAACTTCCACACCGTTCTGGCGCACCACGATGCGGCAGTCACGGTAGTGGTTCCGCACACGCAGCGACAGGCTGAAGTCGTTCTTGCCGCTGACCTTCTGCGGGATGGTGTGGCCCACGCCCTCGCCGCACTTCACGTCCAGCGTGCAGGGGTCGATGCCCTTGCCCTCAACGTAGGCGGCAGCGTGGCGTGCCAGTGCCTCGGACTCCATGGAAACGAAGTCCACCAGATCATGCACATGCAGCACGTTGCCGGCAGAGAACACGCCGGGCACGTTGGTCTGCAGGTTCTCGTCCACGAAGGCACCGTTGGTGTGGGGGTCAATGGCGATGCCGGCATCCTCCAGCAGCTTGTTCTCCGGAATCAGGCCGACGGAGAGGATCAGCGTATCGCACTTGTACTCCTTCTCGGTGCCGGGGATGGGCCGACGGTTCGCGTCCACCTCGGAGATGGTCACGCCGGTCAGACGATTGCGGCCATGGATCTCGGTGACGGTGTGGCTGAGATAGAGCGGGATATTGTAGTCATCCAGACACTGCACGATGTTGCGCGGCAGGCCGGAGGGGTAAGGCATCAGCTCGAACACTGCCTGCACATGAGCGCCTTCCAGCGTCATGCGGCGGGCCATGATCATGCCGATATCGCCGGAACCGAGGATGATGACCTCCTTGCCGGGCATCCGGTTGTAGAGGTTCATGTAAGCCTGCGCGGTGCCTGCAGTGAACACGCCCGCCGGACGCTCGCCGGGAATGCCCAGTGCGCCGCGGCTACGCTCCTTGCAGCCCATGGCAAGCACCACAGCCTTTGCCTGATACTGGCGCAGGCCGCTGCGGGTGGAGGCGGTGACGACACGATCTGCCGTCAGGCTCAGCACCGTGGCGCTGGTCTCGTAGGGGATCTCACGCTTGTTTACCTCATCAATGAAAGCCTGTGCATACTCGGGGCCGGACAGGCTCTCGCCGAAGCGGCCCAGACCAAAGCCATCATGGATGCACTGGCGCAGGATGCCGCCCAGCATCGCCTCGCGCTCCAGAATGATCATGTTGCGGATGCCCTGCTTGTGCAGTTCCACCGCTGCGGCAAGACCTGCGGGGCCGCCGCCGATAATCACAACGTCCTTCTGTTCCATCGCTCAGTTCTCCTCCTTCCGCATGGTTCCGGTCAGGACCCAGGAGCCCTGACGGCTGTAACGAACATCCTCCGGCTCGGTGCCCAGCTCCTGCTCGATGAAGTTCTCGATCTTCATCTGGCAGAAGCCGCCCTGACAGCCGCCCATCATGGCGCGGGTGCGGTACTTGATGCCGGTCATGGTGGAGACGCCCAGCGGGTTATGGATGGCCTGCAGGATCTCCGCCTTGGTCACTTCCTCACAGCTGCAGATCATCTCGCCGTAATCGGGGTTCTGTGCGATGAGCTCTGCCTGCTGCTCCGGAGTGCACTCTGCAAACTTGACGATGCCCTTGTGGTGCGGGTCGAAGCCGGGGTTTTCCTCGAACTTCTCGTGCTCCAGCATCAGGCCGATGACGTAGCGGGCCAGCGGCACGCTGCCGGTCAGGCCCGGGGACTCGATGCCCACGAGGTTGACGGCATTGGGTGCCACGTCGTCCCGGATCTCCACCTTCCAGTCCTGAATGGCGCCGTTCTCATCCACCCACTTGGGCTGGATGCCGGCGAAGGTGCGGATCTGATCCTTTTTAAAGATGTGGGGCCACAGCTTTGCGCCCTCCACGGCCAGACTGTCCATGTTGGCCTGCGGCACGCTGTAATCGTCCAGCACATCGGTGTTCTCGGCATCCGGGCCCACGGTGACGTTGCCGTCCACGGTGGGGGTGATGTGGATGCCCATATAGGTGTTGCTGGGCACCGGGTACACCGGCATGGGCAGCAGCTTGCCCATGCGCTTGTGCAGGATGATGTAGTTGCTGCGGGAGCCGATGACACGGTAGCCGGTCAGGCCCAGCAGGTCGGAGATCTGCTTTGCGCCCAAGCCTGCGGCGTTGACCACCCAGCGGGTGCAGACATCGCCGTGCTCGGTGTGCAGGTAGTACAGCTCGTTTTCGCGGGTGATGGCCGTGACCTTGTGGTCAAAGAAGAAGTCCACGCCGTTGGCGTGTGCGTTCTCGGCCAGAGCCACCGTGTACAGGAACGGGTCCATGATGCCGCTGTTTTTGGACCACATGGCAAACTTGCCCACCACGGCGGGCACCAGCTCATGCAGCTTTGCTTCGTCGATCATCTCCAGACCAGTGCAGCCGTTGACAGCGCCCTGCTTCATGGTGCGCTCCAGCTGCTCCATATCCTCGGGGGTGTTGCCCACCAGCACCTTGCCGCAGCGCTTGAACGGGAAGTTCAGCTCCTCGGCCAGCTGATCCATGATCCTGTTGCCTTCCACGCAGCATTTTGCCTTCAGGCTGCCGGTGGGGTTGGCAAAGCCGCCGTGCACCACCGCAGAGTTGCGGCCGCTGGTCTCGTTGCAGACGTCCAGATTCTTCTCCAGCACTGCAATGCTCAGCTTGTAGCGGGACAGCTCGCGCGCAATGGCACTGCCCACGACGCCCGCACCGATGATGACCACATCGTATTGTTTTTTCATGGTATCCACCTTTCTCCTTTTTCTGGTATGGGAAACCGGCGTTGTGTTATATGTTTCATCGCTTCAAATATATAACATTCCGTGACTTCTGTCAAGCACTTTCCGCAAAAAACATAAACAAAAAGAAGCTCTGTCCTTTGGTAAAAACGACAGAGCTTCTGGAAAATTCGGCGGGAACCGCTTGAAATGCCAAGGGAAAAGGGGTTCCCGGATGCAGGCAGGGCCTCCGCATCGTTCCATTCACGGAAGCGGCCCTGCTCACGAAAACAGCTTCTCAGATGAAGAAATCCGGGAAGCGGTCCAGCAGGCTCTGGAAGTGTTCCCGGTAGGCACCCAGATGATGCTCAAAGAATGCGTCCACATCCACATCCTTGGGCAAGCCCACCATCAGATATTTGTACAGCTGCTCATGCTCCTCGCGGAAGGTCTCCATATCCATCTGGCACAGAGCGGTGTCCAGATAGCGCACACGATCCATGTGGGTAGTAACATTGTGCATGGCCTGCCAGATGCGGTCATAGCCGGCATAGGTATACAGGCGCTTATGGAACTCGTTGTCCAGCGTGATGAAGTAATCGCCCAGCACATCGTGGCTGATGCAGGCGGAGCCATCCTGCTGTTCCAGCAGACCGTGCAGCTCGCTGAGCTGCGCCTGATTCAGGTGGCCGGACAGGCTGCGCAGCAAAGCGGGTTCCAGCATCTTGCGCATGGCATAGCCCTCGTTGATGTACTGGATCGAGATCTTGGAGACGATGCTGCCGCGCTGAGGCAGCACATCCACCAGCCATTCGCCCTTGAGCATCATCAGTGCTTCGTGGATGGGCGTGCGGCTCATGACCAGATGCTCGCTCAGCTCCGCCTCGCTCAGCTGGCAGCCGGGCTGCAGCTGGATGTTCATGATATTCTTGCGCAGGATGCGGTAGGCGTAGGCCCGGTTGTTCTCGTCCGGCTGGCGAGGGTCCATCAGCAGCGGCAGGATGCGGGACTTGTCATCTTTCATTGGTAATTTCCCCTTACAATAGTTTGCTCTCCGGCAGGAAAGCGCTGGGTCAAGGTTTGTTGCTTCTAAGATATTGTTTCCTCTATTATAAGGCATAACATATCACTTGTCAAAAGCCTTTTTGCTAAAAAGCAACTAAAATCCTGAAATTGCGGATAAAAAACTGTAGAACAAGTTGCATTTCCGCCCCAAAGGCGTTATAATATGCTCAACAAGTAACATATCAGTTGGCTATAGGAGGTCAATCACATGTCTGAAATCAATGCGATCCGCTTTGCAGAACCCTGGCAGGTCTCCTGCGTCAAGATCCCCATGCCGGAACCCAAGCCCGGTGAGGCCCTTATCAAGATCATGGCAGCCGGTATCTGCGGCAGCGACATCGGCGCGTTTCGCGGCACCAATGGTCTGGTGAGCTATCCCCGCGTCATCGGCCACGAGCTGGCCGGTGTGGTCGTCTCCATCCCGGAGAACAACAAGAACGGCATCAAGGTAGGCGACCGCGTGGTCGTGGACCCGTACCTGTACTGCGGCCACTGCTATCCCTGCTCCATCGGCCGCACCAACTGCTGCGACAATCTGCATGTTCTGGGTGTGCACGTTGAGGGCGGCATGGCCGAGTACTTCTGCCACCCGGCTGATATGCTCGTCAAGATCCCCGATGGCATGAGCTGGGTGCAGGCTGCCATGGCCGAGCCCCTGACCATCAGCCTGCACGGCATCCACCGCGGCGGCCTGAAGGCAGGCGAATACTGCGCCATCATCGGCGCAGGCCCCATCGGTCTGGCTGCTGCCATGGTGGCACAGGCCTACGGCGCACACGCCATCCTGCTGGATCTGGTGCAGGAGCGTCTGGACTTTGCAAAGTCTCTGGGCGTAGAGTACACCATCAACTCCGGCAAGGAAGATGCCAACGCCCGTGTCCACGAGATCACCGGCGGCGAGGGCGCACAGCAGGTCATGGAGTGCTCCGGTGCAAACCCCGCCATCCGCAGCACGCTGGACCTTGTGAGCCACGCAGGCCGCATCACCTTCACCGGCTGGCCCAAGAAGGAGACCAGCCTGCCCACCGACACCATCACCCGCAAAGAGATCGACCTGCGCGGTGCCCGCACCAGCGCCGGCGAGTTCCCCGAGGCTCTGGAGCTGATCGCCACCAAGAAGGTGGATATGCTCAAGCTGCTCACCAAGACCGTCAAGCTGGAAGAGGTGCCTGAGACCATCATCGACATCGAGAAGAACCCCGGCAGCTACATGAAGGTCGTTGTCACGATGGAGTAAACGGCTCCCCACTACATTGAAGTTATAAGGAGAGTACTGTTTTGGACGCATGGAATATTCTTGTTGTGGTCGTTCTGGCCCTGATCCTTCTGCTGATCCTGCCCATGGTGGCTGCGCGCAACGGCACCAAAAGCTTCACCCAGGCCCTGATGGCCCCGCTGCACCGCAAAAAAAAGCGCGGCCCGCTGGGGCTTGAGGTCGAGCCGGAGAAAAAGCCGGAACGGCATGTGAACAACAGTATGCAGGGCGAGCTGACCGCGATCGTCTCGCAGCTCATCACCTTTACCAAGCGCCAGCACTATACGCTGGTGTACCCCGGCACCATTCAGGAAGACGGCCAGCTGACCACCACGCTGGCGCTGGTGGTCACCCCGGGCGGCGTGGTGGGCCTGAACTGCTTCGGCTTTGCCGGCGAGATCCGTCCCGGCGACCAGCCGAACGACCAGTGGCGTCAGCACATCAACCACACGGACAACCGCATCCCGAACCCGGTCACCACCAGCGAAAAGCAGCAGGTGCTGCTGCGCCGCGCCATGGACAGGGCCGGGCTGAGCGGCATCCCGGTGGAGGTGATCGCCGTGTTCACCAGCAAGGAAGCCCGGCTGACCGGCGTCTCCGCCCAGAAGTGCTTTGACCGCGACGGCATGATCGCCTATCTGGAGCAGGAGCGCTTCCATTCCGGCCCGGTGGAGGATACCCACGAGACCGGTGTGAAGCTGAAGAGCCTTGTAACGGTATACAAGTCCGAAAAAAACAAGAAGAAAAAGAAATGATCTGCGTCTGAAATGTTACCTGCAGCCTTCCGGCACAGCGGAACGCTGCGGATACATTCTCTGGGATTTTTAAACAGACAGCCCGGTATGGTCCTCCTGTACCGGGCTGTCTGTTTTTGTTTTTTCTGATTTTTATGCTTCATTTCTCCATTTTTTCAGGCTAGTATACAATATAAAGCACAGCTTTCCTTTGGGGAACGGCTGGTAAAGATTCAGATAAGAAGCGCCGTTTTGTATTGTTCCCGTCAATCTGATATGTTAGTATATCGTCAAGGGAAACATGCCGCAGACGGAACGCGGCGTCCGGCTGCACGGACCGGCGCAGCGGCGTTCCACCCTGACCGCAGGCATGAAAACAAATGAAAAGGAGAGATTTTCTTATGCGTATCCACAAGATCACTCGTCGTAACTTCATGAAGGTTGCAGGTGTCTCTGCACTGGCCATGGGTCTGGCAGCCTGCGGCGGCAGCTCCTCCAGCACTGCTGCTTCCACCTCCACCGCTGCATCTGCTTCCACTGCTGCAGGCGGCGAGGTCACCGGTGATAAGGTCGTGATCAACATCGGCCACATCAACGACGAGAGCGACTCATGGCATCAGGGCGCTCTGAAGTTCAAGGAGTACTGCGAAGCCAACTCCAACGGCACCATCGAAGTGGACGTGTTCCCCAACAGCCAGCTGGGCCCCGAGGTGGATATGATCCAGGGCATCCTGTCCGACAGCGGCACGGTGGATATCACCTTTACTGGCGAGTCCATGCAGACCTATCAGCCCGATCTGGGCATGATCGGTATGCCGTACCTGATCCAGAGCGATGAGCAGATGGAGAAGGTTCTGACCGGTGAAGTCGGTCAGGAGTTCGAGGGTCTGATGGAGGCCTGCGGCATGAAGTGCCTGGGCTACTTCACCCGTGGTCCCCGCTACATCACCTCCACCAAGAAGATCACCAGCGTTGCCGATTGCAACAATCTGGTCATCCGCACCCCCCAGTCCGCTATGACCGTGGCCGCCTTCCAGGCTCTGGGCGCAAAGCCCACCCCCATGGCACTGTCTGAGGTCTTTACCTCTCTGCAGCAGGGCACCATCGAGGCTCAGGAGAACCCGCTGGCCATGATCGAGACCCAGAGCTTCTACGAGGTCTGCCCCTACCTGATCCTGACCGCTCACCTGCGTGCATGGGTCTACATCGCAATGGGTCTGGCCCAGTACAATCGTCTGTCCGACAGCCAGAAGGCCGTTGTGGACCAGGCCGGTGCCGAGTGCCAGGCATACGAGCACGAGCTGTTCCTGGACAACGAGGAAAAGTACTACAACCAGCTGCAGGAGCAGGGCATGGAGTTCATCGAGGTCGATACTCAGGAGTTTGCTGATGCAATGGTCAGCGGCGTGCTGCCCATCCTGACCGACAGCCAGAAGAAGATCTACGACGCTATCGAAGCTCTGGCCTGATCGACTGACGATATAAGTTAAGTTGTTCCAACGGGGCAGGCTGACAAAACTTGCAGTCTGCCCCTTCTTTATCGTCCATACCCACCCTCAAGGAAAGAGAGGTCGAATCTTTTATGAAAAAAAGCCTGAATAAGTTCATCAAGGGCTACATGGAAGTGCTGTATGCGCTGAGCTCCGTTTTCTACATCGGTTTCTGCTTCTGCGTTCTGGTGCAGGTCATCAGCCGCAACTTCCTGCCCAATGCTCCCTCCTGGACTGAGGAGCTGGCCCGTTATTCCTTCATCTACATGGTGGCCTTCGGCGTTGGTCTGGCTGCTTTGAAGCATGAGTTCGTCAACGTGGAATTCATGGGCGACTTTTTGAAAAAGAAGAGCCCCAAGGCGCTGAAGGTGCTGAACCTTGTCATCGAGTTCGCCATTCTGGCCATGTGTCTGGTCATTCTGGTGATGGCCGAGCCGAAGTACTGCTTTCCCACCTTTGCGATGAACTCCACCGCCACCAACATCTCCATGAAGTACATCTACTTCTCCCAGTTCCTCACCTTCATCATCCTGCCCGTCAGCTACCTGCTGGACATCGTCCGCACTCTGGTCGGCTGGACCGAGAAGCCTGCTGCATAAAGGAGGTCGAAACGCAATGGTTGCAGTTCTGTTTATTGTTTTCCTCGTCGCGCTGGCCATCGGCGTGCCCGTGGCGTTCAGTCTGGGCCTCGCATCCGTGGCCTACATGCTGGGTGCTCACATCCAGATGATCAACTTTGCACAGTATTTCTTCAAGGGTCTGGACTCCTTCACCCTGCTGTGCATCCCCGGCTTCACCTTTGCCGGCAACCTGATGAATCAGGGCGGCATTTCTGAGAAGCTGCTGGATTTTGCAGACGCACTGGTCGGCCACATCACCGGCGGTCTGGCTTATGCAAACGTTCTGGCATCCATGGTCTTTGCCGGCATCTCCGGCACGGCTCTGTCCGATACCGTCGCACTGGGCGGCGTTGAGATCCCCATGATGGTCAATCAGGGCTATGACGTGCCCTTCTCGGTCGCCATCACTGCCGCTTCCTCCTGCCTTGGCCCCATCATTCCCCCGTCTGTTCCCATGATCATGGCTGCTACCATGACCGGCCTGTCCGTCTCCAAGATGTTCATGGCCGGCATCGTCCCCGGCCTGCTGCTGGGCCTCGGCATGTGCGCTACCTGCTACATCCTGTCGGTCAAGCGCCACTACCCCAAGCGCGATAAGCGCGCAAGCTGGTCTCACGTCCTGCATGCGACTAAGGAAGCTATCTGGGCGCTGATCATGGTGGGCATCATCCTGTTCGGCATCATGGGCGGCATCGTCACCCCCACCGAGGCTTCCATCATCTGCGTGGTCTACGGCCTGTTCGTGGCAGTGTTCATCTACCGCAAGATGGGCCCCAAGGAGATGTACTCCTGCCTGAAGGATACCGTTTCCTCCGCTTCCGCTATCATGGCTCTGGTGGCCTTTGCAAACGTGTTTGCTTTCATCCTGACCAAGGAGCACATCCCCAGCATGATCGCTGACGCAATGCTGCACCTGACCACCAACAAGTACCTGATCCTGCTGCTCATCAACCTCTTCCTGATCTTCGTCGGCATGTTCATGGAGACCATCGCCGCCATCCTGATCCTGTTCCCGACCCTGCTGGCTGTGGCTACCGCCGTGGGTGTTGACCCCATCCAGTTCGGTATCATCGTGGTCATGAACCTGGTTCTGGGCCTGTGCACTCCTCCCGTTGGCGTCTGCCTGTTTGCCGCTACCAACATCGGTGCCCGCTACGGCAAGTGCACCCTGTCCGACAGCGTAAAGGCTCTGGTCCCGCTGCTGATCGTCAACTTCGGCGTTCTGTTCCTGGTCACCTATGTGCCCTTCCTCACCGTCGGCGTGGCAAATCTGGTCATGGGCTGATAAGCTTTCCTTCTTCTCTTTCTTCTTACGGCTCCTTCCGCTTTTGCGGAGGGAGCCATTTTTTGTCGCTGCGCTTTCCGCACCCGGTTTTGCAGTCCTTTCCATACGCTGGCATTGTCAAAAAATTGTGTAACATATCATCAGGTGTTTTTCAACCTTTGTCGGTCACCGCACAGGATCGTTGCGAAAGAAAGGATTTTTATTGTAATTTATTTGTAATTTTCACCTCTATCGGAGAAAAATTTGGTCTGTTGTATCCAACAAGCTTCAAATTTTTTACATTTCGCACAAAGATTTGGCTAAGAATTTGGCAAAGAAACTTTGCTTTTTTACTGGACATTCCTCAGCTGATATGTTAGTATATTTGCAGGAAAACCGAACCGCAGAAGCACGAACCTGCTGTTCGGACGTGATAACCGGAAAAGGTCATACGAAGTAAAAGGAGAGAATTTTATGCGTATCCACAAGATCACTCGTCGTAACTTCATGAAGGTTGCAGGTGTCTCTGCACTGGCCATGGGTCTGGCAGCCTGCGGCGGCAGCTCCTCCAGCACTGCTGCTTCCACCTCCACCGCTGCATCTGCTTCCACTGCTGCAGGCGGCGAGGTCACCGGTGATAAGGTCGTGATCAACATCGGCCACATCAACGACGAGAGCGACTCATGGCATCAGGGCGCTCTGAAGTTCAAGGAGTACTGCGAAGCCAACTCCAACGGCACCATCGAAGTGGACGTGTTCCCCAACAGCCAGCTGGGCCCCGAGGTGGATATGATCCAGGGCATCCTGTCCGACAGCGGCACGGTGGATATCACCTTTACTGGCGAGTCCATGCAGACCTATCAGCCCGATCTGGGCATGATCGGTATGCCGTACCTGATCCAGAGCGATGAGCAGATGGAGAAGGTTCTGACCGGTGAAGTCGGTCAGGAGTTCGAGGGTCTGATGGAGGCCTGCGGCATGAAGTGCCTGGGCTACTTCACCCGTGGTCCCCGCTACATCACCTCCACCAAGAAGATCACCAGCGTTGCCGATTGCAACAATCTGGTCATCCGCACCCCCCAGTCCGCTATGACCGTGGCCGCCTTCCAGGCTCTGGGCGCAAAGCCCACCCCCATGGCACTGTCTGAGGTCTTTACCTCTCTGCAGCAGGGCACCATCGAGGCTCAGGAGAACCCGCTGGCCATGATCGAGACCCAGAGCTTCTACGAGGTCTGCCCCTACCTGATCCTGACCGCTCACCTGCGTGCATGGGTCTACATCGCAATGGGTCTGGCCCAGTACAATCGTCTGTCCGACAGCCAGAAGGCCGTTGTGGACCAGGCCGGTGCCGAGTGCCAGGCATACGAGCACGAGCTGTTCCTGGACAACGAGGAAAAGTACTACAACCAGCTGCAGGAGCAGGGCATGGAGTTCATCGAGGTCGATACTCAGGAGTTTGCTGATGCAATGGTCAGCGGCGTGCTGCCCATCCTGACCGACAGCCAGAAGAAGATCTACGACGCTATCGAAGCTCTGGCCTGATCGACTGACGATATAAGTTAAGTTGTTCCAACGGGGCAGGCTGACAAAACTTGCAGTCTGCCCCTTCTTTATCGTCCATACCCACCCTCAAGGAAAGAGAGGTCGAATCTTTTATGAAAAAAAGCCTGAATAAGTTCATCAAGGGCTACATGGAAGTGCTGTATGCGCTGAGCTCCGTTTTCTACATCGGTTTCTGCTTCTGCGTTCTGGTGCAGGTCATCAGCCGCAACTTCCTGCCCAATGCTCCCTCCTGGACTGAGGAGCTGGCCCGTTATTCCTTCATCTACATGGTGGCCTTCGGCGTTGGTCTGGCTGCTTTGAAGCATGAGTTCGTCAACGTGGAATTCATGGGCGACTTTTTGAAAAAGAAGAGCCCCAAGGCGCTGAAGGTGCTGAACCTTGTCATCGAGTTCGCCATTCTGGCCATGTGTCTGGTCATTCTGGTGATGGCCGAGCCGAAGTACTGCTTTCCCACCTTTGCGATGAACTCCACCGCCACCAACATCTCCATGAAGTACATCTACTTCTCCCAGTTCCTCACCTTCATCATCCTGCCCGTCAGCTACCTGCTGGACATCGTCCGCACTCTGGTCGGCTGGACCGAGAAGCCTGCTGCATAAAGGAGGTCGAAACGCAATGGTTGCAGTTCTGTTTATTGTTTTCCTCGTCGCGCTGGCCATCGGCGTGCCCGTGGCGTTCAGTCTGGGCCTCGCATCCGTGGCCTACATGCTGGGTGCTCACATCCAGATGATCAACTTTGCACAGTATTTCTTCAAGGGTCTGGACTCCTTCACCCTGCTGTGCATCCCCGGCTTCACCTTTGCCGGCAACCTGATGAATCAGGGCGGCATTTCTGAGAAGCTGCTGGATTTTGCAGACGCACTGGTCGGCCACATCACCGGCGGTCTGGCTTATGCAAACGTTCTGGCATCCATGGTCTTTGCCGGCATCTCCGGCACGGCTCTGTCCGATACCGTCGCACTGGGCGGCGTTGAGATCCCCATGATGGTCAATCAGGGCTATGACGTGCCCTTCTCGGTCGCCATCACTGCCGCTTCCTCCTGCCTTGGCCCCATCATTCCCCCGTCTGTTCCCATGATCATGGCTGCTACCATGACCGGCCTGTCCGTCTCCAAGATGTTCATGGCCGGCATCGTCCCCGGCCTGCTGCTGGGCCTCGGCATGTGCGCTACCTGCTACATCCTGTCGGTCAAGCGCCACTACCCCAAGCGCGATAAGCGCGCAAGCTGGTCTCACGTCCTGCATGCGACTAAGGAAGCTATCTGGGCGCTGATCATGGTGGGCATCATCCTGTTCGGCATCATGGGCGGCATCGTCACCCCCACCGAGGCTTCCATCATCTGCGTGGTCTACGGCCTGTTCGTGGCAGTGTTCATCTACCGCAAGATGGGCCCCAAGGAGATGTACTCCTGCCTGAAGGATACCGTTTCCTCCGCTTCCGCTATCATGGCTCTGGTGGCCTTTGCAAACGTGTTTGCTTTCATCCTGACCAAGGAGCACATCCCCAGCATGATCGCTGACGCAATGCTGCACCTGACCACCAACAAGTACCTGATCCTGCTGCTCATCAACCTCTTCCTGATCTTCGTCGGCATGTTCATGGAGACCATCGCCGCCATCCTGATCCTGTTCCCGACCCTGCTGGCTGTGGCTACCGCCGTGGGTGTTGACCCCATCCAGTTCGGTATCATCGTGGTCATGAACCTGGTTCTGGGCCTGTGCACTCCTCCCGTTGGCGTCTGCCTGTTTGCCGCTACCAACATCGGTGCCCGCTACGGCAAGTGCACCCTGTCCGACAGCGTAAAGGCTCTGGTCCCGCTGCTGATCGTCAACTTCGGCGTTCTGTTCCTGGTCACCTATGTGCCCTTCCTCACCGTCGGCGTGGCAAATCTGGTCATGGGCTGATCCTTTTCCTAGTCTTTCCAAGAAACTCTTTTACTTCGTCAAAAAAGGGCTGCTGCAAACAGCCCCAAAAAGAGATAGGCGTTCCCGAAAGGGGCCGCCTATCTCTTTTTTGCACCTACAGCCTTCGTGCCGCCCCGCTGGGATGGGAACGATCATTCCGCCCCATGCCGGTCTGCCATAGATCGGCTGTCCCCGCTCCGGCCTCTTCTCCGGTCGGCATCCGGAGCAGCAGGAGCTCTCTGCGCAAAGATCATAGAAGCCTGCCGCGCTCAGGACTGCCGGCTGAGCCGGCGGCCTGAGGAAGTTCTGAACATCATGCGGAATGCCCCCGCAAAGCCCCTGTGCAAGGGGCCGCGAGCAGTCTTCCTTCCGCTGCATTGCCTGCCCCGCCGCTCTAACGCGCTGTGCCATAAAGTGCATTTTTCGCAATGGCAAGTTCTTTGTCATTCCGCAATGCCCGCCATCTCCGAACAAAAAACGGTCAGACAAAAGCAGGGTGCGCCCCGAAGGACACACCCTGCCAGTTTTATTTATATCTTACAATGTGCGCTGAGACCGGCGCAAAGCGCCCTCAGAGCGCGGAAACGACCCGGTGAAGGGTTCTTACTTCTTGAAGGTCAGAACGCCCTTGCGGTAGGAAGGATCGCGGCTGTCCACGAAGTCGAAGGCTGCCTGTGCATCCTCGAAGTTCCAAGTGTGGGAGATGCTGCCGCGCAGATCCACCTTGCCCTCGTTGACCAGATCGATGACATCCTGGAACTTGCGGTTCTGCAGGCGGCTGCCGCGAACGTCCAGCTCCTTGGAAGTAATGACGAACTGGTTGACCTCGGTGGGAGCCACGGAGAAGCCCATGGTGATGACGCGGCCGGCGTTGCCGGTGGCCTGCAGAGCGGTCAGCAGGCTGCCCTTGACGCAGGCGGCATCGATGGTCACGGTGGGGCCGTAGCCATCGGTCAGCTCGTGAGCCTTGGCGGGAACATCCTCCTTCAGGCTGTTGATGGTGTAGGTCGCGCCGTTCTTCTTGGCCTCTTCCAGCTTGGCGTCGTCGATATCGGTGACGATGATGGCCTTGGGGTTGTACAGCTTGACGATGCGCAGGATGGAGCTGCCCAGAGCGCCGCTGCCGATGATCATGACGGTGTCCTCGCTCTCCAGCTGAGCACGGCTGCAGCACTGCACAGCAATGGTGGTGGGCTCGATCATGACCGCCTCTTCGTCGCTCAGGATCTCAGGCACCAGATAGCAGTCGCGGTCCGGCACAGCCATGTACTCGCGGTAGCCGCCGTCGATGTGCACACCGCGCACCTTCAGGTTGCCGCAGACGTTGGGACGGCCCTTGCGGCAGGCATAGCAGTGGCCGCAGGCGGTGACCTGATCGATGATGACGCGGTCGCCCACCTTCACGCGGGTCACACCCTCGCCGATCTCCTCAACGATGCCCACGTTCTCGTGGCCGATGATGCGGGGATAGGTGGCAGCGGCATTGGTGCCATGGTAGATGCCCACGTCGGAGCCGCAGATACCGGCAGCGACCATGCGGACCAGAACATTGTTTTCCTTGTCGATCTGAGGCTTCTCGAGATCAACGATCTGCAGTTTATTCGGTTCAACGATCTGAACGCCCTTCATAAAATCTTCCTCCTAAAATCTGATAACGGTCTTAAAGATTTTGATGATCTTTCTGCACGGTGGGCGGATGGCTCCGGGCCGTACTGATACTAACATATTACCACAGACGAGGCAAAAAGTAAATTGCTTTTTGAAAAAAGAAAGTATTTTTCCTTTTTCGCAAAAAAAGACCTGTACAGCGGCTTTATTTCATGTTTTCATGAACCCCCGGCAAAAATATGTAACATATCACAACGGCTAAAATTCAGTAAAAAATGAAACGGGCCATTGCACAGGGGGCGAGCCCCGGAGCAACAGCCCGTTTTTTCATTCTCCACAGCAGGAAAATCTTAAAACCCAGTGACAAAGAAAGACAGTCAGCCTGAATGCAACAGCCCGTTCCGGTCGTTATGCAAACACGGCCACGACCACCTGCATCGCCACGCCCAGAAAGGCACCTGCGCCCCAGGTCAGGCCGGTGATGAAGAGGTTCTGTTTCCAGGAAGGGTTGGTACGCCACAGCACCGCCAGACCCACGCCTGCACCGGTGCACAGGCCCGCCACCAGACTGGAAAAGCGCAGGGCGCCCTCCACATACAGCTGGGTCAGCAGCACGCTGGCGGCGCAGTTGGGGATCAGGCCCACCAGCGCAGCCACCACCGGCTGGAAGAAGCCCATGCTGCCCAGAACGCTGGCAAAGACGTCCTCGCCCACGCCCTCGACGATCAGGCCGAACACCAGACTGAACGCAAAAATGAACACGAAGATCTCCAGCGTGTGGCGCAGGGCTGCCTTCCAGATGGGCTGTGCGTTTCCGGCTTCGTCGCTGTGCTCCTCGTGGCAGTCCACTTCATCCGCGTGGCCGGTGTAGCCACCACGCAGGCTTTTGGGCAGCACGCCGCGCAGGACAAAGTCCAGCGCAAAGCCCACCGCAATGGCGTACACCACCTTGATGACCATGAGCACCGCCAGCTTGTCCCAATAAGCCGGCATGGATACCAGCAGCGGAATGGCTTCGTCACTGGTAGCAAGGTAAACCGCCATCAGGGTGCCCAGCGTGATGACGCGGGAGGAATAGAAGTTGGACGCAATGGCCGAAAAGCCGCACTGCGGCACACAGCCCAGCACCGCGCCCGGAATCGCGCCCCAGCGGCCGCCTCCGGCCAGCAGCGCTTCGATGCGCTCACCATGGCGGGTCTCAATGTATTCGATCAGAAGATAAGCCAGAAACAGGAAGGGCAGCATCTTGGCGGTATCCACCAGAGATTCGCCCAGGACATCCAGAAACAGTTCCATATACACTCCAAACACAGCAGTAAATTGCTTTATCATAACAAATTGCAACCAATTTGCATTTTCGAACAGGGATGATTATACACGATATTCTCTCCAATTGCAATACCAAATTGCAAATTGATTGCAAATTTATATTATAGAACGCTGCAGCGCGTAAAAAACGCGATCTCAAATGGTCTCCGCTGATGCTCTGACCATTTTCAGCGGAATTATTATTTTATTTCGCAATTCTGGAAAATCTGCGGATTTTCCAGAATTGCCTTTTCACGGGAGGAGTCATAACCGAAAGTGGAAGCTGCCGCGCTGGTTTCCTGCGGAAACATTCGCGCGGCGGAGTTAACGTTCTGCCTGTTTTCAGCGGGCTGAACCCTCTCAGGAGCTGGCACGCCGCAGGCGTGACCGAGAGGGTTCTGCCCGCAAGCACAAGCCTTTCCTCCACTACCCCTGCCCATGAAAATGGGGTCCAGAAACACCCGCAGGCGTTTCTGGACCCCAAAATCAAAAATATAATTTTCTTAGCTTATGCGCAAAGCAACGCGGAGCGCATTCAAAATCGTCCCACACAGCAGGAGTCTGCGGTCTGTTTTACCCTTTCATCGGCACAAAGCCCACAAGGTCTTTTACCACCTCGCCGCCGATGATCAGGCCGGCCACCGAGGGTACAAAGGCATTGGAGCCCGGCACCGAACGGCGCTGGGTGCACTTGCGCTGGGTGCCCGGAGGGCAGATGCAGTGATTCTTGCAGCTGATGGCGTCATCCTCGATAGGGGTCATGGCAGGCTCCTTGGAGTAGACCACCTTCAGGTGCTTGATCCTGCGCTTGCGGCACTCGGTGCGCATCACCTTGGCCAGCGGGCAGACCGAGGTCTTGTAGATATCGGTCACTTCAAAGCGGGTCGGGTCCATCTTGTTGCCTGCGCCCATGGAGCAGATAATAGGAGTGCCCGCCTCCTTGCACTTCATCACCAGCGCCAGCTTGCCGGTGACGGTGTCGATGGCGTCCACCACATAGTCGTACTGGGTAAAGTCGAACTGATCCTGTGTTTCCGGGCCAAAGAAGCACCGGTGGGTGGTCACCTTGATATCCGGGTCAATGTCGTGTATGCGCTGCGCAGCCACATCGACCTTATATTGCCCTACCGTGCTGCGGGTGGCGATGATCTGGCGGTTGAGGTTGGTCAGGCAGACCTTATCATCATCGATCAGATCCAGTGCCCCCACACCGCTGCGCGCCAGCGCTTCCACCGTGTAGCCGCCCACGCCGCCGATGCCGAACACCGCCACGCGGGAATTGTGCAGTTTTTCCATGGCTTCCGCGCCCAGCAGCAGCTGCGTGCGGGAATACTGATTTTGCATTTCGTTCTCCTTACTTTTCTACGCGGGTGATGGTGCCGCCGCCCAGCACCGTGTCGCCCTGATACAGCACCACGGCCTGACCGGGCGTAGGGGCGCGCTGGGGCTGGTCAAATTCCAGCCGGAAGCCGCACTCCGCCGGGTAGACGGTGGCGGCCTGCTCCACCTGATGGTACCGGGTGCGGGCTGTGACCCGCAGCGGCCCGGTCAGCTCCGGAATGGCGATCCAGTTCACCTCGTCCGCATACACGATGCGGTCGAACAGCATCTCCTCCGGCCCCACCGTGACGGTGTTTGCCTGCATGTCCTTGCCGCAGACGTACACAGGTGCCCCCATGGCAAGGCCCAGCCCCTTGCGTTGGCCGATGGTGTACCGCACCGCGCCGTTGTGGGTGCCCACCACCCTGCCGTTTTCGTCCAGAAAATCACCTGCCGGGTAGCGTTTGCCGGTGAAGTCCTCCATAAAGCGGGCATAGTCGCCATCCGGCACAAAGCAGATGTCCTGACTGTCGTGCTTGTGGGCATTGACAAATTTGTGCTGCTCCGCGATCTCGCGCACCTCGGTCTTGTGCAGGCCGCCCAGCGGCAGGCGGATATGCGCCAGCTGCTCCTGGGTGAGGTTGTAGAGCACGTAGCTCTGGTCCTTGCCCTCGTCCAGCCCCTTTTTGAGCAGGAAACGGCCGGTGGCCTCGTCCTGCTCCACCCGGGCATAGTGGCCCGTGACCACATACTCCATGCCGTGTGCCCGGGCCCAGTCCAGCAGATGGCGGAACTTCATATATTTATTGCAGTCGATGCAGGGGTTCGGCGTGCCGCCCGCCTCATACACGCGGACGAATTTTTCAATGATCTGCTCCCGGAAGTCGGCCGTAAAATCCAACACCTCGTACGGGATATCCATGGCATACGCCACCTCTGCCGCGTCCTCGATGTCCTTTTCCGAGCAGCAGGTGTGAAAGCCGGACTGTCCCAGCGTTTCGTTGCGGGTGAGCCGCATGGTGATGCCGGTGCAGTCATAGCCTGCCTGCTGCATGAGCCATGCCGCCACCGAGCTGTCCACGCCGCCGCTCATGGCAATGAGGGCACGCGGCTTTGAATCAGGGGTCTGTGTGGTCATAAGTTCTCCTTTGGTGTATTCAACACACTAAAACAGTAGTATAATAGTAACTCTGAAAAAAGCGCTTGTCAAGACGCAGCAAGCTGCTGCACTGCGGCCAGCAGGGCTTGCCGCTCGTTGGGGTATTCTTCCCGGATCACACCGTCCAGCAGCGCTTCCAGCACTTTGCGGATGCCCGGCCCCGCCGGGACGCCTGCCGCCATCAGGTCGCGGCCATTCACAGCCAACTGGCTGATGCGGCAGCACACGCCGTCCGCATTCAATTGTTCGGCCAATTCGGAAAGCGCAGCAAAATCAGCCGCGTGTTCCGGCTGCAGGGCTGTGCCCAGTGCCGCCAGACGCTGCACGGTACACAAGTTATATTTGCCCAGTAGTCGGCGGGCGTAGATATTCAGGGATACCGGCACACCCGGCACGACTTCCCGCACCAGCACCGCCGTTTCCTCAATACAGGCATTGGAGCAGCGCAGGCGCCTGAGGGTGCGGCGGGTGCCGTCCTCGCCAAGGCTCAGCAGCAGCGCCGCCAGACGGACGGGCAGGGCCTGCTCCCCCGCCGGGCAGGCATCCACCACCGGCTTTGCCGCCGCCAGTGCCTCCGGTGAAAGCTCGGGCAAAACAACACCGAGTATTTTTTCGTCAAGATATGCCGCAGGGGCGGGTGCGCTCAGCAGCTTTGTAAGCTCTTCCTCGATGCGCTCCACCGATACACAGTCCAGATGGGCACACAGCTCCTGTGCCGCCTGCGCCGTGGGCGGGTCGATGGAAAAGCCAAACCGCGCTGCGAACCGGTACAGCCGCAGGATGCGCAGCGCATCCTCGGTGAACCGCTGGTGCGGCACGCCCACGGCCCGCAGGATGCCGCTCTGCAGATCGGCCTGCCCGCCAAAGGGGTCCACAAGGCCCTCTTTTTCATTGTAGGCCATGGCGTTGATGGTAAGATCCCGCCGGGCCAGATCCTCCCGCACATCCGGCACAAAGTGCACCTCGTCCGGGTGGCGGCCATCCGTGTAGGTGCCTTCTGTACGGAAGGTGGTGATCTCGTAAAGGGCACCGCTCTGCTTCACCGTTACCGTGCCGTGCTGCAGGCCGGTGGGGATGCACCGCTGCGCGCCGAACAGCTCCATCACCTGCTGCGGCAGAGCACTGGTGCACAGGTCCCAGTCGTGCGGTGTAAGGCCCAGCAGACTGTCCCGCACGCAGCCGCCCACCACGTAGGCCGCATAGCCCGCCCTGTGCAGGGTGTCCAGCAGCTCCGCCGCGCCCTCGTCCATCCGGATGGTCATGGCTGCACCTCCTCGTACTGCAGGGTGATGCTTTTGCCGTCAAAGCCGCATTCTGCCGCCGGAAAGATGCCCTGTGCCTGTTCGGCATACTCCTCCGGGTCGGTGATCATGGGGGAGTAATGGGTCAGCCACAGCCGTTTTGCGCCCGCCTGTGCAGCAAGGGCCGCGCTCTGCCCGAAGGTGCTGTGGCCCCACTGCCGGGCCTGCGCTTCCTGCTCCGGCAGCGCATAGGTGGCGTCGCAAAGCAGCAGGTCTGCATCCTGTGCCGCCTGCAAAAGGCCCGGACAGGCGGCGGTGTCGCCGGAGAACACCACGCTCAGCCCCCTGCGCAGGAGCTTCCATTGCTGCACCGGCACCCCCAGCGCCCGGGCCTGCTCCGGCGAAAATTTGCCCGCACGGGGCAGCTCCAGCCGGTAGCCAAGGCTTTTTACCCGGTGCTTTGTGGCAAACGGCACCAGCCGCGCACCGGCAGGCCAGCCCTCGCTCAGCGCATCCAGCGCCAGCGGCTGGCCCGGCATAAGCACCTGCGGCTTTACCGGATAGGGCAGCGGGCCGGTCAGCGCCCGCACAGCCGCCCAGATATCCGGCAGGCCCTCCGGACCCAGCAGGGCAAGCGGCCTTGTGCGGCCCTGCGCCCCCAGCGTCTGCAAAAGGCCCGGCAGACCAAAGATGTGGTCGCCATGGTAGTGGGTCAGACAGATGGCATCCGCCCGCATCAGGTTCACGCCTGCCCGGTGTGCCGCTGCCTGAGTTCCCTCGCCGCAGTCCCAGAGCAGGCCGTGCCCGCCGCAGGCTGCAAACGCAGCCGAAAGCGCCCGGTCCGGCAGCGGCATGGTAGCAGCGGTGCCCAGCAGTGTGATGGTAAGCATAAAGATCGTTCTCCCTGTACAATGTATCTCTTAAGGTTTTATTGTACCACAGCCGGGCCGGTTGCACAATCACTGCTGGCCGCGCATAGCATGGGCCAGCACAGCAAAAAGGAGGCAGCGGGATGAGACGCAAAAAAGGGGATCCTTTTTCCGGCAGGCCGCACAGCGGCCTTGGATGGGTGCTGCTGCTCGCCGCACTGGCCCTGTTTCTGCTGGCCGGTGCGCCCGGCTGCATGGCTCAGCGGATGGCGTGGTCTGCCCGGGGAACGATGATCTTTCTGCCCGCTGGTTCCTGAAAAAAGGGAGCGTCCTGCCGCGCAGAACGCTCCCCTTTTCATTTTCCATCCGAATAGGGCAGCTGGCCGGTCAGGGTCAGCGTTTCGGCAAGCTCGTCCTCCGAGCGGAACCGCCACGCCGCCGCTCCCACGGCCACATAGCAGGCATCGGCACGACCCTCCGGCGAGACCGCAAGGATCACGGTCTCACCATCGCCCACAGCGGTCACCGTGCCGTCTGTGCTCACCTGTGCCACATCCGGGTTGCTGCTGAGCCATGTCATTGCCGTATTTTTGCCGCCTGCAGCCTGCGCGGTCAGCTTCTGGCTGGCCCCCACTGCCTGCAGCAGCATGGCGTTTTTGCTGATCTGCACACGGCCTATTTCAGAGGTGACTGTCACCGTGCAGCGCAGCACCTGCCCGGCTGTCGTCAGTGCGCTGATGACGGCCCTGCCGGAGCTTTGGCCCGTCACGGTTCCGCTGCTGCTCACCTGTGCCACGGAAGGGCTGCTGCTCACCCACTGCCGCACATAGATGAACCCTCTGTCATTCTGTTCCAGCTTCAGCTGAGCCGAAGGCGCAGGCTCCTGCTCCGTAATGGTCAGCGCCAGTTCGGTGGTGTTCAGCACCGGGCGGGTCACTGTGCTTTTGCGCACGGTCACAAGGCAGGCCGTTTTTTCGCCCCGCTCGTTGCAGGCTGTGATGGAAGCCGTGCCCTCGGAATGGCCGGTCACCTTGCCGGTACCGTCCACCGACGCCACCGACGGTGCGCTGGACGTCCAGATCAGGAAAAAGTAATCGTTGGGTGCCTGCACCGTCAGATAGGCCACCGGGGCAGGGTCCTCACTGGTCAGCTCCAGCAGCAGCTCCGAGGTGTCCAGCGTCATACCGCTGTCCGGGACCGGGTGGGCCTTGACCGCACAGACCGGCAGAGCTCCTGCCAAAAGCAGCACCACACACAGCACGAATGCGCCAACGCCGGTCTTGAATCTTTGCTTCATGGGCTTTGCCCTCCCTGCCTGTTTTCGGAAACGTTCAAATACTCTTATCTTCGTATTATTTTACACACAGAGCAAAACATGGTCAAGTTTTTGGGCCCTTCTGCCGCACCGCAGGGCCGCATTTTGTGGGGAGTGCTAAAATCCGGTTTTCAATTTTGTACAAAACGCCGCCGCACCCGGCAAACCGGATGCGGCGGCGCTGTTCTGCTTTTGAATTTTCAGCTTAGTAGTTGATCTTTTTCAGCTCAAAATAGCTCTGAGGATGTGCGCACACCGGGCACTTGAGCGGTGCGGACTTGCCGATATAGGTATATCCGCAGTTCCGGCACTGCCACACCTGCTGTTCCTCGCGGGCAAACACCCTGCTGTTCTTCAGGTTGTCGGCCAACGCGCGGTAGCGCTCCTCGTGCTCCTTCTCGATCTGTGCCACCATGGTGAACAGGGCTGCGATCTGGGGGAAGCCCTCTTCTTTGGCCTCTCTGGCCATACGGGGGTACATTTCCGTCCACTCGTCGTGCTCGCCGCCTGCGGCCATGTCCAGACAGGTCAGGGTATCGGGGATCGCGCCGCCGCACAGCAGCTTGAACCAGATCTTTGCGTGCTCCTTCTCATTGCCGGCGGTCTCCTCAAAGATCGCGGCCAGCTGCTCGTAGCCTTCCTTTTTGGCCATGCTGGCAAAGAAAGTGTACTTATTGCGTGCCTGGCTCTCACCGGCAAATGCTTCCATCAGGTTTTTCTCGGTTTTGGTGCCCTTCAGTTCCATGGTGCTCTCCTTTCAAAAACGGATCTTCTGTCAGGATCGACCGATCCCGGCTCTATCATTCAGCCCGGCGGAAATTTTTCCGCCTGCGGCTCAGGTTCTGAACAGAGTATACCATATTCCCAATGCAAAATCAAGAATAATTCCTATTTATTTTAAGAATAATTCTCACTTTCAATTGTGCTGCTTCAGGGCGCACACTGCAATGCTCAGTGCGCTCCATGCGGCCTGATACATCAGCACCGTCGCCACCGACAGCTCCCAGATGCTGCCCGCGCTGGTCAGCAGAGCCCCAATGACGATGGAGAACAGCACCGAGACCATCTGCACCGTAGTGGCACTGTTCTCAGCATTCTGGGCCTGATCTGCCGCCTGCAGGCCGCCGGTCAGGCTGGCAAAGCCCTTGAGATGGATCATGCAGCAGACGTCCGCCGGGTCGGCAGGTGCGGCCTTGATGGCATCGCACTGCTCCTGATCCAGCACCGTGACCATGCCCTCCGGCAGGTGGTACACCTCGGTGATATGCTTTGCGGTCAGGCTGGGGTCCTGACAGGTGACCATCAGCCGGATATTTTCCTTCTGCAGCACGGCAAGGCCCCGGGCCACATTGCGCCCGCCCACATACTTCAGCACGAACATTGCGTGCAGATTGCCGGAGACTGCCAGATACAGGATCTGCAGTTCTCCGTTTTTGGAGTGCTGCGCCTCGTACTCTTCATCCGGCAGCGAGACGCCCTCCTTCTCCAGATAGCGGCGGGTGCCGATGAGGATGCGGTTATTATCGCACCAGCCCGAGAAGCCCAGTCCCTGATGCTGTTCCAGATCCTTGACCGGGAACAGGATGTCGGTACGGTCCTCGATGATCTGGCGGAACAGGCCCCGCAGGGCACCGTGGGTCTCGTTGAGCACACTGGCCGCATACAGGATCGCACGGTCGATGCGGCCGCCCTTGAAGATGCGGATATCCTCCAGCTGTGCGCTGTCGGTTGTGAACAAGTCGTCGGCGTCGATCTGCAGTGTATCGATGCCGCCCAGCTGCTCAATGGCCTGCCAGCCGGGCACCACCGCACCCACAGCCGCAGCGGCGCGCTGCAACCGCAGCGATGCAATGCCCGCGATGAGGGTGGAAGACAGCGGTGCACCCATGCACAGCACTGCGACCATGGCTGCAACGGCCTTGTTCCACCCGGCTCCTGCCAGCAGGAACAGCACACCGCTGAGCAGGGCAACGCCCAGCAGAATGTACGAGACCTTGCGGGCACGGCGCTCGCTGGCACGCTCGCACAGGCTCTGTTCCACAAAGCCTTCGGCATCCTGCATCGGGCGGCTCAGCAGCACCCATGGATCCTTCTGTTCCAGATCCCGTGCCAGCGCACGCAGAAGGTCCTTATCTCTGGCGCGGAAAGCGCCCTGATGCTCCACGCCATTGGTCACCAGCTCATACCCGCCCTTGACCGCTGCCAGCATCACCCGGCTGCCCAGCAGGGCAAGGAACAGGCCCAGCGCCGCCATGCCGCTGAGCAGAGAAATGCCCGTGGTGCCGCGGTAGACATTGGCGTTCAGCATTGCCGTCACGGCCTGCAGCAGCGCCGCCGCTGCAGCCAGAGCCGGCATCGTATCGGCCGAGGGACGCCCGCGCAGGCCGGTCAGGCCGTCCCGCAGGACCGGGAAGCCCACGCACAGGCTTGCCGCCAGCAGCAGCAGGTTTGCGCCGTAGAATGCTGCCGGAGCTGCATCCGGGTCCAGCGCGGCCATCGCGGGCAGCAGCCCGTCCGACACCAGACCAAAGTGCAGCAGCACCACGGCCAGAATGCCGCCCAGTACGCAGCGCAGCGTCAGCTCGGCGCTCATGCGGTGCAGCTTTTCCGCTGTTGCCTCCGGGCCCTGCAGCTCGCTCTCCGGCTCCTCAGCCAGCGGCGCGGGCTCCCCGGCTTCCGGCTTCTGTTCCGGCTGAGGCGCTGCCTCTGCCTTTGCCTGCGGCTCTGCTGCCGGGGCTTCGCCGTCCAGCGGCAGCAGCGGCAGGCTCATGGTGTCCTCTTTTGCAGCGGGCGCATCTGCCGGGGCCGAGGGGGCCTGCGGTTTTTCTTCGTCCTCTGCACGGCCAAAGAAATCGATCACCGGCTTTTTGCGTTCCGGTCTTGTTTTTTCCTTCGGCTGCAGGTCGGCATCCGCTTCCTTCACCGACGCAAACACAGCAGCGGGCAGCGGCGGGCAGCTTTCTTCTTTTTTGCGTTCAGGAGCAGTTTCCGACTGCGCTGCCGGGGCTGTTTCCTCTGCCTGTGCCGTCCGGGTCGGCGCGGCTGCGCCGGGAGCGGGCTTTTTCTCGCTCAGGCCATTGATCATGGCCTTGAGCTGAGCCATTTCCTGCTGCTCCTGTTCCTCCTGCGGCAGAAGCACCTCCGGTGCATTCTTGGGGCTGCGGGAGGGTTTTGCCGCACTGCGCTGCCCGGCAGGCTCTGCCACCGGGGCCGCGCTCTGTCTGGGCGGCTCCGGCTTCTTTGCAGGAGCAGGGGCCGGGAGATCCACCCTGAGCGGTTCTGCATCCTCCGCTTCCGTCTCCAGAAGGGGCCACGGGGCCAGCTCCTGCTCCGGGTCTGCCGCAGGCTTCAGCATCAGTTCCAGATCTGCTTCCTGCTCCGGCTGGGCATCCCCGCCCAGCACCACCTCACCGGTGGGCATTTCCTGCGGCTCTGCTGCCTGGGCTTCCTCCTGATCTGCCTTGCCGCGGGCAAACAGGCCAAACCGCTTCTGCGGCTTTTCCTCCGGCAGTTCCTCATCCCGCCGGGTCATTTCATCCGGGATGTTCACCGCCGTGGTGCTGAAAAAAGAGCGGAACTTTTCATCCTTGGTCATTGCCTGATTGTTATTTTTATCCTTCGGCATTCTTGTCCCTCCTGTAAATATCGTTGAGGTTCCGGCCTTTGTACCGGTTTATGCCTGCTGTGCTGCGCGCTGGGACTGGATCTCGTACAGGATGATGCCCGCAGCCACCGACACATTGTAGCTGTCCACACCGGTGCCGGATGCCGCCATATCCAGACGCACCACACCGTCGCACAGCTTCTTGACCAGCTGGGAAACGCCGCTGCCTTCACTGCCCAGCACCAGTGCGATGGGGCCGGTGAGGTTGTTCTTGCGCAGGGGCACGCCGTCCATGTCGGCGCAGTACACGAACACGCCCTGCTCCTTGAGGCGGCGAATCGTCTCGCCGATGTTGGCCACGCGGGCCACCGGCAGCCGCTCAGCGGCACCTGCGCTGGACTTGATGACCGTGGGGGTGACCGATGCGCCGCCCCGCTTGGGGATCACGATCCCGTGGGCACCGCACAGCAGAGCGCTGCGCATCACTGCGCCCAGATTGTGCGGGTCCTCGATGCCATCGCTCAGCACCAGAAAAGGTGCCTCGCCCTTGGCCTTGGCTGCTGCCATCAGGTCATCCACCGTCACATACTCGATCTCGCTGGCAAATGCAGCCACACCCTGATGACTCTCAGTGCCGGTCATCAGGCGCAGCTTGTTGGGATGTACCCGCTTGACCGTGGCACCCGCCTCCTTGGCCAGCGCCGTATAGTAAGCCGCCACCGCCGGAGCCAGACCCTCGGCAATGAGCACGGTATCCACGCCGGAACCGCTCTTGAGCAGCTCGGTCACAGGATTTTTGCCGTAAACAAGGCTCTCGTTTTTCTGCGTGTTCTCCTCCGGGCTGCGGCGCGGACGGCGCGGCTGATTCTTTTCTTCCATTGTGTTTTCTCCCTTTCTTTGTATTGCCGGAACGTGCTGCATGCACCCTCCAAAAGGTGCGCGGCATCCTGCACTGCGCACCCATCGCGTTTCCATATGATAACTCATTTTGAAGTATAACATATGCCGCCTTTGTTTGCCAGTAAATCACCATTTTTTGTCCCTGTCCGGCAAAAGTTTTCACACCCTGTTCACGGTCTGCCGCATTTTCCGCTTTGGCAGGCCGCGCTCCTTTTTGCAGAAATGTTTTGCCGCACAGGTGCATCTTCACTCTGTTGTTGCACAAGCGTCCTCTGTTTTGCCGATGAGAAAAGTTTTCCACAAAAATGTGGTATACAATCCGTAAAGGCTCGATCACTTTTTCCACATGTTGAAAACCCGGTGGAGAAAGTTCAAAAGTCCTGTTTTAAAGCCTGTTTTACGGGTGGAATTCCACACTTTCCACCGTGTTTTCCACATTCCGGTTCGACCTGTTTGTTTTTCTTGCGTACAGTTTGTAAAATACAAGTCGAAAATATGACAATTTTTTGAACTGCATTCTGTCCGGTTTTGCCAGATCTTCCAATATCATTTTGACGAATGTGGATCTATGTTGAAAATTCGTCCTTTTGCTGCTTTCCCGCCGCGCGGCTTCATGTTGCAGATTTTATGGAATATTGTTGTTTTTTGTTCTGTGCTGACCCTTTCTGACGGAAAGTCTCCTTCCCCGCAGGGATCGATTTTCCGCATTGTTGCAGGAAAAAAGCCCGTTTGGATTGATTTTAGGCGCTGTTTGGGGTATACTAACCCTGTAAGTTCGTTAAGACGTGCACAAAGCAGGCACGAAACGAGCAAGGCCCCAATGATTTTGTGGAGGTAATGAATAATGTTGGTAAATGCAACCGAAATGCTGATCAAAGCACGTGATGGCCACTACGGTGTGCCTCAGTTCAACATCAACAATCTGGAGTGGACCAAGTCCGTTCTGACCGCCTGCGAGGAAATGAAGAGCCCTGTGATTCTGGGTGTTTCCGAGGGTGCCGGCAAGTACATGACCGGTTTCAAGACCGTCGCTGCCATGGTCAGCGCAATGGTCGATTCCATGGGCATCACCGTTCCCGTTGCCCTGCATCTGGATCACGGCACCTATGAGGGCTGCAAGGCCTGCATCGAGGCCGGCTTCTCTTCCATCATGTTCGATGGCAGCCACTACTCCATCGAGGAGAATGTGGAAAAGACCAAGGAGCTGGTGGCTCTGGCACACGCTAAGGGCCTGAGCATCGAGGCCGAGGTCGGTTCCATCGGCGGTGTCGAGGAC
>OKUR01000229.1_pt1 | contig 30386 bp, 28 predicted proteins | sample 1606671 | NCBI WGS metagenome assembly OKUR01 (sample SAMEA3882519, study PRJEB24775) | human gut metagenome | biome: human-associated habitat; feature: intestine environment; material: feces | place: Netherlands | collected 2009/2010 | reverse complement strand
GAGTTTCCGGAGATGCGGATGAAGCAGTAGAAGCTTTTATCAATGAAACACTTGATTATAATCCGGATGTGAGGTGCTCTCACCATGAGCATAACCACGGGGAAGGACATACATGTGGCGAGCATGGATGTGGAAGCCATAGCTGTCATTAAGAAGAATAGCAAACCATAATAATACGAAGGATGTGCCAAGGTAATGGAGAAGTTACCGTAGTGCATCCTTTTTTAAGTTATGCCCCAATGATCAATGCCGCATATCCCCAATCCCATATGAGCTTTGCAAAGCTGTTTTCCAGATAAGTACGTATATCATCATCATCATAGCCTGTCATGCGTGAGATTATTACTATATAGTTGCGCACAGTTTCATAAGTAAGCGGGTTTTTTGGATCAATACTGCACCATAGGAAAAGGCTCTGACGTATAGTCGTGTATTCCATAATGATCCATTGATACTGCATTACCATATGTTCAATTATTTTGGAACTACTTCCAGGGATTATCAGATCTGCAAATAGTTCATTGGAAAGAAAATTACGGAAGACTATATCATGATCGGTGATCATATCACAAAATAAATTCCAAATTCCAGAAAGTTCACTGCCGGTACCGCTATCGGTCAGCCTGTCATCTGGTTTATCCGGTAAAAAAGTTCCTTTAGGATATTTTTCAGCTTCAGCTAATATTGGCTGCAAAAATCCTGTATACAATCCTTCCTTACTATAATTTACCGCAAGATCCTGAAGCAGTTCATTGCACTCTGTAAAAGTATCATCAGCAGGGACATTGATATCTGCCAGAGCTGAATGGAGTTCAAAAAGAGTCTGCTTTGAAAAATACTCGTTTATCTGTGAGATTGTAACGGGTTGATTTTTATATAATTCCAATAAAATATAGAATCCTTCAAATAAGGCTTCTTCAATAGAAAGATTCTTATTTTGTAATAACTTGATCAGATTATCACGGATTAAAAACATTGGAGATGAATGATCCACGATCGAAGAGACTGTTGGAAATTCAATGTTTTTTTCACACCACAGGTCAATAACAGCCGGGCAGCATGGCATGAGTGAAGCTTCAGTATGCGTTGAAAACTCATGGATTTCTCTAGGAAACAATGTACACGTTTCAGATAGCACACTATCCCCATAGGAAGTTACCAGATGACATAATTTATCCTGGGAAAGAAAAGGACAGCGGTGATTTTTATCTAACCCGATCACGCGGGCACCATCTTTTTTACAGGTGTATGCGGTTAAATTTTTCCTTTTATCTGATATGGTATCGGGTGGTAAAATCTTCTTCCATTTTCGGTTTGTGTCATCATCGACTGCGATTTTCCATTCCTGGCAACAGGTTATAGTGCATCTGTCAGCTATGCATTGAAATTCATTATAATGATCAGGGAAAATGTGTTTCATAGTACTCCTAGTTAATGATAGATATTTATTGACTTAAACTTCCCACATTATGCATATGGGAAGTTTAAGTTAGTCATTAGTATTTTAGATGATGCCATACAAAGTTGCAATATATATAATAACTTTCTTTTAACTTGTTATATCAGAAAATAATGGATTACTAAAAAGAATTTTTACAATCTTTTTTGATTTTTGATAGAATACATTTAAAAAGTTCGTAATACAAAGTGTAATTACATAACAACTCAGATGCATCGAGGGAAGCCATCGGCACGATAAGGCAGATGGGGAAGGATAGGGAACTTATGAAAATAGGAGAAAAAAATTATATAAAACAGCTTCGGCTTCACAATGAGAAGGCGCTTGCCTATGTCATTGATGAGTATGGAGGACTGATTATGTCGGTGATCCGCAAACATCTCTTTTATCTGCCGGAAAAGCAGGAAGAATGTTTTGATGACGTTCTGCTTAAGATCTGGCAGAACATAGAAAGCTTTGATGAGAACAAGAGTACGTTTCGGAATTGGGCGGCTGCGGTGGCAAAATATCAGGCGATTGATTATCTGAGGAGCTATCGCAAGGAACTTCAGACAGTAAATATTGAAGATGCGGTGATCGTGCAGGAAGACCATGCACTAGCCGGAATGATAGAAAAAGAGATCGATTCAGAAGTTGAAAAAATGCTGGAATGCTTAAAGCCACAGGACAGGGAACTTTTTTACAAACTATATGTGGAAGAAAAAAGCATGAAGCAGATAAGCTGCGAGACCGGAATAAAGCAGGAAGTCATATATAACAGGCTTTCACGCGGAAGAAAGAAGCTGCGCAGAAATATATTAGAAGAAAGAGGTGCCTGAGTATGGGAAAAAATATTTATGAAATGTTAAACGATGTAAAAATAAATGAAGATGAATACGAAAAAATGGAATTAACAGAATTTGATAAAGCACAAAAGCAGAAGCGCATATTAAAGAAGATAAAGAAACACAACAAGTCAGGCAAAAATATAAGAAAAGCAGCTCTGGCAGCCGCCGCCGCATGTGCTGTGGTAATAGGGGCAGCAGGAGCAGCAAATCCTGCAATGGCGAAGGATTTATTCAGCAGCACAATAGGAAAACTCATAGAAAACCGTCAGGGAACAAAAGATGAGAAAGAAACAAAAATTTATGAAAAGATTGCAGAAGGATCTTTGACGGCTCAGGAGGAAACTGCAAAGCATCAGGACAAAAACTACAATACGAGCGCAGATGTAAATGGTGTGAATGTGTCTATTTCAGATATCTATTGTGATGGATACATTGTGTACTATACAGCAGTATTAAAGACAGATAACGAAGAATTGAATCAGGCTGACTTTATAAGTGCAGGAAAAGGAAGTGATACGGTAACAGTAAATGGAATAGAACCCGGAGGAGTCAGGATGTCATTTGAAAAAGCATCAGATGGAACATTCGTAAAATCAGGTGAAATAGATCTGATGGATATTGGCAGAGACACAGATGAAGAATCATTTGCAGATGAGGACACACTTGAAGTTGAATGTGCTATGGAAAATCTGATCGGTTATAAGGATGACGAGTGGGATGAAAACGGTGAATACATGAGTACAGGAAAGGTAGACGGAGAATGGAAAATGAGTTTCCCTGTTACAGTAGACCGTTCTGCAAATGTGACATATCAGATCAACAAGGAAGATAATGGGGTAAAGGTATGTGATGTTGTAAAAACAAAGGCTGGACTTGTACTTACAGTTGAAACACCTGATTTTGCAAAGAAACCATATAATGATCCGTACAATGACCCTGATTTGGCAGTTGTCGATACTGATGGAAATTGTCTGCAATGGCTATATGGTGGAATTTATAAGCAAAACGATGACGGAACAGCAATTTATAAAATCATGGTGCTTTATGAAAACCAGACAGACCTTACATTTGAGGTGACAAATAAGAATGTAAATGATAAAAAAATTGCTTCAATTGATTTTGAGATCCAGTAATATAGTTAAATTCCAATGATATTTTGGAGTGAAAACCATGCGGCTGCTTTATTTAAACCGCATGGTTTTTATATATAAACTTAAAAAAAGTTACCAGATACGTTAATTATTCATTGTAGAAATAAGTTTATTCAGGCCACACAAAGTGTGCATTACCGGCTTCAAGACCATCTATAAGTATATTCTGACCAGTGCAGAAACGATTGGTAACAGTCATAAAATAAGCCCAGTCAGCAGCTTCATCAACACCCATCCAGCGTTTTAAAGGGGTCTGTTCCATAATCTGATTCCATAATTTTTCATCATCCATAACAGGGCGGTTAAGTTCGGTGGCAACTCCACCGAAATCGAGACTGTTACATGTTGCACCGTATTTTGCAATGCGAAGAGCAATATTTTTTGCATATGCAAGCACTCCGCCCTTGCTGGCAGCATATTCAGGAAATTCAGAGCCTGTGTGGCCGCTGGAGGATCCTATCATGAGTACAGAGCGGATATCAGGATGGATAGCGTATTTTTCAGTAATTGAAATTGTCCCTTTTAAGTTTACATCTATATCATCGGAATTCTGGACACCTGCATTATTTATCACGATATCAAAAGGGGCAAATTCAGGAAAATCTGCCTTGTCACGGATATCCATACATATGTGGGTATATTTTGAATGTGTTATGGAAGCTGGTTTTATATCAAATCCAATGACATCATGTCCTTCCTTTAAAAATTTTTCTGCAATAGCTTTACCTATGCCTGAACTTGTTCCTGTAATAAGAATTCTCATAATAAACCTCACATTCTATACATAATGATAATTATGCCGTTGTTTTATCAAAAATGCGGCAGTAAAACATAAAGTAAACATTTCTGCAACGATCACGGCAAACCATATTCCTTTTATTCCAAATATTATAGGAAGTATTATAACTGATACGATCTGAAATACAAGTGTTCTTAAAAAAGATATTATAGCAGAGATTATACCATTGTTTAATGAAGTAAAAAAGGCCGAGCCAAAAATATTAAAGCCATTTATCAGGTAAACAAGACAGTATATCCTAAATCCCTCCTGTGTCATGGCAAGAAGTTCATTGTCGTATCCTACAAAAAGCCTTGCAAGCGGCATTGCAATGATCTGTGAGATGACAGCCAGAAGTATTCCCCAGATCGTAACAAGAGTCATGCTTTTTTTGAACAGGTTTTTTAATTCATCGTGATTGCCGGCACCATAATTGAAACTTATAAGAGGTGCACTTCCTATTGAATAACCGAAAAATATTGCAACAAAAATAAAATTGACATACATGATCGTTCCGTACGCTGCAACACCATTTTCCCCGGCAAATTTCATAAGCTGGACATTATAAAGTGAATTTACGATTGAACTTGAGAGGTTTGTCATAAGCTCAGATGAACCATTTACACATGTTTTAATAAAAACTGAAATATTGATCCTGGTTTTACATAGGCGAAGCAGGCTGCTGTTTTTTCTGGAAAAATATATTATAGGAATAATACCGCCAAGCAATTCCCCACATACTGTAGCAGCTGCAGCACCGGCAAGTCCGAACCCAAAAGCTCCGACAAACAGTGCATCAAGAATGATATTTGTAACACCGGATGCCACGATTACACTAAGTCCGAGTTTAGGTTTTTCGGCAGCAACAAAAAAACTCTGGAATACATTCTGAAGCATGAATGCAGGCATGGAAATGAAAGAAATCCGTGCATACATTGTGCAGTTTGAAAGTAATTGTCCCTTCGCACCAAGCATAGAAGCTATTGTGGGAGTGAGAAATGCTCCTATAATTGAAAGCACTATGCCGCCGGCGGCCGTTATATAGATAAGCATTGAGAAATACTCATTTGCCTCTTTCTTTTTTCCTTCACCAAGTGTTTTTGCAACTATCGCACTGCCTCCTGTTCCGATCATAAAACCTAGGGCAGAAAGTCCCATGAGGAGCGGTACGATAAGGTTTATGGCAGCGAGGGCAGTTTTACCTGCAAAGTTAGAGACAAAGAGTCCATCGACAACACTATATATAGAAGTAAAAATCATCATTACTATGGATGGAAGTACAAATCGTAATAATTTTTTGAATGTAAAATGTTCTGATAATTGAATCTGCATATTTATTTCTCCCATTAAATTATAAAAATATACTTGTATGAGCATAGTATGATTACAGACTTATGTCAACTATAATATTTATTTTTATCACACATTAAGACCGGGTTTATCATTGACAATGTATATGTGTATATTATTAAATACTATAGTATGATTAAAGAGTCAGAAGTTACCATCGATGCATACTTGCATGCAATTAAATGTATACATTAGTGACCGGCACTACAGGAATGTGCCGGATGCAGTATATCAAAAATCTATCTCAGAATTCTTCATTTAGAAGATTCCGAGAGCACATTATATAAAATTGGAGGATTAAATATGCGATTACGAAAATTTTTAGGAATAATGATTGCTGTACTGGCGATTGCCGGATGCTGTGTCTTTGCATACTATCAAATAAATCCTGATTCAGCAGGTCAGATAAAAATAGTAAAAAATACCGAAATGAAAGAAAAACACACTCCAAAGGTTCCGTCACCGGTTGATTCGATATCTTATCTTGATGAGTCAGATAAATCACTGGATTTAAAAAGTGTGCCTGAATCATATCTTGATCCGGCTGATCAGCAGGGGAAACTTGATACATTAAAATATGAAACAAAAGATTATGACGATGATGAAGAAAAAATGATCAAATATGTAGTGGTATATACACCATATGATTATAATCCGGATGAGGAGTATGACATCATTTACATGCTTCACGGACATACAGGAAGTGCAAACACGTGGCTTGGCTCACCGGACGATCCGAATTATACAAAAAATTGTCTGGATCATCTCATAGAAGACGGATATGTAAAGCCTATGATCGCAGTCAGCATGACTTACTATGATAATAATGAAGACGAAGATACAGACAATTATGACAGGGATCTGCTTGAGCCGTTCGGAAAAGAGTTAAAAAACGATATAATCCCGGCTGTAGAAAGTAAATACAGCACATTTGCAAAAAATACAGATGCAAAAGATTTCATAGAGAGCAGAGGTCATAGAATATTCTGTGGATTTTCCATGGGAGGCGTGACTGCAAGCTACCGTATATGTGACTCAATGGACTATTTCAGATATTTTATTCCGCTTTCAGGTTCATTTTACTGGTCAAATCTGCTTTCACAGAATGATGACAAATTTAACAGTGGTATATATATGGCAGACGCAATTAAAAAGCAGGGATATGGACCGGATGATTTCTTCATTTTCTCTGAAGCTGGAACAGAGGATTTTGCATATGATGTTGTAAAATATCAGGTCAGTGATATGCAGACAATGGGAAATATGTTTAAATTCGGTATGCCGGGAGAGGAGGGAGTTAACTGTGCATACGGAATAGGGGCAGACGAAGACCATGATCGTCATGGAAGGACAACAGCAATATATAATATTCTTCCTTTTATTTCAAATATGATATCAGAATAAAAATAAAAAATTTTTTCAAAACCTTAAGAAGATGGCATGGCAGGAAGAACAAAAAAAGAAAAAAACTCTTGTAGTAAGATATATTGTGGCAGCGGCATCACTTGCTGTATGTATCTGTGCCGGTGGAGTCGCTCTCAACATGAATATGGATCCAAAACCGGGAAAAACGGTAGAATATGACATTAAAAACAGAGCAGGAAAGGCAGATGCTGGCAAAAAACATTGATTGCTGCTGGTCACAGTGCAATGTGTGGCCAGCAACAATTAAATTACATGATGTTTAAGCCATTTGCGTGAATGGAAGCGTATCGTAAAAATTATTGAGCGGAGTGTCCAGTCGCATGCCATACCGATCCATACGGCGATAGGTCCAAATCCCCATACACGGCACAGGTATATGCATAGACTTACACGACACAGCCACATTGTGCAGCATGATGTGATCATGGAAAATTTCACATCCCCGGCAGCACGGAGACCATAAGGTGGGATAAATGCAAGAACCCAGCATATAGGTTTTACAATGGTTATAAAAGTCACCATATTAAAACACAGATCTGCACTTGCTTTTTCCATACCACCCAGCATAGTTACAGGTTTTGTCAGAGCAAACACAATAAGACAGCTTGCGATAATTATGATCTCTGATATCCATGAAAGTTTCTTTATATAATATATAGCTTCGTCTTTCCGTCCTGCTCCAAGACATTGACCGACAACTGTCATAAGACCGATACCAATGCCTATAGCTGCGATACCATTTAGATTTTCAAGTATATTTGTCATTGCCTGTGCAGCTATCGCAACAGTTCCAAGTGTAGAAACAGTTGACTGTATTGCGAGCTTTCCAAACTGGAACATACTGTTCTCGATTCCGGATGGGATACCGATGAGCAGTATTTTTTTGATCAGATTCCATTTTGGACGGATGGAAAAATAATTGTTTATACATATTGGTTCACTTTTGCGTCTTAACTGGCAGATAACAACCACAGCACAGAATATACGTGAAATCAAAGTGGAAATGGCAGCACCCCCAACACCCATGGAAAATCCAAAGATAAGGATGGAATTACCGGCAATATTCATAAAGTTTGAAATTACAGATATGATCATCGGATTTTTGCTGTTATTCTGGGAACGCATGATAGAAGCACCGGCATCATAAAGACCGATAAACGGGAATGATAAAAGTGTAAACAGAAAATAAGTCTGTGAATTTTTCATTACATCAGCATCCACAGCACCAAAAATAAATCTGAGCAGAGGATATCTGAAAATAAGGCAGAACATTGAAAGTGCAACGGATAAAAAACACATGACAAAAAGAACCTGACGGGCGGATTCGTTGGCACCATCATGGTTTTTGCTTCCCAGATACTGTGAACAAAGAATAGCACCTCCAGCTGATAGGGCAGAAAGTGCCTGTATCACAAGGATATTGATCGAATCGACGAGAGAGACTGCTGATATAGCCGCAGATCCGACATTGCTTACCATCATGGTATCCACGGTTCCCATCAATGAAGAAAGCAGCTGTTCAATTATAATAGGGATAAGCAGCTTTCTTAAATCCAGATTACTGTATATATGTGGATTGGAGTTATTTGTATTCATATTGATTCTTCTTTCGGTTTAGTAATAATATTTTAGCACCTCTTTATTAAAATACAATGCAATCTTAAAAAGTTCTTAATTTTTTTTCTATGGTTTTGTGGTATCCTTTTTTAGAATTTCAAAGGTTACTGTTCGCACTGTTAGGTGTGAGCAGTAACCTTCAAAGAATCAGGGAGAACATAAAAATAATGAAAAAGAATGCCTTTTTGTGTGTTATTATGGTATGCATCAGCATTTTAAGCGGCTGTGGAGCAGGGGATGATGTTTCATCCGAACAGACAATAGAAAAAAATATTAAGTATGTGACAAATGATAATGCTGCAGCATCAATGATCGAAGCAGAGCAGGAGACTGGTTCTGAAATACCGGACTCTGATACTGGGGAGAATGATACTGAAGATAATGACACAGAAGAGAATGATATTCAGGAAAATAATGAACAGTATAATGATACTGGAGCTGTAAGCGATGAAAAACAGCTTACAGGAAGTGTAGAAGTTATTAAAAAGGCAGAGTTTGTCCTGCTCACAGACGATGGCACATACTATGAATTTTTGTTTAAAAAGAAGCCGTCAGGTCTTAGGGAAATTGAAGCAGGAACCAGGGTTACAGTTACATACAATGGAGATATTTCAGAAGATAATATAATAAGCGGTGGAATTATTTCCATAGAAATACAATAAAAATGTGCGCCACATAAGGCGCACATTTTTTGGTGTACAAAGTAATGTTTAATAGTTTTTTGTACAGTTAAGCAGGCAATCCTGCAAAAAGTTGCGGTCAGGCTTCGTCAGAAGCTTCTTCATCCTCATCGTCTGCTACATCATTGTGTGATGCTATTACACGAACGATAGTAGTATCAAGAGGTGTGTGTATGTCTACATTTTTATCTTTAGCCATATCAAGATCACCGACCTTTACACTGTCACCGAGTTTTAACTTGCCACAGTCAATGTCGACTTTACTTACGATCGCATCAGGGGTAGCTTTATAAGAAATCTCCTCGAGAAGCTGCTCTAAGACACCTTCAGTAACCATCTCTTTGTTGTGAAGAACGATCTCGGCAACAGAGTGGACTTTTTCACCCTTTACGAGTGCCTGAAAATCCATCTCGATAATCTGGCGTGTCATTGAATCGTAGTCGAGTTCTTTCATCAGTACATCATACTGTTTTCCATCCAGATCTACATAAAGCTGGCTGCCCTTTGGACACTCACGGGAGATACGCTCTGCTTCCTGTTTCTCAATCTTAAGAGGGATAGAGCCTTCGAACTCTTTGCCGAAAAGATTTCCGGTAACATATCCATTCCTTCTAAGTCTTTTAGCCTTTGTTTCCATGTCTCTTTTTTGTACTTTTAAAGTAGTCATTTGTCTTTTCCTCCGTCTATACAAAAATTGATAACATAGGGATGTTTGCGGAATGTCATTATTCAGTTTAAATGGCGTTTCGTTTCTCTTGTTTCAACTGTGTTATAGCACTCCTGTACTGATTCGTCAAGACAAAATTTTAAATCATTAACTAAAACTTCCCATATGCATAATGTTGTTGAGTTAAATCTTTTAATTTATGTGGGACAGTAATATAATAGTGATAACGAATATATAGCAGGAGGTTTTATATATGCCTTGTACAACAATTTTAGTAGGTAAAAAAGCATCGTATGACGGGTCAACGATGATAGCGAGAAATGACGATTCAGGGGCAGGAGGATTTACCCCAAAAAAATTTACGGTCGTAAACAGAATAAACCAGCCGAGAGTTTATAATTCCGTTATATCCCATGTAAAAATAGAACTGCCGGATGACCCGATGAGATATACATGTGTGCCGAACGCAGTAAAAGGTGAAGGAATATGGGCGGCAAGCGGTGTGAATGAGGAACAGGTTGCAATGACTGCAACAGAAACCATCACTTCAAACCCAAGAGTGCTTGGAGCAGATCCTTTAGTCGAGTACAAGCCGGCAGAGAATGATGATGCCATGCAGCCGGGTGGAATCGGAGAGGAAGATATAGTTGTTCTGGTACTGCCTTATATACACAGTGCAAGAGAAGGTGTAAAAAGGCTCGGATCGCTGCTTACACTGTATGGAACATACGAGATGAATGCGGTAGCTTTTCAGGATTCAGATGAAATATGGCTTCTTGAGACGATAGGAGGGCATCACTGGATAGCAAGAAGGGTGCCGGATAATGCATATGTTGTTATGCCAAACCAGCTTGGAATAGATGAATTTGATATGGACGATGCATTTGGTGAACAAAGAGAATTTATGTGTTCATCGGACATGAGGGAATTTGTAAAAATCAATCATCTGGATCTTTCCTGCGACGGAAAACTAAATCCGAGGGATGCGTTCGGAAGCCATGATGATTCAGATCATGTATACAATACTCCGAGAGCCTGGTATATGGAAAGATATTTAAATCCTCACAGCCAAAAATGGGATGGGGAAAATGCAGACTTTACTCCGGTATCGGATAATATCCCATGGTGTATGGTTCCGGAAAAAAAGATAACGCCGGAGGATATCAAATATCTGCTTTCATCACATTTCCAGGGAACACCATATGATCCATATCTTTCATATGGGGATAGATCAATGAGTGGTGCCTACAGGTCTATTGGAATAAACAGGACAGATTTTATGTCGCTTATACAGATAAGGCCGGGCAGGACTGCTTCGTGCAAAGCGATCCAATGGATAGCATTTGGATCAAATGCGTTTAATGTGATGCTGCCATTTTACTCGGATGTGTATGAGACTCCGGAATATCTGGCAAATACGACAGAAGAAGTATCAACCGATAACTTTTACTGGACAAGCAGGATGATTGCGGCTATGGCAGATGCTTCCTATTCGAAATCAGTTTTTCATATTGAAAGATATAATTTATCAGTAATGTCAAAAGCTCACGAACTTATAAACCGATATGATATTGCAATTGAAAGGGAAAATGACCAGGATAGAAGGATGATGCTCAAAATAGAAGCCAATAATGCAATTGAAGCTATGGCAAAAAAAGAGGCGGCAGCAACCCTTGATAAAGTATTATATGAACTAAGCAACAGTATGAAAAACTCATATTCGAGATCAGATGCATAAGGGGGATACATGATACATAATAAAAAACCACCATTGCATAAGAGCTTTGGATACGCATTTGAGGGAATATCCACATGTATAAAAAACGAGAGAAACATGAAAATTCATTGTTGTGCAACTGTACTTGTGGTCATAGCAGGATTTCTTTTTCAAATATCGCAGATTGAATGGTGTATCTGCCTTATATTATTTGGGCTTGTTATGGCACTTGAACTGGTGAACACGGCGGTGGAATCTGTAGTTGACCTCGTAACAAAAGAACGGCAACCACTTGCAAAGATAGCAAAGGATACAGCGGCAGGTGCTGTACTTATCGCAGCTATAATGGCAGCAATAGCAGGTCTTATTATATTTGTACCTAAGCTTTTACAGATTATAGGTTATTAAAAGTTTAGGTTTGTTAATTGAATTTATGTGCGAGGGTGTTAAAATATAATTATGAAATATGGTAAATATTCAATATAAAAATGTATATAAAACGGAGGTAATTGATATGGAGAAATTAAGTGAAGGATTAAAGAAAATATTACTTGCAGGCATTGGAACAGTTGCAGTGACAGCAGAAAAGTCAAAAGATGTGTTGGACGAGATGGTCAAAAGAGGTGAGCTTACTGTTGAGCAGGGAAAGGTGTTAAATAAAGAATTAAAGCATAATCTTAAAAATACCATAAAGAATAATGTGAATGTTTCTGTTAAGCCACAGAGTGGTGAGGAGCTTGAAGAGCTGCTCGGCAATATGACACCGGATCAGCTTGCTGATTTAAAGGACAAAATCTCCCAGATGCAGGAAAAAGATGCAGCAGAGCCTGAAAATGAGGAAGTAGATAAGGATGCAGATGTGGATGATGCTTCAAAGGATGCAGATACGGACGATACAGATGCTGCTGAGGGTGCAGCAGAAAAAACTGTGACTGCTGATACAAAAAGTGAATAAAGATGAACAGCCGTTTAAAGGAAATGACCTCAGTTCTCAAAAAATATAAGATCACGCAGGGGCTTACACCTGAAAAGCTAAGGCTTATATTACAGGAACTGGGGCCAACATATATAAAGCTTGGTCAGATAATGTCATTACATTCTGATATCCTGCCAAAGGAATATTGTGAGGAACTCATGAAATTGTGTTCCGATGTGGAGCCTATGCCATTTGAACAGGTGGAAGAAGTTCTTTATGAATCATTTGGCTGTAAATGGAATGAGATTTTTTCCAGGATAGATAAAAAACCACTTGGGGCAGCTTCTATAGCACAGGTGCATTATGCTGTATTGAAAAGTGGTGATGAAGTTGTAGTAAAAGTCCAGCGGAAAGGCATACATGACATAATGTCACGGGATATCACAATGCTTCATAAAGCGGTCAGGCTTGTTCCACCGGTGCCGATAAAAGGAATCGTCGACTTTGATATGGTGCTTGATGAAATGTGGGCGGTTGCACAGGAAGAAATGAATTTTCTTACAGAGGCTTCGAACATGGAAGAGTTTGCAAGGAACAACAAGGATATCGTATTTGCTGCAACACCATGTTTATACAGAGAATACACAACATCGTGTGTTCTTGTCATGGAATATATAGATGGATACCGCATAGATGACAAGGAAAATCTGCAAAAAGATGGATATGACCTAAATGAGATAGGAAGTAAGCTTGTAGATAACTACATAAAGCAGGTTATTGAGGATGGATTTTTCCATGCAGACCCACATCCTGGCAATGTCCATATAAGAGACGGGAAAATCGTCTGGATGGACATGGGAATGATGGGGAGGCTTTCAGAGCGTGACAAAAAAGAAATAGGAAAAGCTGTGACCGGAATTGCCTTGAATGATATCGGAATGATACAGGATGCAGTGCTTGCAGTAGGGAATTTCAGAGGAGAGCCTGATACAGCCAGACTCTATAAGGATATACGTATGCTCATTGACAAATACGGCAACCAGGAGATGGGACAGATTGACGTTGCCGTGTTTATGCAGGAACTCATGGAAATAATGAAAACAAACAAAATAGCCCTGCCACATGGATTTACAATGCTTGCAAGAGGACTTACACAGATGGAAGGTGTGCTTGCAGATATAGCACCATCTATAAATATGGTCGAGATTGCTGCGGCAAGACTTAAGGAACAGATGTGGCAGAATTTTGACTGGAAGAGTGAATTTAAAAATACAGGAAAGACTTTGTATAAATCTGCGCACAGAGCGATAACATTGCCACAACAGCTGGCACGTATTATTGAAGAGTACGAAAGAGGGCAGACCAGGATAAATCTGGATATGCATTCTTCAGATCAGTTGTCAGGTCTGCTTCACAGACTTGTCAGAAATATCGTGATGGGATTGTGGGTTATGGCACTTCTTATAAGCTCAAGCATAGTCTGCACAACAGATATGAAACCAAGGATTCTTGGAATACCGGCGCTTGGGGTGTTAGGATATTTATTTGCTGTGATAATTGTTTTATATACTATAGTAAAGCATTTTATTTCCAGAAAATAATATCATTAAATAATACCCTGAAATAAATACAGCCGTATTACGAAGCTTATTCGTAATACGGCTGTATTTTTGGATTATTTAGATTTTTTGTTTTTGTCTTTATCTTTATCTTTATGATCTTTGTCTTTTTTCTTTGTAACATCCTTCTTAGTTTCATTTTTTCTGGATGTATCATTTTTGGCTGATTTATCTGAATCATTATCAGAAATATCATCTAATGTGTATTTGTCGTGGAACATTGTGAATTCGCCGACAAATGCTGGCTCATGGCCGGTCTTTAATTCATTGAGATAATCATGTGTCTCAAATGATGAATTCTTTGTCTGAATGAGGCAGACAGCTATATTTGAACAATGGTCTGATGCACGTTCACAATTAGTAACGTAATCAGTAAGGAATACGCCAAGCCGGCTGTCGCATTTGCCTTTCTGTAGCCGTGCAATGTGATGATTCCTGATTTCTTTTGTGAGATCATCAATAACCTGCTCAAGAGGCTCAACCTTGAATGCTATGTTCTCGTCATTAGTATTAAATGCATTTACAGTAAGATCAAGGATCTCTTTTAAGGCATTATTTAATACAGAAATCTCACTTTTTGCGGATTTTGAAATTTCATAATTATTTTCATCTGCCTGCTTTGCAAGCTTTGCAAGATTAATGGCATGGTCGCCTATTCGTTCAAAATCGTTAATAGCGTGAAGCATTTTTGAAATTTCATTGCTTCCTGTTTCTGATGTATCTTTGCCTGAAAGATGTATCAGGTAAGTGTCAAGCTGATCCTCCATGAAATCGAGCCGTTCTTCCATAGCGGTAATCTCTTCAAACTGTGTATCAGAATACTTGTCAAAGAGATCAAGGGATGCTTTAAAGCTCTTTTTTGCAAGCTCAGCCATGTCAGAGGTTTTCTCCAGACATTCTTTGATCGCAAGTCCTGGTGAAAGAAGAAGCCTTTCATCGAGGAATGCTCCATTTGACTTTTCATCATGTATAGGTATAACGGTCTGTGCGATCTTTACGAGATACTTTCCAAATGGAAGTAATATAATAGTTGTTGCTACGTTAAAGACAGAGTGGAAACCAGCGATCGCAAATGCTGATATACTTCCATCAAAAACGGATAAGCCTGCACCATACCTTAAGATATAGTAAATAATAAGCCCGATGATCGTACCAAATACATTGAAACTTACATGGATAACGGAAACACGTTTGGCATTTTTACTTACACCGATCGATGATAAAAGAGCTGTCACACATGTACCGATATTCTGACCCATGATAATAGGTATAGCCATTCCGTATGAAATAGCACCTGTCATTGCAAGTGCCTGAAGCACACCGACAGAAGCAGCGGATGACTGGATGACACCGGTAAACACAGCACCCGTAAGAACACCTATAAGAGGGTTATTAAATGTGGTAAGAATACTTGTAAACTCAGGCATATCAGCAAGTGGTGAAACAGCACCGCTCATAAGCTGCATACCATACATAAGCACTGCAAACCCTGCCATAATGACACCGGCATCTTTCTTTTTTTCACTTTTGGCACCCATTATCATGATCACACCGATAAGTGCAACGATAGGTGAAAAGTTTTCAGGCTTTAAAAGGGAAATAAATATGCTTTCGCTTTGGATACCTGAAAGACTTAAGATCCATGCAGTAAGGGTTGTACCAATGTTTGAGCCCATGATAACACCGACAGTCTGTCCGAGTTCCATGATACCAGAGTTTACAAGACCTACAAGCATGACGGTAAGTGCTGATGAAGACTGGATAGCAATAGTGATCACCGCACCAAAAAAAAGACTCTTCGCCGGATTAGAGGTCAATCCCTTCAGGATTTTCTGGAGATTACCTCCCGCAAGTTTTTCGAGGCTGCCTGACATAACATGCATTCCAAACAGGAAAAAGGCGAGTCCGCCGCAGAGCTGCAATATTGAGTAGATATTCATAATTTCCTCCGTAGTCATAAATTGACAAAAACTTTACTCTCTATTTACTTTTTATACTTTTTAAACGTAGCACATAAAATGGATTATTGCAATTAAAATTTGAAGTGACTATATGGCATAAGCATTGTATAATATGTACATAAAAACATTTTTAAGCATAATAAAGTAATAATAAAGCAATTTCATACTTTTATTTATTTACTTTTTATTTTTTTTGTTTTCTTTTATTTACTTTTTATGTAAAATAATGTAATATGTATATATAAAAGAAAAGCTGGAGGTTATACTATGGCAGATGCAAAACAGACCATTGAAAATGGTAAAGCGGTATTGGGAATTGAGTTTGGTTCTACCAGAATAAAAGCGGTGCTTATCGATGAGGAGCATAATCCTATCGCAACAGGAGCACATGACTGGGAGAATCAGCTTGTTGATGGAATATGGACATATAGTCTTGATATGATCTGGAACGGAATTCAGGATTGTTATACAAAAATGGCAGATGATGCAAAGAAAAAATATTCTGTTACAATAACAAAACTGGCTGCGATCGGAATATCAGGAATGATGCACGGATATTTGCCTTTCGATAAGGAAGGAAATCTTTTGGTGCCATTTAGGACATGGAGAAATACTATAACAGGCGAAGCAGCTGCGGAACTGACAAAAGTATTTGATTTCAATATCCCGCAGAGATGGAGTATTGCACATTTATATCAGGCGATACTTAATAAAGAAGAACATGTTAAAAAAATAGACTATTTTACTACACTTGCAGGTTACATCCACTGGCAGCTTACAGGACAAAAAGTTATGGGAGTCGGTGAGGCTTCAGGAATGTTCCCTATTGATTCAGCAACCAGAAATTATGATGCAAAAATGCTGGAAAAATTTGATGCACTGGATAATGTAAAAGCGTATTCTTGGAAGCTTGAAGAAATTCTCCCAAAAGTGCTTACTGCAGGAGAAAATGCAGGAACTCTTACAGCTGAGGGAGCAAAGAAGCTTGATGTCAGTGGAAATCTTGAAGGCGGCATACCGCTTGCACCACCTGAGGGAGATGCCGGTACAGGAATGACAGCGACAAATTCTGTTGCGGTAAGAACTGGTAATGTATCAGCCGGTACATCAGTATTTGCAATGGTTGTACTTGAAAAGGCATTAAGTGCTGTCCATGAAGAACTTGACCTTGTAACAACTCCGTCAGGAGATGCAGTTGCCATGGTTCACTGTAATAACTGTACATCTGATCTTAATGCATGGATTGGATTATTTAAAGAATTTTCAGAGATGTTTGGAATGAATATCGATATGAACGACATATATGGTAAATTATACAATAATGCTATGACCGGAGATAAGGACTGCGGCGGACTTCTTGCGTTCAATCTGTTTTCAGGAGAGCCTGTCATAGGGCTTAACGAGGGAAGACCTATGTTTGCCAGAAAGCCGGATGCAAAGATGAATCTTGCAAACTTTATGCGTACACATCTATATGCCAGCCTTGCTACATTAAAGATCGGCTGTGATATTCTTTTTAAAGAAGAAAAGGTAAAAGTAGATACACTTTATGGACACGGAGGACTTTTTAAGACAAAGGGTGTCGGACAGAGTATACTTGCAGCAGCAATGGATGCACCTGTTGCTGTCATGGAGACAGCAGGAGAAGGCGGACCATGGGGAATGGCAGTTCTTGCAGCATACATGGTAAATAGATCAGAAGGCGAAGCATTAGAAGATTACCTTTCAGGGAAAGTATTCCATGGAGAGAAGGGCACAGTAATGCAGCCTGACCCGGCAGATGTAAAAGGATTTGATGAATATATAGCAAGCTATAAAGCAGCAATCAAAGCACAGAAAGACATGGTAGAGGCATTGCCATTATAAAAGGAGAGGTAAAAATGCTTGAAGAATTAAAAAAACAGGTATATGAAGCAAATATGGAACTCCCAAGAAGAGGACTTATCACTTATACATGGGGAAATGTCAGTGGAATAGACAGGAAAACAGGGTATTTTGTGATAAAGCCAAGCGGAGTTGATTATGATGCATTATCACCGGATGATATGGTGGTTATGGATCTGGATGGAAACAAGATAGAAGGAAAATATAAGCCATCGTCGGATACAGCGACACATCTTGAATTATATAAGAAGTATCCGGACATCGGAGGTGTGGTGCATACACATTCACCGGAAGCTGTTGCATGGGCACAGGCCGGACGTGATATCCCGCTTTATGGAACAACACATGCTGATTATTTCCTCGGACCTATCCCATGTGCGAGAAATCTCACAAAAGAGGAGATAGATGAGGCATATGAAAAGAATACTGGAAAAGTTATAATAGAGACATTTGAGACAAGAAATATAAATCCTGTTTACACACCGGCTGTGCTTTGCCAGAATCATGGACCTTTTGCATGGGGAAAAGATGCAGCAGAGGCTGTACACAATGCGGTTGTATTAGAGGAAGTGGCAAAGATGGCAAGATACACAGAGATGATCAATCCTGATGTAAAGCCAGCTCCGGATAGTATAAAGGAGAAGCATTTTTACCGTAAACATGGTGCAAACGCATATTACGGACAGTAATTAATTTAGTTAAATAGGTTATTAGAGAGTGTGGTATATGATCGGGTATTGTAAGTTTTATAGGACTTGCAATACCCGATTTACATTAATTGGATGATGTAGTATATTTGTAAATGTAAAAAATTTAAACAGGGTGATTAGAAATGATTTTAGTTATTGAAATAGTATGCTGCAGTATTCTTTTTGCTATCCTTTTAATATGGAGAATAAAGACAAAACCAGAATGGAAAATTCAGGATATGCCAAAAGTTCTGCAAAAAAAAGTGGTAAGAAAACGTGAATACCGCCGAAAGAATTTTAAGATATTTACAGAAAAGGAAAAGACACTGAAGAGGCTGCCATTTTATATTTTGTCGGTTGTACTTCTTACCGTTATGATGTGGTTTGCAGGAGCAAGAAGCTTTGCAAAAGGATTCATATATTCGTTTTTGTTATGTGTGATAGTAAAATTGGTATGTGTGCTTGTAATTGATTGCGGCTGGTATGCTCATAATAAAAAAGTGTGGATAGATGGAACCGAAGAGCTTGCGCCGAAATCATATCAGAATTACAGATATTATTTTGGAACGATCCCAAGGGCTATGCTTATTGCCGCTTTTATGGCGGTATTCACAGGATTTTTTGTGGATATTATGCCGAGAATGGAAAACGATAATTATGCGGATAAGTACACAGAGGTAAATGATATATTAAATGAAGCTGTGAAAAATTATAAGGTTCCCGGAATTTCTGTTATGGTGGTCGATTCGGAAGGAATACTTTTTTCTGATAATTATGGAAAGTGTAAATCTTCACAGACTCCATTTGTTGTCGGAGCACTTGGCAAGTCTTTTACAGCATCATGCATCATGAAGCTTTCGAGAGAAGGAAGTTTAAGGCTTGAACATACTGTTGACAGGTATGTTGATGCAAAAAAATATTTCAAAGATCCGTCAGATGCAAAGAAAATAACGATACGCCAGCTGCTTAACAACACAAGCGGTCTTGGTGTATATCAGCATCTTGGAAATGCGAAGATCGTAAACAAAAATGGACAGTATACATATGCAAACATCAATTATGATCTGCTTGGAAAAGTTATAGAGTCTGTTACAGGTGAGACGTATAATGAATATCTGACAAAAAATATTTTAAAGCCGCTTGGTATGTATAATACTTCCGCAGATGAAAGAACAGCTAAGGAAAATGGACTTATACAGGGTTATAGAAATTACTTTGGAGTGAATCTTCCATCAGCAGCTAAATTCCCGGATGAGGATTCATGGGCTACAGAGTCTGCCGGATATATCACATCAAGCGCAGCTGATATGGGTAAATATCTCCAGATGTTTTTGCGCGGAGGCTATGGTGTTGTATCTGAAAAGGGAATAAGCACTATGCTATATAACAGGGTGCCGACTGAAAAGAGTGGAAAATATCAATATGGAATGGGATGGCTGTATACGGATGAGTATGTAGAGCCGGTATTTAACCATTCAGGACGTGCCCAGAATTATATGTCAAGCATGTATCTTCTGCCGGAAAGTGATATGGGGATTGTTATCCTTGCTGATACGAACGATTATCTGGTCACGAATGATCTGATGGATCAGATTTCAAACAAGGTTATGCTCACATTGCTCGGACATGCAGCAAAAGAACTTGATCCATATGCATATGAAGACAGCCATATGATAATCAATCTTATATATATAGCACTTGTTATTGTAGGGATAGTTGAGATAATAAGAGCCAGAAAATGGAAGAGAAATACAGAAGGAAATATGATCATAAATATATTCCTTCATCTGTTATTACCGACAGCTATTATGCTTCTGCCGGTAATAATAGGGGTTCCGTACTGGGTAATATGGGAATATGCACGGGATTCATTTATAGTGCTTACGCTGAGCGCATTCTTACTTTATATTGGTGGATTGATGAAACTAAAGAAATAGTCAATAAAAATAGCCAATAAATTTAAAGCAGGATATATTTGCAAAAAGACTTTACAAGTTTTTTGTCTGAATCTGTATGGCAGATGCTTAGTATGCAGCTGTCATACAGATTTGTTTTTTGCAGTAATGTGCAATTATCAGATGACAGGCTTATGCCGCACGGATATTTTTCGCTGCTGTTTTCATCAGAGATATATAATATGCTGTCTTTGTATTTTTCAAGTATGTCATCGGATAAGTAATCTCTTAGATCTGCATAGACACCGCCAGGGGCAAAGTGATCAAAAGTATCTTTGTCCTGAATGCTTATATCATATTCGCCTGCATTGTAGTATGCAGTAAGTGCAGCAATCTGTGAGTAATCGGTGCTGTTGTTTATATCAAGCATAATATTCTGGTTTAATGTTATCTGTGATTTTGATGTGTCATATCCGTTATCTGACAGAAATTTGTTCATGATATCTGTTGTATCGGCATCGCTTTGTGAATTGACACACAAAACATCAAGTACAGAGTCTTTCTGGGATTGCTTTTCGTGAATAAACGAAATAATAAAAATAAGTATAAAAATTACTGCGGCGATCGGGATTTTATAGTAATCCCATATATAATCAATTTTTCCTTTAAATGATAAATCCTTAAATTTTGTTTTATGTTCCATTTTTACCTCCGGTCTGAATTATTGACTTCATATACTCTGTTATGGCAACGACTATACGCAGGCAGGCTGCGCAGCTGCCCCGGACGTTACCTTACCACAAGTATAAGACATGGTGTGTGGGAATGCTATAAGTTTATAAAGTGTTTATAATTTGTATGGAAAAATATAATAAAATCTGTTAAAATACTTTTAGGCATTTTGCCTGATAAAGATTTTGGAAAGGAGCTACTATGAAAAAAAGCAATAGTAAAAGTAATAAGGTATTTGTACCTATTATTATAGTTCTTGCGATTCTTACAATTGCTGTTATAGCACTTACTGTTTTGGTCAGAATGAAGGGTGGTCATTCATCAAGTGCAAAAGAACAGAGCGATACATCAGTTGTGGAAGCTGTTGATAGTGGGACAGAGGTAGATTTTGTAGAAGACTATAAGCTTGATGATTATGCTTCAAAGGCTGCAGACGGAACACAGACTACAACAGGATCAGCTAAAATGGATGATCCAAATGGTTATATACTTCCGACAAGCAATTCAGCAGAACTTACGGATGCAGATCTCTATGGGCTTACAGCGCAGGAACTTACATATGCCCGTAATGAGATATACGCAAGATATGGGTATGTATTTGATTCAAAAGAACTTAACGATTATTTTGCTACAAAGAGCTGGTATACTGTAAATTCAGCCGCAACGGATGATTCTTTGAGTGATCTCGAAAAGAAAAACGCAGAGTTTATCAGAATCTATCAGGAAAATAATCAATTAAAATATGATGTAAAATAAGGAGGTATAAATATGTTTTGTCCGAATTGCGGAACAAAGAATGATGATGATGCACTGTTCTGTGGATCTTGCGGTACTAAATTACAAGACAAGGCAGTAGTACCACCAGTAGATAATGATTTTAAACCGGATATTGAACTTGTACAGGCAGAAGTTCAAAATGGGGCACAGGCATATGCACAGCCGGAAGAACAGACCCAGACGCAGACATATGCGCAGCCAGAGGAACAGGCTCAGCCACAGGCATACGCACAGCCGGAAGAGCAGGTTCAGCCACAGGCATACGCACAGCCGGAAGAGCAGGTTCAGCCACAGGCATATGTGCAGCCAGAGGAACAGGTTCAACCTCAGCAGTCGGTACAGGCAGGTGAACAGACTCAGTCACAGCCGTATACACAGCAAAATATATATGGACAGCCACAGATGCCAAATCAGCAGAATATGCCGGAATATCAGGCGCCGGGGCAGCAGTATTATGCACCTGTGCAGAAGCAGAAACCGCCAAAGAAACCATTTAAGGTAAACAAACTGGCTGTTGTAACTGGAATTTTAAGTGTCGCATTTATAGCTTCTATAGTTGTATTTTTTGTTGTTGGAAAAAATACATTCAGTGCACAGAATGTCGCAACAGATTACTTTAAGGCAATAATAAATGGAGACTGGGACGTTGCCTATGATATGATGGATATGGAGGAGTCTGACTTTATAAATAAAGATATGTTTGTAAAGGCGGTGAATGGTTCAGATACACTAAAAGTAAACAAATACACGGTAAAAGCCAGTGAAAGCAGTATCGCAGCGGATGCTGTGATAAAATACAGAAAACGTGGCGCATCATCGGATGATGAATTGGAGCTTTCCATGAATAAAGAAGACAGCAAGCAGTTTTTATTATTTGATTCATGGAAAATAAGCTCTGATTCATATACTGTAAGTGATTTTACTGTCCAGGTCCCAAGCGGAACAACTTTATATATCGATGATGTTGAGGTACCAGAGAAGTATATTGATGAAGATACAGATTCGTACACAACATATACAATAGATAAGCTGTTTAAAGGAACACATACTTTCTATATAGAAACAGGAGATTTTGAGAGTTCAAAAGGAACATATGATGTAGAGTATGATGAAGACTACTATACTGTGGATTCTATTAAAATAGACCAGAATTCCCAGAAAGAAATTGTTGATACAGCATATGGTTATATGAAACAGATTATTGATGCAGCATCAACAGGACAGAAATTTAATTCCATAAAAGATATTTTTACTGATGATGCAGCAAAGGATGCTAAAGACGAATATGAAAATTATTTTGCCAGTGAATTTTATGCATATGCAAAAGGTGATGGAATTACAGGAGTTGCGCTCTCAAATGTAGAGGCAGATGTAGAATCTGTATATATAGAAGAGGGGGAAGTATTTATTTCGATTTCTATCAGATATGATGATGCAAATACAGGATTGACGACAGATTGGTGGACAGGAAGTCTTAAAAACGGATCTGCGTCCACATCAGGAAGCACAGATATGCTTCTTAAATATGTTGATGGAAAATGGATTATTGCCAATGGATACTCAATACCTACAACAATATCTTACAATAATTGGTTCTAATTATATTTTTTAATATCAGGAGGAAAGAAAAATGGGAAATTTTTGTACTAAATGTGGAAAGCCATTAGCAGATGGTGAAGTTTGTAATTGTCAGGGGGCAGCACCACAGATAGATCCGGCTCAGCAGGTCGCACCACAGCAGCAGTCAGCCGCACCACAGCAGCAGTATCAGCAGGCACCACAGCAGCAGTATCAGCAGGCGCCACAGCAGCAGTATCAGCAGGCACCACAGCAGCAGTATCAGCAGGTACCACCACAGCAATATCAGCAGCAGTATCAGCAGATGGCACCACAGCAGTCGGCCGCATCTGACTATTTCAAGCAATTTTTTAACACAGCACTTAATGTCTGGAAAAAACCTGTCACAGCAGGCAAAGAGTACGTTATGTCTGGAAAGTTCACGCTTGCGATCGGATATCTTTTGGTCCAGGCTGTACTTGCAGTGATCCTTGGAATGGTATTTGAAGCAAGAAGCTCACTTGCAAATCTTGCAGAAATTGTAGGATCTTCAGTAGGAGTTACATATGTAAAAGTATTTTTCGGAACACTTTTTCTTTCTGCTATATTCAGCATAATGCTTGCAGGTCTTCTCTTAGGATTTAATCTTATTGCAAAAAACAATATGACATTTAAGAATGCACTCTGTCTTGCATCTGTAAGATCTATAGTTATTGCACCAGCTATGGTAGTTGCACTTATAATTATACTTATCAATCCTTTATGGGGAGGAGTATTCTCACTTATAATAAATATCTGGGGATTTATAGCGATTGTAAAAGCGCTTCCTGTAGTATCAGAGCAGAGTGATAACTTATTAGTCCACCTTATTACAGCAGCAATTCTTATATTTGTTATAATTGCACTTATAATAATGTTCACGATCGGACTTGAGTGTTATTGCCCGGGAGTTGTGTCTGAGATCAAATCAGCATTAGGAATGTTCAGCGGAAGCAGTAGTAGCATAAAAAATTATTGGTAAAATATAACATTGTATTAACATCTCGAAATAAAAGGGTCTTACAGTACTGTAAGACCCCTTTTTATTTTAGAGGGAATATGATATAATGAGCGAAGCGAAAATGAAATGGAGAGATTATTATGAAACCAAGCCATAGAAAAGATGTGATCATTGCGAGAATTATCTTCCTTGCAATATGTATAGCGTTAATATCAGTTATTGCAGCAGTGATATTTGTTATTGTTTCAAAGCATTCAGGTGGTCCGGATGAACAGGAACCGGCTGCAATAGTAAGTGAATCAGAGACGGCAACAGATGATAATACATATGTTGTAGGCGGACAAAATACAGAAAATATCGTGCAGGATGTCTATGTTATCACAACGGGTTCGGTAAATCTGAGAGAACAGGGAAACAAAGATGCGAAGATCCTTGCTATCTTAAAGGAAGGTACACAGCTTAAGCTTCTTTCAGAAGATAATGGCTGGACACAGGTTGATTATAATGGACAGACAGGATATGTAAGCTCTGAATACGTCAAACATGCAGACCAGATCGATTCAGAGGAAGGACAAGCAGAAGAAGATCAGACCTCGCAGACTCAGCAGACAACAGACCAGAACCAGACAGATCAGAATACAACTGACAAAAGCACAGCAGACGGCAGTGCTTCAAATACAACAAATTAACACATGAATAAAATTTCAGACCCGGGATATCAGACTGGAAAAAGCCTGATGTACCGGGTTCGTCTGAAATAAAACAGAGGATTTATTATGACAGGAATTATATGGGCGTGTATAGCAACGTTTCTTATAGCGGTTTCACCGGTTCTGGCAAAAGCAGGTACAAAAAAGACTGATCCTGCACTGGCTGGATGCGTTGTGGGGATCACATATGCAATAGTAACTTTTATAAGGACAAGCGGCAGGATAACAGCTTATAAATATAGCTATATAGAACAGAAAAGCTGGATATTTATAATATTAGCAGGAGCAGCAGCCGGATTTTTTGCAGTATGCTTCTTCAGGGCACTTGATCAGGGAGAGGCGACAAATGCAGTCCCTATTATGAAATGCAATTATGTTATTACAGGTATAGCAGCAATTTTTGTTTTTGGAACAAAGCCTGATATCAAACAATGGGTTGTTATGGGACTTATGGTATTGGGAACAGTCGTTATAACGATGCAGTCAGGTGGAAAAAAGAAAAACAGCTGGCTAGCATATGCTGTTCTATCGGCTATTCTTATAAGCACAGCGGATTTACTGGTAAAGTATGGTGCTGGAAAAATTGACGAATATGTAGTAAAATTCATATGCATTGTCATAGGGCTGGTAGTTCTTTTGATCGTTACATTTGCAACAGGTGGCATGAAAAAAATCAGGAATATGTCGTTTGTTGATGGAGTGTTTCTGATACTGTCAGCTCTTGCGATACCGGCAGCAGAAGATTTTTATTCCAGGTCAGCAGCGCTTGCAGGAAATTATGCAGCATATATATACGATGTATCGCTTTTGGTGATGATGATAATCGCAAGCGTTTCTTTAAAAGAAAAGATATCAGGCTTAAAGATAGCTGGAGCTGTGGTATTTATATCGTCATTATATTTGCAGATAATGTGGTAAAAAATTACATTATTGTAAACAATATGGAATGTCTGCATACAATAAATAATAAAAGGTATGGGGACGTTTATGGTACCATTTTATAGAACATTTCCCTTTTTGGAATATTACAAAAATGAGGATGAATACGAAAAAGATCTGATCAGGGTAAAAGAATCTTATCCGAAAGAAGTAGCTATGATACAATCTGCGGTAGAAAGACGCTGTGACGAACTTGAATATGAGGGTAGTCCGATCTATGATGAGGAACCGGACCGGCAGATGATAGCACTTGAGGCAGAAAGAATATCAGGAATGTTTATGAGTGAGCAAAGCAGTAAATGTATCCTTTGCTCATTGACCCGGATACTGCTTGACAATGAAATCTGCAGAAGGCGGTGCAGATTTCGCAGATACAGAAGATTTTGGTGATTATGATAGGATAATAAGGCGCAGATATGAGCAAAAAAGTGATAAAACCAATAGTACTTGTTATAGTATTTATTGTGGCAATTATATTATTTGGGATAACAACGAACAAGGGAAACAAGGATATGACGACGACAATGGCAGCAGCGAGGCTGCCTGTTATAAGTTTTTACAGCGGCGGAAATCTGATAGATCAGGCGCATGGCTATGTTGATGATATGGATGAAAAGCTTATGAGGGATTCTATAATACCGGTTGCAGGTGACAGGAAGCTTGATATATCTATCGCCTCATATGCTATGGGTATAGATGATATTTCATACCAGATAAGAAGCATGGACTCTGAAAGGCTTGTGGCAGAAGAGGAGCTTAAGGATTACAATGTGGCTGATAACCATATTACTTCTTCGATAACTATTCCAAATGTTTTGAACGAAGATGAAGAATATCTCATAATATTTAAGCTGCAGTCGGGTGATGAAACTATAAAGTATTATTCGAGAGTTATGCAATGTAGTGGAAACAATGCGGAACAATCACTTGAATTTGCACTTAAATTTCATGACGAAACATTTGCTGACGATGGAAAAACGTTTGTTGCGACATATATGGAGAGTACGACAGGTGATACAAATACATTAAATTATGTGAACCTTAACAGTTCGTCAAAACAGATCACCTGGGGAGATTTTGCATGTGAGCAATACGGGGATGCATCTGTCGCTTTCAAGGAAATAAATGATTCATATGATGTTATAACGATAGATTATGTTGTATCACATGTGACAGACAGTGGAGAGACAGAGTATTATAATGTAGAGGAATACTTCAGATTGAGACCGACAGATACAAGAATGTATGTACTCAATTATGAAAGGACAATGAATCAGATATTTAACAGTGAGAATAGTTTTGCAAAAGATCCAACAAATATTATGCTGGGAATAAGGGATGGTTCAGTAGAATATAAGACAAATGAAGCAGAAAATGTTGTTGCCTTTGTGCAGCAGGGAGATCTTTTTTCGTATAATCAGACAAACAATGAATTGACGAAGGTATTCAGCTTTAGAAGTCCGGAGGGGATTGATATCCGGGAAAACTGGAACCAGCACGATATAAAAATAGTTTCAGTGGATGAAGCAGGAAGTATAGATTTTATCGTGTATGGATACATGAACAGGGGAAACCATGAGGGCGAAGTGGGTACATGCGTATATCATTATGATGGCCTTGCACATACTATAGAGGAGGAAGCATTTATTCCTTCCAAGTCGTCATATGAAGTCCTGAAGGCGGAGATGGGAAAACTGTTATATGTAAACGAGAATGGAATCCTCTATCTTATGTTTGAAGGAAATGTATATGAGATCAAACTGGATAGTCTTAAGGTAGAAAAAATTGTTAAAAATCTTGAGGCGGGATGCTATGCAACATCATACGATAACCAGTATTTTTCATGGGTTGATGTTGACAGCCAGTATTCGACAACAGAACTGAGTGTCATGAATCTGAAAACAAAGGAAGTTATAAAGATAAACAAAGGTGATGACCAGTATCTAAGACCTCTTGGCTTCATCGGCAATGATTTTATATATGGAGTGGCAAATGCAGCAGATGTTATATCAGATGCGGCGGGAAATACTACATTTCCTATGCACAGTATTATCATAATGGATGTCACAGATCAGACACAGCTTAAAGAATACACACCGGCAAGCGGGTATGTTGATAGTATAGCAATAGATGATTATACAATAAATGTAAACCTGATCGCTGCATCTAACGGAGTATATACCGCATCAGGAAGTGATACGATAATGAACCGTGAGGCAGATAAATCGGATAAAGTATATATTTCCACAGCAGGTGACGAACAGAAATTATCAGTTATGCAGATTACATTTTCTAAAGAAATAGATACATCCAAGGTAAAGCTATTGTACGGACAGGACATTATAGAGGACAGGGATGATACTGTCGATATAGAAAAAGATGAAGCTATAGAAAGATATTATGTGTATGAAAAAGGTGATGTTACCCTTGCGACAGATAACATATCAGATGCAATAAAAGAAGCGAATGACAGACTTGGTGTTGTTATTGATTCAAAGCAGCAGTATGTATGGATGAGAGCCAGAAAAAATGCTGTTTCGCCATTTGAAAATATTACTGCAAATGTAACAGACCAGGGCTCATCATCATTGATAAGGGCTATAAGCGCCATGCTTGGATATAATGACGTATCGGTAAGTGTCACAGAACTTATTAACTCGGGAGAAAAGGGTGTAGATATATTAAGGTCAAACCTTGCAGATGCAAATGTTCTTGACCTGCAGGGTGTTGACACAGAGGAAATATTATTTTATGTAAGTCAGGGAAATCCGGTTTTTGCGATGACAGGAAATAACGATGCGGTTATTGTTACAGGTTACACATCAGATGGATATTTATATTATTATAATCCTGATACTGACAAAACAGAATCTATAAGTTTTAAGGATGCAGATGCCATGTTTTATAGTGGGGGCTATCATTTTATAACATATTTGAAATAGTATACTATTGTAATAATGACAGATTTATTAATTAAAAAGCATATATGTTAGTGTAAGTTTAACAGAAATATGCTAAAGCATTGAAAAGAAATGGATAATGAGCTATAGTAATAAAGTATGAAAAGGCTTGATTATAAGGAGAACATATGAGTAAGAAAAGTATTGTCGTTTCAAATGTTTCTGAAGGTCATGACAATCCAATTGCTGAGCTTGTTCAAGTGGCATGCAAGTTTGACAGCGAAATTACATTGGAGAGTGATAATCGAAAGATTAATGCGAAGAGCATAATGGGAATTATGGCGTTTAATCCTTCAGAAGGTATGTCCGTGGACATCGTTACAAAGGGTGAGGATGAGCAAGAGGCATTAGTTGCAATTGAAAAGTTTTTAGTATGTGAATAGTTGTGCATGAGGAGGAAACTATGATGCAGAAAAAAGTAGTTAAAGCTAGTGTAAAAGCAACAGAAGCAAAGGTAGCAGAGACAGTTAAGGAAGTTGCAAAAGCAGCTGAAAAGAAAGCTGAAGAAATTTCAAAGGCGGTAGAACCTGTTAAAGAATCAGCAGTAGAGACAGCTAAAAAAACAGAAGTGGACAAAAAGGCTGAAGCAGTTAAGAAAACTGTGACAAAGAAGGCTGCTGAGGCAAAAGCAACAGCTAAGAAAACTGTAGTAAAGGCTGCTGCAAAAGCTGCAGAGGTAAAGCCACAGCTGATCGTACAGTATCAGAATAATGAAGTTGATACAGTTGTTGTTGAGGAGAGAGTAAAAGCCCAGTTCATATCAGAAGGACATAAGGCTTCCACAATTAAGAAGGTAAGCATTTACATAAAGCCAGAAGAATATTCTGCATATTATGTCATTAATGACAAATTTTCCGGTCGTGTAGATCTGTTTTAATTAATTAAATATGGAATAAAAGACAGCCGCTGGATGTTTAAAACATCCAGCGGCTGTTTTTGCGTTACTCCAGCAGTTATCAGCCGCAGGCTATCATGTGCGTAAGCACATAAAAAAGCTCATCTGTATAAAGATGAGCATGAAAAAAGCGGGTGATGGGAATCGAACCCACGTATCCAGCTTGGAAGGCTGGTGTTCT
>OKUR01000218.1_pt1 | contig 31252 bp, 30 predicted proteins | sample 1606671 | NCBI WGS metagenome assembly OKUR01 (sample SAMEA3882519, study PRJEB24775) | human gut metagenome | biome: human-associated habitat; feature: intestine environment; material: feces | place: Netherlands | collected 2009/2010 | reverse complement strand
CAATATTCGACTAGTGGATGTTCAAAATTATTATTATAGGTTAGCTTATGCAAGATTATTATCTGAAAAGAAATATGTCGATTTTAAAGAGAGTGCTCCAGAACTATTTTCAGCACTGCGTGATAATTCTGACATAACTTCTGCGAAAATAATGATAGCAAAGCTTGAGAAGGTGTTGATAGATGCGTAAATATCCCAGAAATGTAGAAGAGAAAGATAATTACCTTTCTCTTTTGATATTTCCGAATTTGATGCTATACATAATTGCATTTGCAGGATTTGATTATTTTTATAATAATGTATTTTGTGAATTTAAGGCAGAACTTCATTTAACAAAGATATTATACTTTTTAATGATTGTGATATGTTCTTATAATGCTTCTAAACTCATTTTGACGCTGGTTGAGTTTCCGTACAGAACCTATAAGGGTGAGCATTATACATACAGGAATAAATTTAATTTTTTCAAGGCAATTTATAAAAAACAATTATTTCGCATTTTTATAATGTTTTTGCTCTTTTTTCTCTGTATGCTCATTCATATGAATTTAAAAGCATTTGATTATGAAATTACGCCTGAACATCAAACAAATATTAAAGAAAATCAGAGCGTTGTATCCTCTTCTGATTTAAAAGATGATGATTCAATTCTATTAGCGGAAATTACGATTGAAGAAAATAAAAATATTATTCTTATAAACAGACCCGAAATACCGCAGAAAGAAACTGATAAAAACTTATTTTGGTATGTAACCCAAAATGGCAAATTATGCAAATGTTTTCAGGCATACCGTAAAACTTGGACTAATTTTTTGACTTTTGCTGATAAAGGCGATTACACAGTTACTTTAGTGATTGATTATGATGATGCTACAGGAGAATATACTCCCATTAGTAACACGATTGAATACACGGTTGAATAATAAGGAGGAAAAACAATGACCCAATTCACAAAATCATTTCTATGGAGATTTATACTAGATATAATTCTACTTGGAATTTTCGTAAGACTTTTGCAGAACATTATCTTGGCGATTCTGTCAAGAAGTATGGAAACTTATTCGACCCCGTTTCTTATTATTGAAGCGGTTGTCGTATCAGTAATCAGTATGCTGTTTATCTGTTTTATTACATACTGGAATATCGGTGTTATTTCAAAGAAAGGTTGTTATGACTATCCGATGGATTCAGATAAATGGTTCAGAAATTTTGCATTTATCAATATTGGGATAAATCTGATCTCAACCATTATCAGCTTCATTCAGTGGAGAGAAAACGTAGCCGAACAAAACGCCAGACTAGACAGGTACGCTGAGAATACATATCTTACAGAGGCAGTTGAACAGTCAAGACAGCAGATAAGCAGTTTGAATACTACTCTGATTATTTGTCTTATAATTGAGAACGTAATAGGAATAGTGATACTCTTCCTGCTACTGCCGAAACTGAAAAAGCGGTACAATGAGTGCTAACAGAATAATATGAAAATATGGAGTATAACAAAAGCTTTTAAAGCCTAAAGTTATACTCCTTTTTTATCAGACCTTTTTGTTTTAAAAGCAGAAAGGTCTATTTTTATGTCCATTTTTAAGACATGGCAATGCTTAATTGCCAAATACCCGTAGCCTTCGTTTTGATTCAGAACAAAAATCAAAACGGAGGTAAAAATATGAGCTATAATCATGGCTTGGAGGAAAAGAAATTTAAAGAACAGTGGCAGAAAACTGCCGAGGAGTATAGAAAATCAGGGATGACAGAGGAACAGATAGCGGCAATTTATGAATTTGACCGAGAGGTCTTTAACTCTGACCGACGTTTCAAAGAAAGAACAGTTGGATTGTTTGATAACGAAAACAGTAAAACGCTAATGGTTTACGATGATTATTCGGCTTACAATCGTTACAGTTGGATTGATGAAATTGAGGATATGGAAGTGTATTCACAAATCATGTCCTTGCCGGAAATCTGGCGAGAAGCTTTTACGATGTACATATTTGACGGGTACACTCAAAAGGATATTTCATCAAAATTACTGAAATCGAGGCGCACAATAGCATCATGGGTTGGTAAAATCGCTGAAATTTTATTTTAAGTTGCCGAAACAGTCGTTTTCATCGGCTACAGGGCGAAAGGGAAAAAAGGAACAATTCAAATCCCTTTAGCATCTTGAAAATTGAATATCAGCATCGGGAATACGTCAATCCTGCGGCCGGTATAAAATCTCGGCAGCCAAAGAAGCCATACGCCATGACAGTCTTAGCTTTGCACGACAACGAGCGAAAAATATGAAGCTTCAAAATCCGGAACAGCTTTCCGGAACGGCGATGAAACGCAGGAGGATAATGATACTTCCGCTCAGCCACAGACTCAAGCAATGGGGGCGGCTCTGAGAGAACCTCAGAGGGATGAGACGTCCATGAGATGAATAAGCTGTTCATCGTTTCCGATGTTCCGCCGTGACGGATATTGAGGATAAGTATCACGGAAAACGTCCGAAACAAAATGAATCGGACGAAGGCAAAACGAATTAAAGGCGGTTTGCACACTTTTGCAGACCGCCAGTTACATATAAATTAACAAAGGTCAGGAGGCTGATATATGAGCGAAAAAGATAAGCCTGAAAAATCGGATTTCCGATCTGAATATGATAAATTTGGAGTCAATATTCCTACTCCGACAATCAGATTATCGGACAAGCATCCATGCTGCGGATGCGTGTGGTATGACAGAAATGCAGACGTACTGTTCTGTCCGTTTCATAACTGTGTCAGAAACAAGAAAGGCTTTGAAGCTCCAGAGAAAAAGGTGAACAAAAATGCTGATCAAACGAGGTGATATCTTTTACGCAGACCTTGATCCCGTTGTCGGTTCGGAACAAGGCGGTATCCGCCCTGTGCTGATCGTACAGAATAATGTGGGAAATAAGTATAGCCCTACTCTTGTTGTTCTGCCGTTGTCGACTGCGAAGAAAAATCACCTGCCTACACATATTCACATTTGCGGTTCAAAATCATTGCCAAGGGATTCAATTGTTCTTGCAGAGCAAATTAGAACTATTGACAGATACCGATTGAGAGAATATGTAGGTTCGCTTGACAAGGAAATCATGGACGAGATCAACAGAGCAATGAAAATTAGCATAGGAGTGGATTTTAATGACTAAATTCGGACAGGCAGAAATAATGGATTACTTTATGAAACAATTTATTCAGGAACACAGTGCTTGGTTCAGCGAAGATCAGATAGATGTTATCAATATGAGAAACACTCAGGATGCATACAATTATCCGTCTTCAAAAGACGCTGCATGAGGAGGTTTTAAAATGTTAGGATTCGTTATAGGGTTATTCGTCGGCGGAACAGTAGGAGTATTCACAATGGCAATGTGCATAGTCGCAGGAGAAGCTGACAAGCGTGAAAACTGCACAGATTAGGACAGATAATTTCATTGAGTTTGGTGATTCAAATTCAGAAAGAATTGTGGTATCCTTGTTAGTAAAACGGAGGTGAACAAAATGCCTACAGTAACGGTGATACAGCCGACCATAGCAGAAGAACAAGATACAAAGATCCGTTGTGCCGCCTATTGCCGAGTATCAAGCGATTCCGAGGATCAGCTCAATTCCTTTATGGCACAAACAAGGTACTATGAAAAGGCTTTTGAAGGCTCGGAAACCGAACAGCTTGTGGATATCTATGCTGACGAGGGTATCACAGGTACTCGTGAGGATAAGCGTGACGAATTTCAGCGAATGATAAAGGACTGCCGCAGAGGTAAAATCGACATGATTTACACTAAGTCCATAAGCCGATTTGCTCGAAACACAAGGGATTGCCTGAAAAACGTAAGAGAGTTAAAAAGTCTTGGTATAACAATACTTTTCGAGAAAGAAAATATTGATACAGCCAATATGACCGATGAAATGATGATAACGATAATGGGCGGTCTGGCACAAGAAGAATCAACTTCGATTTCGCAGAATATGCGGTGGAGTATTCAAAAGAGAATGCAAAATGGAACATATAAAAATGCTACTCCGCCGTTCGGCTTTAAAAAGGTAAACGGTGATTTGGAAGTTGATGAAAATCAAATGCAGATAGTTCGTCAGATGTTTGAATGGTATGTCAGCGGATATGGTTTGCAGGGGATTGCAAACAAGCTTAACAGCATGAATATACCAAGCAGCAAACAGTCGGTTTTGTGGAAAGCGGATAATGTGAAATATGTGCTTAAGAATGAACGATATATCGGAGACGCTCTTTTTCAGAAAAGTTACGTTACCGAAACGCTGCCGCATATTAAGAAAAGGAATTACGGTGAAAAGCAGAAATATTTTGCAATCGGTGTAAATCAGCAAATAGTTGATAAAGAAACCTTTTATGCAGCGCAAATGCTGTTGAAATCTCGTCACAGAGATTTTGAAATCAACGCCTATCCATTAAGCAAAAAAGTGTTCTGCGGAAAATGCGAAGCGACATTTAAGCACAGAAACCGAAAAAGCGGTGCGTATTGGATATGCCGTACACATGACGTTAATGCATCGGATTGCGAAAACGGAAGCATACCGGAGAGCAAAATCTACTTGGCTTTTATCTGTTTGTGTAACAAGCTGTGGTACAATTACCAAACTGTCCTTATACCACTTCAAACAGCATTACAAGATTTAAAACTGAAAAAATACAGTGGTCAAACTCAGGTTATGGATATCCACAAAGAAATCGCCAAGTTTCGAGAACAAACTCACGTCCTCGCAAGACTGAAAACTAAGGGATTTCTTGATGAGGCAAAATATATTGAGCAGACTAACGAGCTTACTGCGAAAATCAATAAATTGCAAACCGAACTGAAAAAGCTAACACGTTTCGATGACGAGGACGGAACCCTTGACCAGATAGATATGCTGGTTAATTTTTTTGAAAAGATGAAAAATCCCATGATCGAGTTTGAAGAATCGGCTTTTGAGAGCATTGTGGACAAGATTGTGGTTATAGATCATCATGAGTTGGAATTCCATTTGATAGGCGGATTGAAATTCAAAGAAAAGATAAAATAGACAAATTCATTATCATAGATTTAGTGCCTTTGGATATAGCTATTTCAAAGGCTTTGTGATATTGTTGTAAGCGGAGGTGAAATCAAATGCCAAAGAATAGAGTTATCCCGTTCGGCTATTGCATGAAAAACGGAGAAATAACTACCGAGCCCAAAGAGGTCTATGCAGTTGCAACTATTTTCAGCGAATATCTTAATGGTAAAAGCCTTTCGGAAATCGCCAAGCAAATGGAGTCTGAGAAAATTCAATATTCCGAAGATGCAACACATTGGAACAAAAATATGATCAAGCGGATAATAGAAAATGAGAAATACTTGGGTACTGAAAAATATCCGAAGATAATTGATGATGATATTTTCAGACAAGCAAATGAAAAGCGAGTGCGTAAAGCAACTACGCTTAATCTGATACCCGATGATTTGCAGGAAATAAGGAAACGTACATACTGTGCCGAATGTGGTTACAGACTTTCAAGAATAGGCGGTAATTCAAAGTACGAGCATTGGGACTGCAGAAATCCCGATTGCTACAAGCTAGAATATAGATTGACAGATCAGATGATTATCGGTGCAGTGCTTAATGTTTTGAATTCTGCAATAGCTAATCCGAGTTTGTTGGAAATGGGCGGAGAAATAAGCACATATTCTCCCAACGCCGATGTGATACGAAAACAGAATGAAATCAATCAGATGACGGATTCTTCGCAAGTGGATTTTGACAGAGTAATAGCAGAGATTTTCAAGCTTGCCGAGATGAAATATGACTGCTGTTCTTATAATGACAGTCCGCAGAAAACAGATGAAATCAAAGCAATACTTCAAAATCACAAACAATTAAATACACTTGATATTGGCTTGTTCAAAACGTGTTTTTCACGAATTTGGATAAGCCATTTTTGTACCATAGAAGTTGAGTTTATCAATGGAGTGAGGATTAAAAATATAACTGAGAGGAATGAGAAAAATGTCTACGGCATCAAATGTAACGATAATTCCTGCGAAAGTGCAGACAGCAGAAAACAGGGATAAATATCATCAACTGAGAGTAGCTGCATACTGCCGAGTATCCACCGAACAAGAAGAGCAGCAGAACAGCTATCAGGTCCAGATTGCATACTACACAGACCTCATAAACCGTAAAAAGGAATGGATGCTCGCAGGAATTTTCGCCGACGAAGGCATAAGCGGAACTCAGACAAAAAAGCGTACAGAATTTAACCGCATGATAAGAATGTGCAAAAATAAGAAAATCGATCTTGTGATAACTAAGTCCATATCAAGATTTGCACGAAATACGGTTGACTGTCTTGAGTATGTTCGACAGCTAAAAGATTTAGGGATAGGTGTTATTTTCGAGAAAGAAAACATAAACACGCTGACCATGACAAGCGAATTTATGATAGCTCTGTACGGTTCGTTTGCACAAGCTGAGAGTGAATCAATTTCAAAGAATGTTTCATGGGGTAAAGAAAAAGCTTACCGTGAGGGCAAGGTACAGTTTCAGTATAAATATCTTCTGGGCTACAAAAAGGGTGCAGACGGTAATCCTGAGATAGTTCCGGAAGAAGCGGAGATCGTGCGACTGATATATACGCTGTTCCTTGACGGATACAGTATGACCAGAATCAAAAAAATTCTAGAAAACAAGGGATATTTGACCACACAAGGCAAAAAAGTTTGGAACGAATCTTTAATAAGAAGCATCCTGAAAAACGAAAAATACGTGGGTGACGCACTTCTGCAAAAGACATTTACTTCCGACTGTATCACTCACAAGGTTGTAAAGAATCACGGCGAACGCCCGATGTATCTTGTGACAGATCATCATGATCCGATAATTGACCGTGACACATACAACAGGGTTCAGCAGGAGCTTGCAAGGCGTTCCAGTAAACGTAAAATCAGTGATAAAACTACTACGGAACAAGGAAAATATTCAAGTAAATACGCACTTACCGAACTGCTTATCTGCGGTCACTGTGGTACGCCTTATCGCAGAACTACTTGGGCATCTCGTGGAAAAAAGCAAATAGTCTGGCGGTGTATCAGTCGCCTGGAACATGGGAAAAAGTACTGTCCTGACTCGCCCACCATAAAAGAGGAAGCACTCCATAAGGCTATAATCCATGCTATAAATAACTATTATTCTTGTCGAAATGACATTGCAAGGATTCTGAAAGCGAATATCGGTTCTGTACTTGAATGCCAGGGGCAGGAAGAAATTATTGCTGCCGAAAACAGACTTAAAGAGATCGACAAGGCAAGGAATGATTTAGTTGGACTGATAGCAACAGGTGGTTGTAATGAGGACAAGCTGGATTCAGAATTTGCAAAGCTTTACGGTGAGGAACAGCAGCTTAGCGAAAGACTTACCGTGCTGAAATCTCAGAATAAGACCTCTGCTGAAACTCAGGCAAAACTGGATAAAATCATGGATATGATAGAACACGAGAAGTTTGAGTTGGAGACCTTTGATAATGTGCTTATCCGAAAGCTGATTGAGTGCGTAAAGGTACTTAGCAAAACCGAAATACTGGTGATTTTCAAAGGCGGTTACGAAGTCAAGGCAGAAATTGAATAACACTTAAATTACGGCTTGTGGTATATCCGCAGGCTGTTTTTGTTGGGGGTGATCTATTGGCAAGCAATTTTGAGGGAATAAAAACTCAACGATTTGGTGTGGAAGTAGAATGCACAGGCTTAACAAGATCGACAGCTGCAAAGGCGGTCGCAAAGGTATTAGGCGGTTCTCCCGAGCATTTCGGCGGCGGTTATGACAGATACGATGTTTACGACGGCAAAAACAGGCGTTGGAAAATCATGTCCGACGCAAGTATCAGATGTACGAATAAAAACGGGAATCCGGCTTCCAAGCTGTATTCCGTCGAGCTTGTAACTCCTATTCTGGAATACGAGGATATGGCGACGCTTCAGGAAGTGGTTCGTTCTATTCGCCGAAGCGGAGGCGTTTGCAACGAAACAACAGGAATCCATATTCATATTGATTTTGAGCCTTATGACGCACAAAAACTTAGAAATCTGGTAAACATTTTTGCAAGTAAAGAGGATATGCTCTATCAGGCTTTGCAAGTAAATTCGGATCGTGAGCAGCATTATTGCAAAAAAGTGGACAAGCGTTTTCTTGAAGAACTTAACCGAAGAAAACCAACTGACTTGCAGACGATAAAAAGGCTATGGTACGGCGATGACCGTGAGTATCACTCACATTACGATCCGTCACGGTATCGTTGCCTGAATTTACACCCAGTGTTTACAGATAACAATATCGAGGTAAGAGCGTTCAACGGTTGCCTGAATGCAGGAGTTCTCAGGGCATATATTTCACTGGTTCTGGCAGTCAGCAATCAGGCTCTGACTCAGAAATCAGCAAGTTCCCGTGTGACACAGAGTGAAAATCCTCGCTATACGTTCCGTACATGGCTTATCCGAATAGGTCTGAACGGGCAGGAGTTTAAAAACTGCCGCAAGCACTTGCTTTCACATCTTGAGGGTAATATTGCGTGGCTTCATCCCGAAGATGCCGTTAAACAACGTGAAAGGCTGAAAGCAGAACGACAAGCCGCCCGTGAGCAGCGTGTCGAGCCTGTAAGCGAGGTTCAGCAGTTAAACGAAAATGTACCCGATGAAAATTTCGAGCCGTCAGAGAGCGAATGTGAGGACTTTGAAGAAGATGAAGAAATGGGCATGGAAATGTCTATGTGATCGGAGGTAAAAATGAAAAATAAACAGCTATACATTGCCTATGGCAGCAACATCAATCTTAAACAAATGGCATATCGGTGTCCGCATTCAAAGGTTGTGGGAACATCGGAGATCAAGGATTATGAATTGGAGTTCAGAGGCGTTGCGACTATTGTGCCTAGCAAGGGTACAAGTGTTCCTGTTCTTATCTGGGAGCTTGATGAAAGAGATTTGCCTACCCTAAACCGTTATGAGGGCTATCCGAGGCTTTACAGACAGGAAAAAATGTCTTTTGATTTGGATGGCAAAGAAGTCTTAGGCATGGCATATCTGATGAATTATGGGGAACTTTCTCCGCCAAGTCAGCAGTACTACAATACGATTTTACAGGGTTACAGAGAGAACGGTCTGGATGAAAAATATCTTCAAACAGCTTTGGAAAATTCGCTGTTCCTTGAACATTCCGTAAATGACGAGTTGTATGAGGACGAATTTGAAGATTACGACCTTGACGACGATATGCAGATGAGATTTTAAGGAGAGTGGTTGAATGAAATACAAAGGATTTTATGTGAAGATTACTCCCGATACTGATCTGCATCGGGAGGACAAGGACGGAAATGATATTCGCTGTGAGGGCTTCACTATTGAAGTTTTTGCGGATGAATCCGAAAAACTCGAAATCGATGTTTTTTCAGTGGCAGTTGATTTTGAACTGCTGAAAGACAGTCTTGAAGAAGCGGAGCAGTTTGCTATGGATTATATCGACTGCGAGGAAAAAGAGTATTGCAGGATGATTGACGAGTTTAATAAAAATTAACGTGGAAGTAAATGATGATCACAAAAAAGACTTTTATGACAATAGTTAATGCTTTGGATTTCGGTATTTGCAAATGCAGGCAATTCTGCGAGGTTAATAATTTATCTTTAGAAGAAACAAATGAGTTCATACACGGCGGTAATTTGCAGAATGATTTGCTGAAAATGCTTGAAACGGTTATGCTCGATCGCTACGGTATTATCCGTGATTTTATTTATAAGCGCGATGAGAACGGCGAATTATTCTTTGGCATTCCGCAGCGAAACGGTGTTATTGAGATTTACCTCATAACGAGCTCAGAAGAATTATATGAATATTTGCTGGAACAGGCAGCGGGAGCATTATTAAATTTTATACCAAGAGATATGAGATAATTCTTTTAGATATGGGTTGTATAATCGAGTACAGCCCCGTACATATTAAAAAATCTCTTGACATTTTTTGATGCATATGATATAATAAATTTAATGACAGGTTATGTGATTTTAAAAGATATCTCATAAGCCGCAAAATCAGGTGAATTTAATGTCATCTTTTTTGTTCCAGTAGCACACAAAAGACCGTAGATTTTTTCTGCGGTCTTTGTTTTTTATACATTCTTTCAGCAACCAAAAGAGAGGTTTTGCAACTGAGTATAAGTAAACATAAAAAACAAAATGTGAACAAAAATAATTCGGGATTGCGTGTTTACAAACTGGTAAAAATGTGTTATACTTAAAGTGCAAAAGAATTTCATCAAAGGAGGTCTGAAAAATGAAAAAGATAATAAACAGAAAAAATGCAGCGGCAGTGGCTTGCGCCGCTATGATGATATGTGCGGCAGGTGCTGTGCCTGACAGCGTGCTAAGTGTGAGTATGCCTGTGCAGGCGGCTGAAGCTGTGGTACAGACAAGTCTGCCTCAGGTCACAGGGCTGACATCTAAAACGCCTGATATAAGCTCCATAAGACTTAGCTGGAACGCTGTGAAGGGTGCAGACGGCTATTCTGTGGGAATGCGTTCAAAGGGTAAATATCCTGAGATAGCAGACGTGAAAGGCACGACCTACACTGTCAAGGGTCTGCCTGCGGCAACAAGGGAGAATTTCAAGGTAAGAGCCTATAAGATAGTAGACGGAGTTAAGATATACAGCGACTATTGTGAAAACTACAATTCCGCCACAAATCCAAGGCAGGTAACAGGAGTAAAAGCTTCTGACATCACCGCTTCTACCCTTGACCTTAACTGGAAGTCTGTAGGCTGTACAAGCTACAAGGTGTTTATTTACACAAACGGCAAGTGGAAGAACATAGCTTCATCTACGGTAAATTCCTGCGCAATAAACGGACTTTACGCAAAGACTACATACAGATTCAAGGTAAGAGCCTGCAAGACGGACGATAAAGGTTCAAATCACTATGGAGCATATTCCGAGGAGATAACCGTCAAGACCCCAGACCACACTGTCGAGGTCATAAACGGCATGAGCTATGTTGACGGAGTGCTTTTGGCGAACAAAACATATTCCCTCCCTGCAAGCTACGACCCAAAGGGTCTGACCAAAGAAACATCAACGGCATTCAAAAAGATGCAGACCGCTGCATATAAAGACGGCATAAGCCTGTGGGTATGCTCAGGCTACCGCTCTTATTACGATCAGAGGTACCTTTATAATATGTACTGCAACCGTGACGGCAAGGCTGCGGCAGACAAATACTCCGCAAGACCCGGCTACAGCGACCATCAGACGGGCATGGCAATAGACGTAAACAACGCCAGCGACTCATTTAACGGTACAAGAGAAGCCAAGTGGCTTGCCAACAACTGTGCGAAATATGGTTTTATAATTCGTTATCCAAAGGGCAAAGAGGCTTACACCGGTTATCAGTATGAGTCTTGGCATATAAGATATGTAGGCACGCCTTTAGCACAAAACATAACCAACAGCGGACTTTCTCTTGAAGAATACTTCGGGATAACTTCGCAATACAAGGATTGACATATGGTTCAGACCGCTGTTCACGGGCATCTGTGAACAGCGGTCTTTTGTTATTATCCATGCTCACTTATCACTTGAAATCTTGCATTTCACCATGATCTGTGTTATACTATATTTAAGGTAATACCGCACAAAGATCGTGCGTCAGATGCGTAGTCAGATTTTTGTGTGATATGACGGAAAATCCGCAAGCAGATGGCGTGCAAAGCCGTCAGGCGGGCTTTGTGCGGTGTTGCCTTGTATATTTCACTAAGGAGGTCATCTCTATGCTTCTTTCAGGTAAGACGGTCGTTCTCGGCGTCAGCGGCAGTATTGCGGCTTACAAGATCCCAACTTTAGCAAGGCTGCTCAAAAAGCAAGGCTGCAATGTTCAGGTACTCATGACACAGAACGCCACTCAATTTATAAACCCTATCACTTTTGAATCCCTCACAGGCAATAAGTGCCTTATAGATACTTTTGACAGAAATTTTCAATACAGTGTTGAACACGTTGCTCTTGCAAAGCAGGCTGACCTTGTTATGGTCGCTCCTGCTTCCGCTAATGTTATCGGAAAGATAGCATACGGCATTGCTGACGATATGCTCACCACCACTGTCATGGCTTGCCCTTGCAAAAAAATGATATCCCCTGCCATGAACCACAATATGTATCACAATCCTATCGTTCAGGACAATATCCGGAAGCTTGAGCGTTTCGGCTACGAGATGATCGCTCCTGACAGAGGTATGCTTGCAAACGGTGATGACGGCGACGGCAGAATGCCTGAGCCTGAGGTGTTGTTTGAATACATTCTTCGGGAGCTTGCTTTTGAAAAGGACCTTGCAGGCAAAAAGGTGCTTGTTACTGCCGGTGCGACCATGGAAGCTATCGACCCTGTGAGGTACATCACTAATCATTCAAGCGGAAAAATGGGCTGTGCACTTGCTAAAGCGGCTATGCAAAGAGGTGCAAAGGTGACGTTGGTGGCAGGTCACATGGAGGTTTTGCCGCCTATGTTCGTGGACGTTGTGAACGTAAAGTCTGCGGCGGATATGTTTGAGGCTGTCACAAAGCTTGCTCCTGAGCAGGATATTATCGTAAAGGCGGCGGCTGTGGCTGACTATACGCCTGTTGCGGTGGCTGACAACAAGATAAAGAAGTCTGATGACGACATGAAGATAGAGCTAAAACGCACGCAGGATATTCTTAGCTATCTAGGTCAGCACAAACGTGACGGTCAGGTCATATGCGGTTTTTCCATGGAAACGCAGGACGTTATCAAAAACTCTGAGAAAAAGCTCACCAACAAAAACTGCGATATGATATGCGCAAACTCACTAAAGACCGCTGGCGCAGGCTTCAAGACGGACACTAACGTTATCACCCTTATCACTGAGGGCGGTGCTGTGGAACTGCCTATTATGACCAAAGAGCAAGCCGCTCACAGGATACTTGACGAGCTTGCGGCAATGATATAAGTGTACGATAATATGTACAGATAAATAGATCACGAAGGGAAATACCCAATATGAAACGTATTGAGATATATGAAAACGGCATTAATATAGTATTTGAGATAACAGACGAGAACGAGGCAAAGCTTTTGCACTTCTCTGCTCTGCCTTTTGATGAGGCAAAAACTGCCTCATACATGGGGTTGAAAACTTTCAGACCTGTAGAGATACAGGCGAGCGGTATCGACCGCCCTGACGAGCGTCACGGCAACAAGTATATTGTGACCGCTCCGGGCTGGAGAATGAAGTTCAAAGACTTCCGTGATGTGAACAATGATCTTGGCAGAAAGCTTGAACTTGTGACATTTGATGAGGGCACAGGTCTTGAAGCTGTGTCCCACTATCAGTTTTACACCGGCACGTCTGTTGTACGCTGTTGGACTACCCTTACAAACAAGGGCAGCGAGGTACAGACCATTGAATATATGTCCTCCTTTGCGCTGACGGGCGTAGAAAAAGAGGGGCTTAAAAAGCCTGAGGACAAGATGAAAATATGGGTATGCCACAACTCATGGCAGCGTGAATTGCAGTGGCAGGACTACACCCTTGAACAGGTGGGGCTTGCGTCCTCTGCTAAGCCTACAGAACAGCGTTCATCAAAGGTATTTGCCTGCACAAACGTTGGAAACTGGTCGGCAAAGGAATACATACCAATGGGTGTGCTTGAAAACACAGAAGCAGGCTCGGTGCTGTTTTGGCAGATAGAGCAAAACGGCTCTTGGCACTGGGAGCTTTCGGACGTGGGCGGACACTTCTATTTACAACTTTCTGGTCCGTCGGAGATAGAGTCCCACTGGTATAAAAACCTTGTGCCTAATGAGAGCATAGAAAGCGTGAAATGTGCAGTAGGCTCGGTGACAGGAAGCTTTGACAAGGCTATGGGCGAGCTGACGAAATACCGCAGAAAAATACGTCGTCGCAACAAGGATAATCAGAGGCTTGCGGTAATATTCAACGACTACATGAACTGTCTGTGGGGCGACCCAACGGCTGAAAAGGAGTTTCCCCTTGTGGACGCTGCGGCAGAGGCAGGCTGTGAATATTTCTGCATTGACGCAGGCTGGTATGCTGACGGCTTTTGGTGGGACGAGGTCGGCGAATGGAAAGAGAGCAGAAAGCGTTTCCCTAACGGCGTAAAGGAAGTTGCCGACTATATCCGCAAAAAGGGCATGATACCTGGACTCTGGCTTGAAATAGAGGTCATGGGAATAAAGTGTCCGCTTGTGGACAGCGTTTGCGATGACAGTTGGTTCTTCACACGTCACGGCAAGAGGGTCTATGACAGAAGCCGTTATCAGCTTGATTTCAGGAATCCGAAAGTCCGTGCCCACGCTGACGAGGTAATAGACAGGCTCGTTTCTGAATACGGCATAGGCTATATAAAAATGGATTATAATATTGAGCCTGGCATCGGCACTGAGCAGAACTGCGACAGCGTTGGCGAGGGTCTGTGGGGTCATGAAAAGGCTTACCTTGAATGGCTTGACGGTGTTTTTGCTCGTCACCCTGACCTTATTATAGAAAACTGCTCCAGCGGCGGACTCAGAATGGACTATGCGATGCTTTCAAGATACTCTATTCAGTCCACATCAGATCAGGACGATTACAAAAAATACTGCACCATTGCAGCGAACTCTCCTACCGCCCTTTGCCCTGAGCAATCGGCTATCTGGGCTTATCCTATCACATCAGGTGACAGAGAAGAAGTTGTTTTCAACATGATTAACGCAATGCTTTTGAGAATACATCAGAGCGGTCATCTTGGCAACATCGACCCTGAACGCAAGGCGCTTGTCAAGGAAGCTATCAGCGTTTACAAGAAGATAAGGGCGGACATAAAGGAAGCAGTGCCGTTCTGGAGCTTGGGACTGTCCAAATTTTCGGACGACTGGATATCTCTCGGTCTGAGAAACGGCAACAAGGCTTATCTTGCCGTATGGAGAAGAGAGGGCAAGAGCGACACCTGCGTTCTGCCTATCGACTTCCTCAAGGGTGTTGACGCAAGGGTGAAGTGCATTTATCCTGATTTCAGCGAAACCCCTGTGGAGTTTTCAAAGGCGACAGGCAATGTTTCCGTTAAGTTTGACAGGCCTTATATGGCTAGACTTTTTGAGATAGAGTGGTAAAAATACGAGCTTGGTAGGGTTTCTGTAGTTTGTGCAAAAAAATGCGGGCGAACAATGTTCGCCCCTACATATGAATTTGTGCTTTGGCACGATCTTGTAGGGGAGCGGCGCAATTTCTGTTCGCAAGCTCACAGAAATACGACGTCCCGCTCCTCGAGGTTTCGCCTTATAATTTATCGCACAAACCCTGAAACCCGACAAAGGGCGGTAGGGGCGAACACTGTTCGCCCGTCGGATATCGAAGTTGTCTGATACACCTAATAAGATTGTGTTGCTCAAAGTTACCTGCCAATAAGGGTAACTTTTCCCCACACCGCACCTTTTGATTTGTCCGATTTTACGGACAGTTGCTCGCCTGTGGGAGATATTATCGCTGATATTCCGCAGTTTCCTGCACGGAGGACATATCTTCTGTTCTCAACGGCTCGCATTATGCAGTGGCGGTAATGCTGTTCACGGGCGGAGCTTTTGCCAAACCATGAATCGTTGGTGGAAACGCAAATTATCTGTGCGCCCTGCTCTTTCTGTCGGCTCACAAGGCTTGGAAAAATGGACTCTATGCAGATAACAGAGCCTATGGTCATGCCGTCTGAGGAGAGGGGCTTGGTGTGGATTTCGTCTGCACATTCGCTCATAGTGTCAAGGTGGAAAATGCCTGCAAAAGGTGTCTTTTCACCGAAAGGCACAAGCACTTGTTTCAGGTAGGGCGAAGACGCAATGCCGTTTTTATCATATGCGAAAAGGGCGTTGTAATCCTTGCCGTTTTCAAGATAGAACGAGCCTGTCACAAGGGTACACCCATGAGTGGCGGCAAAGTCTGATATAAGGGAAAATTCTTTTAGCTGTTCGTCATAGTCTTTCGGCACGGCAGTTTCAGGAAGCAGTACAAGGTCAGTACCCCACCGCCAACAGCTTTCCATTATAGAAAGATAGGAGCGTGCTGAGTCAAGGGCTTTACGGTGTGATTTTTCCCTGCCCTCCAGACTATCCTGTGCGCAGATAACGTCTATCTGAGGGTAGATGTTATCAAGCTTTTTGTCGAGGTTTATGGAATAAAGTCCATAGCTTAAATTTGCGCCCTGCAAAAGCAGTGCAAAGGCGGTGCAGGCAAAATGCTTTTTGCTTGTATATATCTCCCCATGCAGACCGTTGAGCAGGAAAATTATAAAGCTTGTAAGGCGGCAGCTTATGAGCGTGGCGGATTGCAAAAGCAGGGGCGAGCTTGTTACAGCTAGCCATGCCGCAGACCACGGAAACGCCAAAATCGGAACTTTCTCTTGAAGCCACTCCCCTGCTGTCAAAAGCAGGCAGAGCAAAACTATCGCAGACAAGCGGTGTTTGAGATGCGGTCGCAGGGGCAGGAAAAGGCTCAGTGGAAGATACATAAGGATACACTCCCACAATGTCAGACCTAACCACGCTAAAGTGGCAAGAGGTATAGAGGCAAAGGACGGTAGAGAACATATTTTCCATATGGTGAGCATAAAAGTGAGCTGAAAAAGATAATATGGTACAAAAAAGCACAGAAAATCAAGCCTGAAAGCCCTTTTTTCATGGCAGACTGACAGGCAATGCACCATTGGCGCAAAGATAAAAAACGCAAGCCACGGCAAATTCAAGATAGATTGCATAAGTGCGCTCACTATACCCGTGAGGGCGAGGAACGCTCTCCGTGAGATTTTGGGGTCAATTATTTTCGAGATATTCATGTAAATATTATGACCCGAAAGTCGCACATAATTCACAAAACTATAAAGGGAGGCAGTAAATTGGAGATCTTTATTCCGCAGTTTGTCAGGACGGCTCTTGACAGGCTGAATGAGTGCGGCTACGAGGGTTATATAGTCGGTGGCTGTGTAAGAGATAGTTTGCTTAGCAAAAAGCCTCATGATTACGATGTCTGCACAAACTGCACCCCTGACAAAATGCTCGAAGTTTTCGCAAATTTCCGCACTATTGAAACTGGGCTGAAGCATGGCACGCTCACTGTTTTGATAGAGAGCGAGCCGGTGGAGATAACCTGTTATCGCAGTGACGGAGAGTATATAGGGCATAGAAAGCCTGCTCAGGTCACATTTGAAAGCTCGCTGGAGGAGGACTTAAAACGTCGTGACTTTACGGTGAACGCTATGGCATACTCACCGAAAGAGGGGCTTATTGACCTTTACGGCGGACAAGGCGACCTTGAAAAAGGCATTATAAAATGCGTTGGCGAGCCTGAAAAGCGTTTTGACGAGGACGCTTTGAGGATATTAAGAGGGCTGAGATTTTCTTCATGCCTTGGGTTTGAGATCGAGGAAAAGACCTCAAAGGCTATACTTGAACAACGTGAGCTTTTAAAAAGCATTTCTGCCGAACGCATTGCGTCGGAGCTTAAAAAGCTTCTCTGTGGAAAGGATGCAAGGAAAATATTGCTTGACTATCGTGAGGTCATAGCGGTGTTCATACCTGAGCTTCGGGAAAGCTTTGATTTCAGGCAGAACAATCCCCACCATTTTCTTGATGTTTACGGTCACATTTGTCTGAGCGTTGAGAACGTCAGACCACAGTGGCAGATGAGGCTTACTATGCTTCTTCACGATATCGGCAAGCCGAGAATGCACACTGTTGACGAGAACGGCATTTCCCACTTTAAAAAGCACCAGTTTGAGGGTGCTTACATGGCGGAGCAGATACTCAAAAGGCTCAGGATAGACAACGCTTCGGCGAAATATATTTATGAGCTTATATGGGAGCATGACAACAGGATACCTGCCACGAAAAAGTCGGTTCGGAGATTTATGGCTCAGCATGACTTTGACTTTGTTATGGATTATCTGGAAGTGCGCAGGGCTGACACATATGCCCAGTCGGACTACAAACGGCAGGAAAAGCTTGCAGAACTTGACCATATCGCAGAGCTTGCAATGGAGATAAATGAGGACAACGAGTGTATCCACATTTGCGACCTTGACATAAACGGCAAGGATCTTTTACAAATGGGCTTTGGCGGAAAGGATATCGGCATTGGGCTGGAGCTTGCATTGAATGGTGTTATAGACGAAAAGGTGGAAAACAAAAAAGAGGAGCTGAAAGGCTACATTGAAAGCAACTTCAAAAGGCAGGATAAAGATAATACTTAAAGGGTCGGCACTTGTGCTGTGGTGCGTGGTGATATTCATGTTCTCGGCAAACAATGCTGACGAGTCCAACAAGCAATCAAATGCGGTGTTTAACGCAGTGATAGAATTTGTCAACCCTGTATATGACAGCCTTGACGCTACAGCGCAGGCGGAATACAAGGACACCGCCACGTTCATCATAAGAAAGCTTGCGCATTTCAGCGAATACGCCTTGCTTGGAATACTGGCGTTTATCAATCTTTCAAAGGTGAAAAAGCTTGTATACAGAGGGCTTTTTGCGGCGGTGTTCTCTTGCATCTACGCTTCAAGCGATGAAATACATCAGCTTTTCGTGCCGGGGCGTGCAGGGCAGGTGCGTGATGTTCTTATCGACACAAGCGGTGCAGTGGCAGGAATTTTACTTGCCATTCTAATACGAAAAATATGGCTCAAAAGCCGTGAGAAAAAATCGTGATAACAAAAAATATCCGTGGGGGCATTTCGCTCTCACGGATATTTTATTCTAGCAAAACCTATTGCAAATCATATCGTGACCCATTGGTATCGCCTCATTCAAAGCCTTGGCTTTACCTAAATCACTTTATCTCAAGTCTTTTGGTTTCAGGCTTTACCTCCTGCATCTTTGGCAGGTCAAGGGTCAGGATACCATTCTTGTACTCTGCGGAGATATTGCCCGTATCAATGCCTGTAAGGTCAAAGCTTCTCTGATAAGAACCGTATGTCCTCTCACGGCGGATATACTTGTCTTTCTTATCCTCTGTCTCTGCCTTATGCTCAGCGGTAAGAACAAGATCGTTGCCTGAGATGTCAAGCTTGATATCGTCCTTATCAAAGCCCGGAAGCTCTGCTTCCATTACATATTTGTCGCCCTCGTCCTTGATATCGGTCTTGAAGCTCTGGAGTGCATTTTCTCCAAAGAAATCATTCTCAAAATCATGGAATGCGTTAAACAGGTCGTAGCTCTTTCTTTCAAATGGTGTAAGTCCAAACATATAAATTCCTCCTTGATGTGTTATATCTTAATTTATCTTGTAAGCTTTTATAATTTATTCTGCTCTTCCATTGGTATCATTTCCTTTCTTCATTGTCTTTATGATACCCCTGCTATGTGTTCATTGTGTGAAGATATTGTGAACATTAGCTGAATTTTAGCACTCTCGCTATGCGAGTGCTAGCATATTAGTTTCATGAGTGCTAAAACAACGTCATGACATGATATGATAATCAGCGGGCGAACGCTGTTCGCCCCTACTGCGTCAACGCCTATCACTGCTTATCGAAGCGGTCTTTAAGAAGCTTCAAGGCTTTCTTTTCTATCCTTGAAACATAGGAACGTGAGATACCAAGGCGTTTTGCGACTTCTCGCTGCGGCAGTTGCGGCTGACCGAAAAGACCATAGCGCAGAGTGACTATCTGTCTTTCACGCTCATCAAGAGAGCTTTCGATATAGCGGTAGAGCTGTTCACTGCGAATGGAAAGTTCTATTTTGTCGGCAACGTCCTCTCCGTCTGCGATTATGTCGATAAGGCAAAGCTGATTGCCGTCCTTATCGGAGTCAACAGGCTCGTCAAAGTGGATATCGTTGGCAGACTTTTTCTGGGAGCGGAAGTGCATTAGTATCTCGTTCTCCACGCACCTGCTCCCATAGGTAGCGAAGCGGCAGCCTTTCTTGTGGTCAAATGTTGACACAGCTTTTATCAGACCGATAGTGCCGATAGAGATAAGATCCTCCTGATCTGTGGAATTTGAATAATACTTTTTTATAATGTGTGCCACAAGACGAAGATTGTGTTCGATAAGCTTATCCTTTGCCGCCTTGTCACCCTGCGCCATTCTCTCAAAACACTCACGCTCCTCCTTCGCTGAAAGCGGTTTTGGAAACACGCTGCGGCTGTCAAAATGCAGTGCGAAAAATAGAAAATTCCCCGTAAGCAGTTCAAACAGTGCTGAAAACATATTTGTCCCTCCTTATATAAAGTATCGCTCATACGCTTTTTAATCATATGTGCTTCAGGGATTGTACTATTCTGATTTTGACATAAGGTCGCAAAATGTTTCTGATTTGTTAAATTTGCTGAAATATTGATTGTCTTGTTTGCTAAAATCACGAATATTGTTAATAATCTGTAAACAGACGGCATTTTACTTTTATCGTTAATCAAAGGGTGATATAATTATATCAGATAGGTATGTTTTTGGGGGTGAGCGCTCATGATAAGCATAAAAGGACGATCGGTATTCGGAAGCATTGCAAGAGGAAAGCTGACCTTTTATCATCGTGACGAATTTATCATCAACAAGATAAAAGTGTCCGACCCTGAACTTGAATACAAAAAATATGTCAAGGCTAAAAACGCTGCTCTTGTGGAGCTTGGGGAGCTTTATGACCGTGCAAGGTTAAGCGTTGGGGAAGGCGACGCTCAAATATTTGTGATACACCAAATGCTTATCACCGACGAGCAATACGACAGCAGTATTCGCACAAAGATACTTGACGAGCATTTCAATGCCGATTATGCAGTTGCAAGCACTTCAAGAAGCTTTGCGGAGATGCTGGCACAAATGGACAGCGAATATATGCAAAGCAGAGCGGCTGACGTCAAGGACGTTTCAAACAGACTTTTAAGACACATATTAAACTGCGCCGACAAGCTTCCCATACTCAGAGAGAACGCCATTATCTGCACCGGTGACCTTATGCCCTCAGAAACCCTGCTCTTGGACAAGACGAAGATAAAGGGCTTCTGCACAAGGTCCGGTTCTGTGAACTCTCATACTGCGATACTTGCGAAAAATCTTGGCATACCTGCCATTGTGAACGTTGGAACGGAGCTTTCTGACGAATACGAGGGCAAGGAAGCCGTCCTTGACGGCTACAGCGGAACGCTTTACATAGAGCCTGACGAGCATACGCTCAGACAACTTGAATACAAGGAAGCCGTTGAGGGCAGGAAAAAGGAACTTCTCACAAGGCTCAAAGGAAGAAAAAACATCACTCGTGACGGACATGAGATAAAGATATATGCGAATATACTCAACTCTGAGGAGCTTGAATCAGCGGTAAAAAACGACGCAGGTGGGATAGGTCTTTTCAGAACGGAGTTTATGTGCTTTGACAGACCTGCTTTTCCTGACGAGGATTTTCAGTTTTACACCTACCGCAAGGCATTGGAGGCAATGGAGGGTAAAGAGGTCATAATAGGCACTTATGATATCGGTGCAGACAAGATACCTGATTGCGCAGACATGAGTGCTGAGAGAAATCCCTCTATGGGCTGTAGAGGCATACGATTTTGTCTTGAAAGAGAAAGCATATTCAAAACACAGCTAAGAGCGTTATACAGAGCGTCTGTTTACGGACAGCTTTCAATACTTCTGCCTATGGTCATAGACGTGAGCGAGATACTGAGGGTGAAAGAGCTTATCGTACAGGTCAAGGCAGAGCTTATAAAAGAGGGCAGGAAATTTGCCGACAATGTTAAGCTCGGGGCAATGATAGAGACCCCTGCGGCGGTGATGACAAGCGATATCATAGCCAAGGAGGCGGACTTTTTCAACATCGGCACCAACGACCTTGAACAGTTCACCTTTGCACTTGACAGGCAGAACCCATGTTATGACAGGGTATCACCTAAAAATCACAGGGCACTGCTTAGAATGATAAAAATGGTGTGCGACAACGCCCATGCAAACGGCATAAAAGCAGGGATCTGCGGTGAGATAGCAGGCGACCCAACGCTCACGGAGATATTTTTGGAGCTTGATGTGGATATGCTGTCGGTAGTTCCGTCAAGGATACTGCCACTGAGAAAGGCGGTAAGGAGCATAAGTCTTAAAGACCCGAAAAAGGCAGAGAATGACCTGAAGCCGTTTTTATAAAAAGGATAATTTTCCTCATTCCATATAGGCGGTGGGATACGTTATCGTGCGTGTTCCACCACCTTTTTGCTTTGCCTGCAAATACGCTAATAAGGAGAGCGAACTGTTCGCCACTACAGATATTTAAACAAAGAACGTATTTTATCTTATGGTCTGTATGGTTGTCTTATGAAAATCTTAAGCGTTTCTTAAAGCGGTTGACAGTTGGAAAGGGCTATGATAAACTTATATACGACACCAATAATACGTCTGAAAAAGGTAAAACACAAGGAGGAGAAACAGTGAAACTAAGAAACATAAACAGAGGTCTGGTTCTTGGCGGTGTGCTTGCGCTGGGCGTTGTGTGCTACACAGCGTATGATAACAACCAGTTCAAGACTTCCAAGCCTGAGATAGAACAGACCATGAGGGATTATATCGCAGACTTGACAAGTGCAAACGTTGGAAGCAGTGATAAGTTAAAAAGTCAACTGACAGATTTTGTAAATAAGCATTATGCTGACTACACCATATCGGACAATGAGTACGCTTCGTCAAAATCTGGACTTCTGGAGGAAATAAACCAGGCTGAAGTTGCAGCGCAGGGAGGAGATATCACCTCGGCTGAGTATGACATAAAAGAGATGTCAATAAACAAGAGTGGAGCTGACGGAGCAAAGGTCATTATGATATACAATGTGTGCTATGACGTATCAAAGGGCGACCCGACTTTTCTCACAACCAACGGCATAAACACCATGACAAGCGGCAATTACACAAACGCCGACAACTATAAGCCCAGCACATCTTCATACAAGGCGATTTTCAGTTATGAATATGCTGAATTTTATCTTTTGCGTACCTCTGACGGCTGGAAGATAGCAACGTCCAACGACTACGGATATGGCGAGGATTACAGCTTTGATGATAACAACAGTGACAGCGTGGCTGATGAAAGCAAGGCTGAGTCTGAGATAGTTCCGGACAGCAGTGCAGAAAATACCAACAGCGAGGGGGCAGACAGCGTTGAGTGATACTATTCTAAAGATAAAGGGGCTTAACAAGACCCTTGGCAAAAAGCAGATACTTCACAGCATAGATATGGAGTGTTACAGTGGCGAGGTCTACGGCTTTCTCGGTCCTAACGGTGCAGGAAAGACCACAACTATAAAGATAGCAGTGGGACTTTTACAGCTTGACGAGGGGGAGATATCCATTGACGGAAAGGATATCAGAAAAGACTTTGAGGGCGCAATGGCGAACGTTGGAGGCATTGTTGAAAACCCTGAGATGTATAAATATCTCTCGGGACTTGAAAACCTACGTCAGTATGCAAGAATGAGAGAGGGAGTAACTGAGGAGCGTATCAAAGAGGTGGTGGAGCTTGTAAGGCTTTCAAACCGCATTGATGACAAGGTGTCGAAATACTCTCTGGGTATGCGTCAGCGTCTTGGCGTTGCGCAGGCTATCCTGCACAGACCAAAGCTTCTTATCCTTGACGAGCCTACAAACGGTCTTGACCCGCAGGGTATAAAAGAACTTCGTGACATACTCAAAGAGCTTGCCCACAAGGAAGGCACTTGCGTTGTGGTATCGTCACATCTCATGAGCGAAATGGAAATGATGTGCGACAGAGTGGGCATTATCGCAAACGGAAAAATGATAGGCTCATACACAATGGAGGAGCTTATCTCACAGTCTGACAGCTCAATTGCTGAATATGTACTTGAAGTTGACGACCCGCAAAAGGCTATGGGTCTTATAAATCTCGCAGACGAGGGCAAGCGTATCGACAAGGAAACAAGTGCAGTTGTTCTTTCTATCCCTGTGGAGATAGAGAAGAAAAAGATAGCCTCGGTGAACAAGACGCTTATCGAGGGCGGAGTTTCACTTTACACTGTTCACCGCAGAGAGAACAAGAAGCTTGAGGACGTATTCATCGAGCTTACAGGAGGAAAGGAAGGGGGCGTACAGATTGGCTAGATTTTTCAGACTTGTGAAAAACGAGTACATAAAGGTTTTCAAAAAGCTATCCACAAAAATAATGATCGTGCTTATAATAATATGTGCGCTTGGACTTTCAGGCATTGCACTTTTTGCAAAGCACAATATGGAGAGCAATAACTATTCAAGCTATGACGCAACTGGTGATTATCAGCAAACCATAGATTGGCTCAAAGACACAAACGGCGACCCTAACGAGATCGCAATGTGGCAGTATCTAATCGACAACGATATCGACAGCGATGATTGGAGATATGATGTACTGTCAGCCATATTCGCAGACGGCACCGGTGATATGTCAGGGATAAAGAAGTATCTTGACGACAACGATTGGCGTGGCTTCTGTCAATACAGGCTGGATAATGAAATACTTTCGGAAGGCGAAAAGTGGGAATATCAATACAGGTTGGACAAGGATATTTCCTTTGACAAGTCAAACGAGAAGAAAAACGATCTTATCATGACAGTTGCAAACGCAAAAAACACCATTGCGACCATGGGCGACGCAAAGTCTGACGGACAGAACAGCAGAGCAAAGCTGGAGGATAATATAAAACTTGCACTCTATCAGCTTGACAATGATAGGCTCGACAACACTGCAAACCAAATGACGCTGTTTGAAACAAGCGAACCTGAGCAGATAACATTCTGGACAGTGTTTCTCACAAGCACTTCCCTTGTGACAGTAGTCGCACTGCTTGCTATCGTTATCGCAGGCGGCATTGTATCCTCTGAATTTTCACAGGGAACTGTCAAGTTCCTGCTTATAAACCCTGTTAAACGCTGGAAGATACTGATGTCAAAATACTTCACTGTCATCACAGTGGGTTACATAATGCTTTGCATACTTTTCGTGGTGATGATACCTATTACAGGGCTTATGCTTGGCTTTGACGGCTTCTCAACACCTTATATCTATGTAAGCGGCGGCGATGTAAAGGAAATGCCTACACTGCTTTATGCGGCAGAGCAATATCTGATGAAAAGCGTTGAAATGGTGGTAATGTCAACACTGGCGTTCGCTATCTCGTCACTGGTAAGAAGCACAGCCCTTGCTATCGGCGTCAGCGTATTCACAATGTGCATAGGCTCAACGGTCACACAGCTTTTGGGTCAGCTTGGACAGGATTGGGCAAGATTCCTTGTGTTCGCAAACACAGACCTTGCTTCTATCTCAAAGGGCTACTCAATATTTGCTCAGCACAGCCTGACATTTGCCGTAGGCGTTCTTATTGCACACATGGTGGTGTTCCTGCTCACCGCATGGGACGGCTTTACAAAGCGTTCTGTATAAAACAGAATAAAAACATCAAACGGGCGGAGAAATTTCGCTCGTTTTTTGTTGCTGAAAAGAGTAAACAAATGAACAGATTATCATATAAACATAAGATTGACAAGGCTGAATAAATATTGTATAATAGTCGAGTTGATACAGAGATCGTTTTAATGGATATTTTACAGGAGATAGATATATGTTTGAAACTTTAGTTGACGTTTTTCTTGACGCATTAATAGACAGCCTTAAGATCCTGCCTTTTCTGTTCGGCGTTTATCTGCTTATAGAGTATATAGAACATCGTTCTGCCGACAAGCTTGGAAAGGCTCTTAGAAAAATGGGACCTTTTGGTGCGATAGGAGGAAGCATACTTGGAGCAGTGCCACAGTGCGGATTTTCCGTTGTGGCTTCCAACCTTTACTCAGGCAGGCTCATCACAATGGGAACTCTCATTTCGGTATACCTTGCCACAAGCGACGAGGCAATACCAATGATGATAGCAAACCCTGCATTTGCCGGCAAGCTTTGGCAGCTTATTCTTATAAAGGTAGCTGTGGCTATAATAGCAGGTGTGCTTGTTGACCTTATCTTAAAGCTTATGGGCAAAAAACAGGACGAAGAGCCTTTTAAGGAGATATGCGAGGACTGCGACTGCGAACACCACAGTATTTTGCACTCGGCACTTCACCACACTGTAAGCATAATACTTTTTATATTTGCGGTAAACCTTATTCTCGGTGCGGTAATGGAGTTTGCAGGAGAGGACACAGTAAAGACCCTGCTTATGTCTGACAGCATAGTTCAGCCGTTCATAGCAGGAATAATAGGCTTTATCCCGAACTGTGCGGCTTCCGTTGTTCTCACTCAGCTTTATATCGAGGGCGTTGTGAGCTTCGGCTCGCTTATCGCAGGACTTTGCACAGGGGCAGGAGTGGGACTTCTGGTGCTTTTCAAGACCAACAAGCACAACATGAAAGAGAATTTCGCTATAATGGGAATACTTTATGTTTTCGGTGTGGCAGCAGGCTTTGTGGCAAGTCTGTTCTAAAATATGATAGACAGATAAAAGGAGCAATTCGCAATGAACTGCTCCTTTTTGTTTGCAAAAAATCTTCGTATGTATAATGGGCTGTGATAGGCGGGCGACCCAAGGTTGCCACTACACTACATCATATCCTCAATAAGATAAGGCAGGCTTATGCGGAAGCAAACGCCGCCTTTTTTCATATCGTTTTCTACCTCTATGCTTCCCTCGGAAAGCTCGATTATCCTTTTTACAAGTGCAAGTCCAAGACCGTTGCCCTCTGTTGCACGGGAGCGGTCGCCCTGATAAAACTTATCAAATATCTTCGCCTTTACGTCAGGGGCTATAGACGGACCGTTGTCCCATATCTCCGCCGAAATATTCTTCTCGTTGCGGAAAAGCTTCACGCTTATCTTTCCGCCCTCCGGGGTGAACTTGATAGCGTTGTTGATGATATTCTGCCATATCTGCGCCATAAGCTCCTCACTGCCCACATACATGATATCCTCAAGGTCGATATCAAGGTCGATTTTTTTCTTCGACCACTCAGGTTCAAGCACAAGAAGTATTTTTCTTATCTGCTCGTCAAGAGAAAATCTTGTCTTTTTGCCCACTGTTTTCTGATTTTCAAGCTTTGTGAGCCTCAAAATATTTGACGAAAGCTTTGAAAGCCGTGATGTTTCGTCGATTATTATCTGCGTGTATTCCTCACGTTCCTGCTCGGTTATATCGTCAGATTGCAGAAGCTTTGCAAAGCCCTGTATGGAAGCCAGGGGCGTTTTGAACTCGTGGGAAACGTTTGAGATAAAATCGCCTCTCAGCGTTTCCGTACCTGCAAGCTCCTCAGCCATTTTGTTAAAGTTCTGTGCAAGTATGCTGTATTCAGGATCAGACGGCTCTCTTACTCTTACCTTAAAATTGCCCTTTGCTATCTCAGCCGCCGCCGCACTAAGATCTCGTATAGGCTGTATAATGCTTCGGCTCATGAACGCTGTTATAATAGTACCGATAACGATACAGACCATAAAAGCTATGATGACAACAAGGTTTACTACCCAGTAAACGCTGTCGCTTGAAAAGCTGTCTATGATAACGAACTTATCATAGACCTGGGAGATTATAGTTGCGTTAGGCACAACACCCTCTGAGGACACATAATATCCCTTATGCACGATATCTGCAAAATGGTCGTGTACTCTTGAATCGTTTTTATCCACCACTGACAGACTATAGGCTGAATTGTTCACAATGGAAACTATCTCGTCCACAGTGAAGCCGCCCTTTTCTTCAAGCTGATCCATTGCCATGGAAAGCTCCACCAACTGCTGTTCGGCATTGCTTTTCATTACAGGACTGCACACCATTACAAGCACTGACACCGATATAGAAGCCGACACCAGCATCACAAAGAAAAACATAAGAGTCAGCTTGAACTGCAAACTTGTTTTGTTTTTGGTCTTTTTCTTATTCAAACCCCTCACCCCTCAGGCTTATCTATCACTGCTTTTTCACAGCCTTATAGCCAAGTCCACGAACCGTGACAATATCGAATGACTCACAGCTTCCGTATCGCTCTCTCAGCCTTTTAACGTGAACGTCAACAGTACGCTCATCAACGTCCTTATCCATGCCCCAAAGCTCGTCAAGGAGTTGGCGGCGTGTGAATATCTTGTCTGGGTAGCTGAGCAATTTAAAAAGCAGTTTGAACTCCATTTGCGGTATAGTTTCCGCCGCTCCGCCGTCAACCGCCACGCTCATAGCGTCATAATCAAGCACGCAGTTTCCCACAGTAAGAGAATGTTCCGACGCCATTTTTGAGCGCCTTAAAAGCGCACCCACACGGAGTATCATCTCATTTATATCAATAGGCTTTACCATATAATCGTCTGTGCCGGCAGAAAAGCCCTCCTGCTTGTCCTCGAAGGTCTCCTTTGCGGTGACCATAAGTATAGGCAGGTTGAAATCAGCCTTTCTGAGCTGTCTTGTAAGCTCGTAGCCATCCATATTCGGCATCATTATATCTGAAATTATAAGGTCTATATTCGTTTTTTCAAGAACGTCCAAAGCCTCCAGACCGTCATTTGCAAGAAAAGTCACATAGCCGTGCTGTTTAAGTGCGGCAGACATGAGCTTTCTAAGGCTTGCGTCGTCCTCCACCACAAGTATCTGAAACATAAAATATCCTCCCTCGTAAAAAAAATCCCCAATAATGACATTATAGCTTATAATTGTGAACTGGTGATTAACATTTATTTTTTTCAAAAAACTCTCCGAAAACCCCTGAAAATTCATATTCGGTTCACACAGAACTGGTATTATATAATCACAGCAGAAGATACAAAAAAGCTTTGGTAATTGGTAAAACTTAAAGTCAGGTTTTTATCTTCTTTCCCTCTGCGATTCCCCAAGTCGCTGATACATTTCCTCGTCTTTAGGTTTTACCAAATACCAAAGAATCCCTTTCATAATTCTATAAAAATTAATGCTCATTTCAGCCGATGGAAGTGGGTATTAATTTTTTTATTGCTCTTTTAAGACAAGATACGACAAAAAAACCGCAGAAGCCATATAAAATGACCTCTGCGGATATTTTTTTGCCTTTATTAGCCGTTAGCTGCAAAGCTTTTCACGAAGCTCAGCCGCCTTTCCAAGAAGCGCACAGATGTAGCTGTCCACATCAGGCTTTGCAAATCCACCAAGTGCTGAGCCTTTAAGCTTTCGCTGACCTGTTTCTCCGGGGATAACAAAGTTATCGCCGTTCTTTTTCTTTTCGATAGCCGACTCCAGCATATAGATCTCGCTGGTTATGGTGTCGATATATTTTAATGTATCAAGCTTATCATAGCCGCCAAAAAAACACGTTTTCAGACTATCCATTTTTCTTCCCCCTGCCTTACTGCTGTTTTGTACAGCAATTGTTATCAAAGCCTACAATCTTTATTTGATTTAATTATATCACAAATACTTAGCTTTGTCAATAGGTTTGAAAATGAATGTTCACATTTAAGTAATTTTATATGAATTTTCGTGGCGTTTTATGTTGAATAATTATAGATATAAAAAACGCAGCCCTTGCAGACTGCGTTTTTACGCTATATAAGTCTTTTGATAATAGTGATGTTGTTGTATCTTGAAAAATACTCAACATTTGAAATAACGATGCCCGTTGCAGTGTTCTGGGCGTGTACCATTTTGCCGTCGCCGATATAGATAGCAACGTGGTAAATGCTCGAGATCGACGCTCCGCCAAAGAAGATAACGTCGCCCTTCTTCATGTTGTTATATGAAACTGTAGTGCCGTATAAAGCCTGCGAAGCCGCATAGTGTGGAAGATTTATTCCCACCTGTGCGAACGAGAGCATCACAAGACCCGAACAATCCGTTGCACCAAACTGTGAACCGCCCCATACATACGCTCCGCCCACCATGCTTTTGGCATATGAAACAACAGTGTCTATTTTAGAACTGCTTGAATTATCAGGCTTAGGTGCAGGCGCTGCTGTTGTTGTGGTAGTGGTCTTTTTGCTTGTTTCAGGCTTTGGCTTAGCTGTTTCCTGCGGAGTTGTGGTGGTCTGAGCCGTAGTTTCGTCAGGCTTTTCCGTCTGAGCCGGTTTCTTCGTGGTGGTGGTCTTTTCACCGCTGTTGCCACTCTTTTTGGTGGTGGTAGTCTTTTTCTTGGTGGTGGTCGCAGTCGTGGTGGTATCCGCCTTTGAGGACACCTCCGAATACTTACTGTCCACCTGCTGTGACTTATCTTCAAGGTCGCTCTTATCGTTCTTTATCTGCTCGATAAGCTTGCCCGACTCCTGCTCCATTTTCAGAAGCTCCGCCTGCTCGCCAGCCAAAGTTTTCTGCTCCTTGGCATATTCCTCAGCCTTTGCTTTGAGCTGTTTTATCTGCTCATCAAGCTCCGCCTTGGTCTTTTCAAGCTTTTTATACTGATCCAAAAGCTCGTTAAGCTCGTCATTATCGTGCTTTGCAACTCTCGTCACAAGCTCTATCCTCATAAGAACGTCATAAAAATCAGATGAATTTATCAGCACGTTTGTGTACGAATTTGCTCCGCCTGCAACATACATTGCACGAATACGCTCCATAAAATCGTCCTTGCCCTCGTTTATTGCAGTTTCCTGCAAGTCGAGGCTGTGCTGAGTGTCAAGCTGTTTGCCGTCAAGCTCTGCCATTTGATCTTCAAGCTCAGAGGAATATTTCTCTGAATTTGCTATCTTTTTCTGTATGGATTTATATTTTTTCTTTATAGCCTCAAGGTTGTCCTGCTCGTCGGCAAGCTTTTTGTCAGCGTCAGCTATCTGCTTGTCAAGCTCCTGCTGTTGCTTTTTCAGCTCTTCAAGCTGACTGCTGTATGTATCGTTATCCGCCAAAGCGATATCACTTACGCTTCCGTCAGAAAAACCAAAGGCGGCAAAAGCTATGCACAGAGCCATACAGCCTGCGGCTATTCTTTTCATGGGGTAAATTTTTTTCATAATATCAGTTCTCCAAAATATAAGCGTATTATATATTTTTCACGCTGTAACGTTTATGTAGTCCCTTTTATTATAACGCAAAACCCCGTTCTTGTCAAGAAACCAACCGCTAAAAGCCGTATTTTCGTGTAGTGCTACAATAGATATTGGACAAAATTAAGAAAAAAGAAAAGAGAGATAGGCAAAAATCTGATAAAATAAAGTTACCACACCAAATTCAAATCAGAAAGGAAGCCTATCTCTCATGAATAGTATAACACAAGATATGAAGTTTCGTCAATCCTTAATGAATTACGCAAAGAAATAT